>Ga0224723_1000337_pt1 | contig 33057 bp, 27 predicted proteins | sample Balambano_FR2_Me_FD_161647 | JGI IMG/M metagenome (GOLD analysis project Ga0224723, IMG submission 161647) | Freshwater sediment microbial communities from Lake Towuti, South Sulawesi, Indonesia - Balambano_FR2_MetaG | ecosystem: Environmental > Aquatic > Freshwater > Lake > Sediment | place... | reverse complement strand
GTTTCTAAAAATAGAAATCTGACCGTTAATATCACTTGTTATAAATGTGAATAATTTCGTGAATAAGTGTTTTTTAATAAAATTTATATTGTCTCTACTGGACTTTAATTTAGTTTCAACAGGTAGGAGTGGAACATCTCTGCTTTAGATCTATTTTTTCACGAGTCATTTAGGAATTCTATGGCAAATTATTCAGATGCGATCGCAATCTGCTCGTCATCAGTCTAGACACTTTTCTAATATTTTTAATAACAACGCGATCGCTGTTAGATAAATATTATGTGTGAATTTAACACAAGCGGAAGCTTGAGCTATATATACTGATGTCAAGTTAAAATGCCTACCAAAATATTAAATAATGTTTCTAGGTCAGTAGGAACTCGGTATAACATCAAATCTTGAGATATAGTTTTACTTTCTCTCGTAAAACTTCCAAACTGCCAAATATCTCCAGTGGTTACTGCACCATAAAGTATAGGTTCATTATTATCGATCCACCCATCCAAAGCAATTAACTCAACAGCTAACTGGGTAAATCCCCTTGTTAAATCTGCTTGTTTAGCTTCGACTACTAAGACATGATTGCTCGATTGGATATAATAATCTAAATCTCCTTTAAGATATTGATTAACTTCAATGGGATACTCAATATTAATAATTGACTCTGTAACTTGAGCCACTTCTAAAAGTACTGGCGCTATTAACACTTGCTGTCTAGCAGATTCGCTTGTTAAATTTACTCTCAGAATAGCTTCTTCAAGACGTTGAAGTAGTAATGATAAATTGTTAGATTTACCTGTAGAAGCTTGAGGGAAATTAATGTGATTTTTATTAAAGCTAACTCCTAATTCCCATAATATATCTGCTATTGGAAAGCGCATCTCGAAGTAACTACGAAATGTGTAAGATTGGTTTGGGTTTAGAATTCTTTGCTTTCTGGAACCGGAACTCATACAATTAATTATACTATTGTTAGTCATTAACTAACTACAATATCCATAATTGTAGTATAACAGTAAAATTATAATAATTAATTTTATGTCTCAGATTAGTGTTGAAGAAGCAAGTTGTAACTTGAAAAAGTGGTTCAGTAGTATTTTATTCTGATGATAAAAGTTGGTACACTCGCGTTAAACCAGAAGTAGCCGAGATAATTGTCAATCAACATTTGATCGGAGGTAATAAAGTTACTGAACATTGCTATCCACCTATAGAATAATATGGTATAACAATGAACATATTTTTTCCCTCACGCCTTTGTAAATTTATGTGTCAGATGTGCTTAGCTGCATTAGTTGTTGCTTGTGGTAGCACAAATGATTCAACTACTTCTGATACAATTTCTTCTAAGTCTAAGTTGACTACAGGTTGCATTGAAAATTATAATTCTCAAACTGACTACTTTCCCAAAAAAGCATCTGTAAGGTACGCTCAAGGATTTGAAGTTGAATATCACAAAAATTATAAAGTCGTCACGGTCAAAAATCCTTGGCAAAATGCGACTAATAAGTTGCAATATATTTTGGTACAATGCGGTACACCAATTCCAGAAAAATTTAGTAAAACACAAGTTGTCAAAGTTCCAGTAAATTCAATAGTCGCACTTTCTAGCACTCATTTACCGCACTTAGCAAAATTAGGAGTTGTGGATAAATTAATCGGTGTTGGTGATACGCAACGAGTCAATACACCGGAAGTAGTCGAGAAAGTAAAAACAGGTAAAATTGTAGGAGTGGGAACTAATAGTAGTGTTAACATTGAGAGACTACTAGAACTAAATCCTGAATTAGTGACAACTTTTGGAACTGGAAACCCCCAAACAGACAGTCATCCAAAACTATTAGAAGCAGGATTGAAAGTGGCAATTAACGCAGAATATATGGAAAATACACCATTAGGAAGAAGCGAATGGTTAAAATTCACTGCATTATTCTTTAATCAAGAAGAACAAGCAGAAAAAATATTTAGCAACAGTGCAAAAAAATATGAACAAATTGCTATGAAAGCAAAAGCTGTCAAAAAACGTCCAACTGTCTTTACAGGATTTAACTTTAAAGGTACTTGGTATACACCAGGATGCGAAAGTTATCTAGCCAAATATCTAGCAGACGCAGGTGCAAATTTAATTTGCTTAGATAAAGTTACTAGTAGTTTACCACTTTCCTTTGAAGATGTGTTTAACCGTGCCGAAGCAGCCGATTACTGGTTAAATATGAGTCAAGAATGGAAAACTTTAAAACAAGCAATTTCTGAAGATAACCGATACACAGCATTTACAGCAGTAAAAAAAGGAAATGTTTATAACAATAACCTCCGTGTCAACACCAATGGTGGTAACGACTATTGGGAAAGTGGAATTAGTAACCCCGACATAGTACTATCCGACTTAATTAAAATACTACATCCCCAAATCCTACCAAATCACTCCTTAGTCCACTATCAAAAACTCTCCTAATTAGTGAATATCTCCCCCTCTCCTTCCTCAGTGTTCTCTGTGTCTGGTGTGGTTTTTTTAATGCGATTAATCAAACACAAACAAAAAACCTCAATATTATTCCTCACCCTACTCATCACCTTAACACTTGCTTTCCTACTCGACCTAGCTCTAGGCTCAGTCTCAATCCCCCTTAACCAAGTCATCACCATTTTATTAGGACAACAACCAGAAAAACCCACGTGGATAAACATTATCCTGAGATTTCGCTTACCAAAAGCATTAACAGCCATCTTAGCAGGTACAGCCTTAGGTGTAAGTGGTTTACAAATGCAAACTTTATTTAGAAACCCATTAGCAGGACCATTTGTACTAGGAATTAGTTCTGGTGCTTCCTTAGGTGTAGCGCTGGTTGTACTAGCAGCAAATATAATCAATACAGGTATTATATTTCAAGGAATACTCGGCGATTTTAGTTTAGCGATCGCCGCAACTTTAGGTGCAGCAGCAGTACTAGGATTAGTACTAATCGTATCTCGTCGTGTTCAAGATACAATGACTTTGCTAATCTTAGGTTTACTATTTGGTTATGCAACTTCCGCTTTAGTAACTATTTTACTCTACTTTAGTGAAAGCCAACAAATCCAAACATATTTGCAATGGACTTTTGGTAGTTTTGCAGGAGTAACTTGGCGTCAAATGCCAATTTTAGCGATCGCTGTAATATTAGGCTTGTTAGTAGCGTTTGTACAGTCAAAACCTTTGAATGTACTGCTTGTAGGTGAATCCTACGCTTTAACTCTCGGTCTAAACCTAGAAAAAATTAGATTCTGGATTATTACCAGTGCCTCTATTTTAGCAGGTGTAATCACCGCCTTTTGCGGCCCCATTGCATTTCTAGGTGTAGCCGTTCCCCATCTTTGTCGCAGTTTATTCAATACCAGTGACCATCGCGTATTAATGCCTGCGGTGACAATAATGGGTGCTATCCTGGCATTAATTGCAGATTTACTATGTACTATTCCTGGAAATCAAACTGTTTTACCCCTGAACTCGGTGACAGCGTTAATTGGTACTCCCGTTGTCACCTGGGTAATTTTACACCGCTATTACGCTAGATAAAGTTCATGTAAACATTGGCCTTTACAAGTATCTCAAGGGATTTTTTGCCGAAGAAGATTATGAAAAGCGCTTTGAGATGATTATACAAGCCCGTAATGGTGGTTCTATCACACCAGTTATGGGAATGCAACTGCGACGAGTTCGTAATGGTAATCTGAAAATTACTGAAAATTGCCAAATTATCAAAGCTCAATGGTTGGGTAAAAATTGGGTGGTAGATTGTAGCGATAATAATCACATATGAGTGCGATCGCCTGTGGGTTTCTACAGGTACAAAATTTGATGTGACATCTGAACCTTTATTAAAAGAAATTTTCGCATACTCTTTACATTGAGCAAAAATATATATTGACTGTCAAGAGCATCTGCATTAACTTATTAGGAATATCTATCAGTAAACTCTCCAAGAAAAGAATGCAATTAATTGGTACAGTTAGAAAAACATGGTTGAGTAATCGTCTGTTTGTTGCCATTTTTCTCTTGGGTATGGCTGTTATTGTTACTTTAGCACTTTCTTTATCCCAAGGTGCTGTACCTCTAAGTTTAGAAGAAATATGGCAAGCACTTTTACACCAAGGCGACCCTGTAAAACAAACGATTCTCTGGGATTTGCGAATGCCAAGAATTGCCGCAGCTATGTTAGTGGGAGCAGGTTTGGGAATGTCTGGAGCCTTATTGCAAGGAATGTTAAGAAATAGTCTTGCTGACCCGTTTATTCTCGGTATTTCTGCGGGTGCTGGATTGGTGGCGATCGCCATGATTGTCTTACAGGTATTTGTAGCTTGGATTCCTCTGGCTGCGTGGGGAGGAGCAATTGTCACTACGGGGATTGTGATTTTTCTCGGTCGCAGTGCTGGGGGAATTAGTGTGGAAAAGCTGATTTTGGGAGGTGTTGCAGTCAGTTCTTTGTTTGCTTCTATACAGTCAGTGTTGCTGTTGATTGCTGAAGATGGACAGGTACAGTTAGCTTTGAATTGGTTAGTGGGAAGTTTAAATGGACGTGGTTGGACACAAGTCCAAATGGCTGCACCTTATATGATTGTAGGGTTAATAGCTGGATGCTTGCTAGCACGTTCAGTGAATGTGCTTTCCCTAGGTGATGATTTAGCAGTTAGTTTAGGAATATCATTGACGCGATCGCGTTTACTGATTGGTGCAGTTGCAACACTTTTAGCAGCAGGTGCGGTGAGTGTTGCGGGGTTGATTGGTTTCGTCGGTTTGGTAGTACCTCATGGAGTGCGGATGTTGGTGGGAACAGATAATCGTTTATGTTTACCATTTTCAGCTGTAGCAGGTGCGTGGTTGCTGACCTTTGCAGATTTACTTTCTCGCTTAGGAGCAGTGGAATTACCAGTAGGTGCGATTACAGCATTACTTGGTTCACCAATGTTTATTTGGCTGCTTTATAGCGGTGTCAAAAAAGTGTAATATTTTAATTCTTAATTATAAAATGACTCTAAATATCAAAAATCTGACTGGTGGTTACGCGACAGTACCTATTATCCACAATGTGAGCTTAACAGTTGAACCTGGAGAATGGTTAAGTTTAGTTGGTGCAAATGGTTCCGGAAAATCTACGTTACTAAAACTTATTAGTCGTATTCTGACACCGCAAAAAGGTACTGTTTTATTAGATGGTAAAGTAATTCATACTCAAAGTGCAGTAGAAGTTGCTCAAAAAATGGCACTTTTACCTCAACAGCAAACTGTCCCATCAGGATTAACCGTTTACCAATTAGTAGCTTTAGGACGAACACCACACCAACCTTGGTGGAAATGGGAATTAGATACTGAAGATAAAATTCAAGTTGAAAAAGCTATTTCATCTGTAAATATTGAGAGATTTAGTCAACGTCCAGTAGAACAATTATCTGGTGGTGAAAGACAAAGAGCTTTTTTAGCTTTAGCATTAGCGCAAAATCCCCAAGTAATATTATTAGACGAACCAACAACCTACTTAGATATCCGCTATCAATTACAGTTATTAGAATTAATGAAAAAACTCAATCAAGAGCAGGGATTGACAATCATTACAGTCTTACATGAATTGAACTTTGCTGCTAGATATAGCCATCGTTTAGCAATGTTAAAGAATGGTAGTATTTGGGCTTTAGGAAAGACTGATAATGTGATGACACCAGAGAATATTAGCCAAGTTTTTGGTTTAGAAGTTGCTATCATGAATACACCTATTGGTAAGCAAATTTGTCCAATAGCAGCAATTGAAAGTGACGATAAGAAATAAATATTACAACTTGAATGATAATCATTATTGATTTTATGGTTTAATTAGTCCAACTAGCATAAATACTGTTGAAAAAGTCACGAATCAATTACATGAAGTTAGAGGAAATGTCTTACAGCGTATTGTAGGTTTATGAGGTACAGTTACATTACCTCCTATGGGCACGGCATAAGTAAGATTTTTCATTCACCCACAATATTTTGGAAGCCGTGCCCCTACATAATATTTTTTTGTTAGTGTCTGCTCATAATTAATATTTGTTGCAAAAATTACTCTTTACAAGCAATCTCCTTTGGCAAGCGTACAAAATAAAGATGCGAATCTTTTCGGGGCGTCTATAGTAGTCCCTGATTAAAGAGAAAGGAAAAGGAGGTTTGGAAATGAGTGGAAAAATATATCTCCTAATTTCAGCAGCCATCTTTGCTTTCATGGCTATATTGCATCTTATTCGGTTAGTTAATCATTGGTCAGTTAATATTGGGGCGGTTACTGTTCCCTTATGGGGGTCATGGTTAGCACTTGCAATTGCAACGGCATTAAGTATCTGGGCTATTCGCCTGGTAGCCATTAGCAATAGTTCTTTACGGGTTAGTGAGAAATAACCAAAAAAGAGCTTTTTTAAGCTGTTAACCTTTCAATTTGTACAGTGGGATGAGCATCTTTGCCTATCCCACTAATTGTAATAAGGGACGCTGAGCATGAGAAATTGATATAGCATCCAAAATTAACCGATGAATGTGAATATTAATATTCATGCTGTCACCTTAATCCTTTCTGATTTCAATCCAAAGGAATTTGATATTACACCTCAAAACCACTCAACTATCAATAGTGTCAAAAAGTTTGAACTGACGACGACAGTCCTCTGGGGATGAAGAAACATTTCCGATGACCGCAAGAGGTGCATAGTAATGTACAATACCGTGAGGCGACATCGCTACTGGTTTACCGTTTAACTGAGGCCATTCCACATCGTCGGTTGCAGTACGTACTGGTATCAGCCAGTAATCACCAGTACGATATGAATGTTTTTCAGAACTGGACTTTTGAAATTGAATTTGTACACCATCTTCTAAAGTTATCCAGTTTTCATCGTTAACTTTTACCTCCACAATCGGTACAGCACCATCAACTAAATTAACTCCACTTTTTTCCTTCTGATCCCAACGACGTAACTGGGGATGTTTTTTTGGATTTTGTCCAACCGTGCAGCGGGATTCTGTCTCCCGTTTTAAAGTGACTAAAAAATTATCAGGCTCAATTTTATCAACTTTCCACAATGGTTCAACCCATTGATGTAGGATACTATCATCATCAACAATTTCCACCCAGTCACCAACAACTAAACCAAAACGCTCATCACGCCACCACTGTTTCAGTTTAACACTAACAGATGTACTCCCTGTAGCGGCAGAATTACTTGAATCAATATCAAGAGGAAAAACAACTGAGCCATTTTCCCGTGACCATTTAAAAGTAGTTCCTGCTTCATGGGAGTGTATTTCTACACGATAAAGCTGATTTTCTGCTCCCCGATAACGAGCATGAGGAGAAATAATACAAGCATCAGTCTGTTGTTGGTCTTCTTTTGCCTTAGCTTTCAACAATCCCCGGTTTGGAGATTGCCATTTCTCTACAAGATTATTCCATTGAATATCTGTGCATTTAGTAATACCTGCTTCTAACTCTGTAACCTTAACCTGCCACACTACTTGAGAACGGCTTGCAGTATCTGCACCTCCTAAAGCTACTTCACGAATTCTCTCATTTTCTATATAAGTAATGTGACGTTCCCAAACGTCTAAGTAAACTAAAAAAGGTACATCAGGAAGCTCATCTTGGTCTTCGTTTAGGGGATAGTCTTTTTGTTCATAGTAGGAAATGGAAGTTATTTCATTACCCTGCTCGTCAATTTTGCTGTTTTGGCAAAGAATACCGTTAACGTAGTAATTTCCCGTGCTGATTTGGAATTTTTGAATTTTATTATCTTTTACATCTTTTTGAGAATCAAAAGTGATTTGAAACCCGGAACGGTTTGCTGGTCCTCCGTAGGGGCCAATTAAGTCCTCAGCTAAGGTTTGTAAGTAGTGCAAAAGAATAGAAACTTGTTCGTTCCAATCTGCATCAATTTGGACTCGACCTTGTTGCATCAGTACTCGTAAAAAATTGTTACGTGGGTCAAAGGTATCACGGGTAAAATCACCTCTAAATTCTCCTGACATAACTCCCTCCTAACCTAATATATGTAGTAAAAAAATTAAAGTTTCGATTTCAACTGGTATAGATTACAACTGCCTGCATACTGGCTGGCGTATATTCATCAAGACGCGCACGTAAATTAGCTTCTCGTTGAGGTTGGTATAAATCGTGAAAAACGCCCATTTCTGATTCGTCGTCAGCACCGCGTTTGATTTCTTCAGCACAGCTATTAGCAAGTTGGCAATAAGTAGGTGTACCATAACGAATGCTATTGAATTGAGGACGAACGCGATCGCCTTCGTCGGATCTACCACCATCGCGCTCAATTAACCTAGCCATTCTTAACTGGGTAGCATCTTTAACTTCGGTAATTGCTGCTTCTACTAAATCTGGTTGACAATTGTAACGGCGTGGTGTGCGAGAATTCGGAGTAACATAGCAAAAACGCATACAACCAATTTGAGACCGAGCAACGGTGATAATACCATCAAAAATGGAATTTTCCGCCAAATTGATGGAATGCACCGAAACTTTACCGAATACTGTGCAGCGTTCTACTGTCAATTTTGCATGAGCGATGACACAACCAGTTCCATCTATTGCTTCCCGTTCCCTACTGGTAGCATCAACAATACTATCACTGATATGGATAGAAACAGGGTCAGCCCCTATCTCATCTTGGTTAACTTGAATCGAACCAAGAATACTGTGTTCAATTTTTATTTGCCCATTTAGATTAAACAACTCTAGACTAGGTTCTGCTGGACGTTTGGGTTCACAATTGCAGTGTAATGACCAACCAGGAACTAAAGTTGAGTGACGGATAGTAATTTTGGCGGGTAAGCAATTATTTTCTTTTAGTTGTTCCTGAGTTGTAAATACTGGGAAATCCACTAAGTTTTGTTGTATCTGAACTCCCCGACCTGTAATCAGTAAATTATCTAAAGTAAAACGGCTTCCTGGTTCAACAGTAACACGCAATGCATCAGTACTTTCCGCTTGATAATCAAGTAAACGAATAATCGGACGAGTAAAGTTTGCACCACGAATTTGCAGACTTTGATTTACAGTTAAATTTAAGTCGAAGCGCTCAGTGTATACACCATTATCCGTAATCTCTACAACAGCATGACGATATTTTTCTTCTTCGGGATGTAGTTGATATTCACTTTGCCACTGGTTGATAGCAGCGTTAATATTAGTATAATCTCCTTCCTTACCAACACGGTAAAGCTGAAATTTCGCAGGTTGTTGCATTTGACGATTGTATTTACCCCCACCAATATCAGCGCTAAAAGCGTACTGATAAGTTACCCAAACTCCCCCCTTTGGTAACTGACGAGGAGGAAAAATTATCCGCCCTAGTACTGGGTCTACTGCTACCATATTTTGTAGCGGTCGGTACTGCCAATTACTTAAATCAGCCGGAATAATTTGGCCAAAGTTTATTGGTTGCAGATTAAAAGGTGTTCCTGTTGGTGTACCTACCCAAATTTGTAGGCTTTTTTCTTCGCCATAATAAACACTTTCGCCTGTTTGACAAAATTTTTGTTTGTCTATTTCTAATGCACGGCGTCTAATAGGAGTAGGTAAGTTAAGTTCCTCGGCGATCTGAGTTGGTTCTATCTCTGGTTGTGGAAAAACATATAACTGGGTATCGTTACCTAAAATACTGAAGGTATAGCAATTCGGGCTAATTTCTTCCAAACAGTAGGCAGGAGTTTTTGTGACAGCATAAGTCTTTAAGCGCCAAATAAAAATTCCTATATGTGGAATTTGAGAACGTGAATTACGGCGTATATCTAATGAATGGGCTATCTGCTCAAAAGCTCCGTCCAAGCGTTCGAGAGTATCAGTGTTACGTAAATCTACAGTACATCCTTGTGTTAATTGTAGATGATTAATATGCTGTGTCCAACTCAAAAGCTTATAAAATTCCACCGCACGGGCTGACCATCCTGTTACATCTTTTGCTAATAATTCTAATAGTGCTAAAGTACCTTTACGCCGACGATAGCGAATGGTGTTAGCTATTTCCCGTCGGGGTATTAATATTTTGTTACGCTGTTGTTCTGGAAGTGTATTTGCATCGCTAGGTTCTCCAGCTTCATGAACTGGTTGGTAGCCAATTAAGTCCCCAATATAAGATACAACCCAATCTTGGCAAGTTTCTATAAACCAGTTTTCATAAAGTTGGGAAATATCCGCTTCAAGGATATTTATTTGTTGGGAAATGATTTGCAGTAAGTCTCGTAGGGGATAGCCTTTTTCAGCATCCCTTTGGCGGTAGATTACTGGTAGTAGTTGGTATAAGTTATTGGATAGCATTTTTTTTACCGCAGAGACGCAGAGTACACAGAGCAAGAAAACACAGAGAGAGAAAGAAAAATTAGATTTATGGTCTTGTCAAAAATTCTTCACTACAGAGGATTCAGAAGCAATGTCCGAGGTTCTGTAGGAATTAATATCGCAAGTTGTGCTGGCTGAATTTTGTTATTTGCTACCTTAGCAAGGTTGACATTAATTCGTTTTCGGGGCTGTTTTTCGTTTATAGATTTATTGTTGCTTGTTAAATAAATCCTTCCTTCTACTAATTTCTGAAATATTTTAGTTAAGGTCGTTGGATCTGCGGCTTCTGTTTCAGATATGGTATCTAAAATGTCTACATCGACGAAATCAACACCCGGAATTTGTATTGCTTTCATAACTTCACTTAAGGTAACATCTTGTCCAAGTTCTCGATTTTCAAAGCTAAAGATTGTTAATAAATTTTGCCGTATTTGTGGTTCTAATATTTCCCATTCATAGTCAGGTAGAATTTTGACTTTGGCACTAATAATTAATACCATCAACTCCCGTAATTCTACTTGGATGGGTTGATAGGAGTCGCCAAAGCGACGTAATGCTTGATACAAGTTACGATGTAAATCTGAGTGTTTATCAATAGGAATGTCGTCTACCCCTGCAATGGTCAGGTGAAGTACTTGACGCTGATTATCTGATAGCTGCATAGCTTTGGCTTTGGCAATACCTGCAAAAGTGCGAGCAAAGTCGGCGTAGTCTGTTACTGAAACTAAGCGGTCTAAAGCCATTACTGCTAAAGGTGCATTTTTACGGGCTTGGTCGCGGTTTTCTCGGTCGGCTCCACCTGTAGCAGGTAAGGGATTAATTACACTCTTGAGTCCTAAAGGACGTGATGTTAACAAGTTAATTTGTTCAGCTTTAACATTACCTGCTTTACCAATGCCACTACGGTATACAACTCTGACATTTTCCATACCAGAAGGTAATCTAGCTCCGCGATCGCCATTACCAAAAATTACTGTTGTTTTACTGTCATCATCAGTTTTGGTAATATAGCCTCTTTCTGTTGGCTTTAATGTTGCAAGACTAGCAGTTTCACGCCAAAGAATATCATTTACCCGCACCTCTAAAGTACTGACTGCACCTACAGGAGTGGGAGCCGATATATAAGTCAGAGGTGGTTGACGCAAAGTAAATTGTTGAAATGCTTTACTGCTATCACCACTACCCAAAACTTCAGTACGGGTTTCACCCTGAGTAGCTTTAACAACATTGCCATAAACAGTGACTGTATCGCGTTTATATTTGTAATTCAGTGATTGGGAAAGTTGGAGGAAGGTATGGGTTATATCCCCAGGTCGTTCCTGGTATAAATATTGTGTCTCTTGTTTGACTTTTGTAACTGCACGCTGATTCACTCCTAACAACATTACTAACTCGCTAGCTTTGATTTTAGTAGTTCCATCCAAGTCTGCACGCTCTCCGGATACAATCAACCACCGTCCCGGTTGTAATCCGTCGTAAAGTAGATCAAGTTCAATTTCATTACCTTCTAGAGGTTCATCTGTCGGATTAATAACTTCCTGTGCTAGTTCTAATTCTTCGCTTTGAGCATATACAGTAGTTTGGCGAAGAATAGCTAAACTAGTATCTGTTTCTTCCAACCAATTATCATTTAGTGTTAACTGAGTGACTTTTGCAGAAATACTGTAATCGACTTTGGAAACTGTCGCAATTTGTATGACTTGGCGAATTAAAGGCTGAATTGCATTAGGACGCTGAATTACTACCCAACTTCCAGGCAAAATTTGATCATACTGAGCATCCAAGGCGATAATTTTTCGAGAAGCAGCAGAACTTGGGATCGGATATTCATTAATCACCCACAGAGTTGGTCTTTGAGGAACTTGTATTGCGTTTGATCGAATATTAACCGATAAATTTGGTTCTGAACTAATAAAGCTAATTATTACTTTGCCTGTATCTACCTTAGAATAACGCCGTGTCTGATTAGGAGCAATTGTTACTTCTTCATCAGACTTAATAATAACACTCCAATTTCTATCTAATTGACTTGTTAAACGCAATGACCAGTCAGACATTGCCACAGTAATAACACTAGTATTAGAAGAAATAAAGTTAACCTCTATTACTTGTCCGTTGAAGTTAATCGAGCGAGGAAATTCACCTGTTAGCAGTACAGCTTCGCTTTGAGTGTCTGTATTCTCTTCTAAAGAAATGTAAATCTGCTGAGGATTGAAATCACTATTAAACATAAGCGATACACTTATCTTTTTTGTACCAGCGATCGCCCACTCCTCACTACCTTGAAGCCTACCCCGGTCATCATAAAGTGGTTTTTGCGGCGCACTAGCACCAAAAGGAGAAGCTTTTACCCGCAATGCTTGAGTACTTTGTAAATCCGACTTTCTTGTAACTGGTGTATTTTGCCAAGCTGTGTAAAGGTTATCTGCTAACCTCGGTTTGAGGCTTGCCAACAATTGAGGAGCGATATCAGACTCACAACTAAAAGTATCTTTTGGGCTTAACCCCAATCTTGAAGCATTAGCAGGTGGAACCGATGGCGGTGTCAGCAAATTCTTCAATAAACCTTCATCAGCCGAACCGATCTTTTCAAAGGAGCATTTTTTCTCCCGAATTGAGTTAGTTTTAATAGCGGAATTCTCCCTCTCTTCCCCTCCCCTCTCCTCTACCTGAAGTATCACCTCAGTACGATTTTCCACCCCTTGCAGCTTGACAGCTTGTACCTGACGAAACTGCTGACGCTCACCATTACCAAAAATAAACAACAAAGGATCATTAGGCTTGAGATTAGTTGTAATTCCTTGAAAATAAATAGTCTCTATTTCGTTAGCATTACTCTGAGTAATAAAATGTGGTCGAGTCAGACGAGGTTGGAGATTATTCCAATCTGCACGGGCTGCAATCTTTTGCGCCGTCTCATAAAATTGCGGCATCTCACCAAACCCTGGTAAACTCTGAATCCGAGTACTTGCCGATATTTCACTACCTTTGTTGTAACCCACCTCCATCATAAACGCAGGGTAAACAGTAGCCGCCACCCCTGGACGCAAGCTATAACCAATCAACCGCGCCAACTCCAACACCGAACGCCTTTCATTCGCCGTCCGCAAATAACCCTCATTAGCAATGCGTTCTTGATAAAAAGTCAACACATCCGCTACCATTGCCCAACCATCAAGAAGTGCAATTGCTGGGTCATTAGCATCCCGCGTCTTGAGATTGGTAAGAGCAGGACTACTCGAAAGACTTGCTTTCATCGTTTCCAGAAACGTAGCATGAGTTCCCACCCGATAAACTAAGGCATCCAACCCAGGACGATTTGCAGTAGAAATTGGAGTTACCCCTTCTATTCCTTCACAACACCCGCAAATTTCATTCATCATCCCCTTGCTCCTATATAGCTACTACTTAGTTTCATTCAGTACTACCTACTTCCTCGCATATCTAACTTGAACTTGCCTTTTTCTGGAAAATTAGAGTCATTATTCAGTTGGGCAATCTCCAAAGGACTAAGAGGTAAAATACCGTTATCTAATTCACCATTATCACCCTCGTTTAACCTCTGCAATTTTGTGACAACAACGTTTTCTACACCAAGTACAGCTTTTGCAGTAGCAACTAATTTGCTTACAGCAATACCCGTACCAAATGTCAAGTTATCTGGATAGAAGAAACCACGCCGACCATCAGGTAAAATCCTGTTACTAAATATACTTAATAAGTCAGCTTTTACATGCCCCCGTAAATAGTTAGATTGCACGCATACCGTCATGGCAATGTCCAAGGGTACGTAAACCGCTTGTTTTACTACTACATCATGACCAATCCGACGGAAGCGGTAAAGATGTTTGGTAATTGCCTCAAACAACTCTTCATCAGGAATTTCACTCAATAATGGATCAATAGCTACTAGCACCTCAAACCAACTACCTGTCCAACGTAGTGTGGCTGCTGCTCGTTGCACCCTAGCGCCAAAATCGCGCATGATAATATTGGCATAGTCATCAGCGGTAATAGCTCGTTGCAATTCCTGACGAAAGGCTTGCGGGGCAAACAATTTAACTTCAGATAGGGGTTCCGGCGATGTACCTCCCCTCGCTGGCAAGGGGTTATGAGGTTTTAACATCAAACCACTTAATGAATTTTGCCGGAAGACAATGCAAGCAATAGTATCAGCACTAATGTTTCCAGCTATACCATTACCAATGCGGTAGGTAGCAAAAAAATGGGCATCTACTTCCGGCTTTTGTCCCAATTCACCGTCACCAAAGCGCAGATGAGCATAGCCCTGGTTATCTATTTCCACTACAAAATGTTTATTTTGATTGTGGCTAGACAATAAATCAGGCTGTAAAGTCCAACTCCAATCTTGATTTTCAGGGGAGTTACTGAATAAGCTGGTAATTTGAGGCACAGCTAACTGAGGACTCTGAGTTAACAGCTGGGTAGCGGGAGATTGATTTAGTTCTTGGGTAGAAAGAGGCTGACGAAAAGTTAATGGTGCGTACTTGAGCCGTGGATAAAACTTTTCTGCCACGGTTGCCATCTGTGCTGGTTGATTTTCTCCTTCACAAACCACAATACTTTGTTTCTTTGCCACGATTCCCAAATCTTCAGGCTTTAGGGTTCGTCCATGATCTACAAGAATTACGTTACCGTGGGCTACACTAATGTTTTCTGTAAGTTGGCATTCGGAGGCTAAAGCGATCGCTGAAATACACAGCGGAAATGGTAAGGCATCTTCTACCGCCCAAGTAATTTCCACAACTGGCATAGGCATTTCTTGGGCAGCATCATTAACTTTTACTGTCACAGTATAAACATTATCAATAGTTGGTTCAACACTGGTCAAACGCACGACATGGCGATGACTAATATCCGCATCAGCCTCATTACCTGTTTTTGCACCCTTTACTTCCTCAAATATAAGAAAGTCACCCTGTTTCAATTCTTTCAGTTTGCGTTCTAAATTTGGTGGAGGTTTTGGGGTATTGTCATCACAAGAAGAATCTGGTTCTGATTGTTGGTTAGAAGGTGGAATCCATGCATCACACAAAGTTGCACTAGTTGCACCCTTGGGTAAACAACATTGACGATTTCCCCAAGTGTAAAAGTGAATTTCGTTATGAGCTTGGTAAATTTGCATTGATGCCTGAGATGTGGTAAAAATCGGTTCAAATACTTCGTAATTCTGAGCAGGAATATTTCTCAAATCATCGACAGTTAAAAGTGTATCAATAGTAGGATTTTCTTGATATTTAGTAATAAAATATATGTCTTCAAGTTTGAGCGGAGTATCATTATCAGTTTCTAACCAAACCCAAGTCCTGGCGTTACAACCTTCATGCATCGGGTAATCGACTAAACGCACATGACGACGTACGGAAATACGCTGACGGGCGGTATCTAAATAAGCTTCAGTAGCAACAGCATCTTGATAATAGCTGAGATAATCACCAACATAAGCCAAAAGTTCGACTAAAGTGATTCCTAAATCAGGAACGTGACGCTCTTGCCAGTCAGGCATAATTAACGCCAAACGGTCTAAGATTAATTGGCGAAAGCTACTGTAATCTTTCGCTAAGTAATTCATTTCTGGCTGAATTCGTTCTTCTTCAGGACAAATCGGTTGCGACTTACAATCTAAGTCACTTGGACAACCAACTTTAAAGCTGAAATTGAGGTAAGCATAACGAGGGTCAATTCTCTCTAATCCAACCAGACGTAAGGTATAAGTAGAAAAATCTCCAGATTTATTCAGAAATATTTGCAAATAACTATCTAAACTTGGGTCTTCTTGAATTTCCAATTCTACGCCAGTTACCAGAATATCCCGGATGCGCTGACCACCTTCAATGCGGATATTTTCTTTAGTGATATTTTCAGGTAAAGAACCCAAGAAGTACACATCAAGCGATCGCTGATCTTCACTCACTTCCAAGTAATCAAGTCCGTTCAGATACCGTTTGCGAACTTGATGGCGTCGTTGTTCATCTTGACAGGTGAGAGTCGGTTCGTTCATAAAATACCGCTCCTTGCAAATGTTTCCGTGCGTTCTTCCCCAGTGCGCTTGATAATATATTGCAATAAAACTTCTAGAGAAGAATCTTCACTGATAATTTCCAAAGTCTGCACGTCAATCAAGTCACCCAACCAGCGTTGGAGTGCTGCTTGCATGGTGAATTGTAAAGTAGCTGCTAGTTCTGGACTGTTAGGAGCAAAAATTAATTGCTGTAATCCACTACCAAAATCTGGACGGTTTACCCGTTCACCGGGGTTAGTAAAAATCAATAGTTCAATCATATCCCGAATGTGATCATCATCATTAGTAGTAGCAGTACGCCCTAAGTTGTCAAAGTGGAAGGGGAAGTCAATGTTCATATAATTAAGTTGCGATAACACGCTTTTGAATGGGAATAGCGTTTGGTGGTCCTTGGGGAATTTGCTCGACACTGTAGCAAAGGGTAGCGGGAGTATAAATTGCTGCGGGTACACCATTGACTAGCACCCGCTTTGCAGGTTGCACGCAGACAGTGATACAAGGTTGGGGTTTAGTACCAACACCAACGGGAATCTGAAATGGACATCCTGCAACTGCATGAATTTCTTTTATAGTCAAGACAGCTTGGGTAAAGTTGACGAAGACGCGGGGAGGGCTAGGTGGAGGTGTGGTAACTGTACCTGTGTGAGTACAGTTGGTAATTGCTCCTATATGAACTAAAAGACCAGGCATTTCATTCTCCTATGTAATTACAAGCGCACCGTTGTTAATCGTGATCGTCGGTCCGGTCATAATCAAACTTGCACCTTTGCCATTTTGGATGTAGATACCACTGTCGTTCACTACAATCATTGCACCAGTTGCACTTTTAAGAATAACGCCTCCGGTTAAAGGAGTTGGTGCGGCATCACTTAAAATAATGGAGTTCTGCAAAGTGGTTTGCAAGACTATGTTTTGTCCAGGAGGAATAGGAGGTGGCGCCATAGCTAAAGATGGTACTTCTGCTGCTATTCCCCAGAAACCTCCTACCCAAATTGGATAGTCTGGTTCCCCCTGTTCAAATTCAATCCATACACCTGCACCAATTTGAGGAATCATAAACACACCCTGTTGTTTGCCTGCAATTGGTACACATGGCATTGCCCAACTACAAGGTATCAAGCCGAAAACGTCCGGTACAAGCGCTTGTATACGTCCTCGTTGCTCTGGGTCAATATTATTAATAACAGTGCCTCGGTATTTACCGTAATATTTAGTAATATTATTCATGGAATTACGGCTGGAATAGTTGATATTAATCCATTACGGCTCAATTGAAAACTCTGTTTATACGAGCCTCTTTGAATTTTATGTGTGACGCTAGTGACATAATGCAGTCCGTCAAAGGCTTTCCCGGCGCCGCGAACCCCGACTAATTGCCGTGCTTTCAAAATTCGCCCATATCGCAACACATCAAGGGTTCCCTCACCAGTTACAGCTTCTGCCCATTGTGATGCTTTCGCTAACCCCATCATGATTGCTTGAGGAATTGGGCGTTTAGATAAATTATTACTAACAGGTTTTAAGCCAGTTGGTATGGGCGGAATTAAGCCCAGAGGAGGATTAAGTGGGGTAATTGGGGGAATTGGAATTGGAATCACCGCCTTGGTAAGCTCGTTATATATAAACACGGTTGGTATTGCGTTCTTATTGTTGTCAAACTTAAAATTCAATGACTCAACGTTAGTGAAAGCATCCATGTTAATGTTGAGAGCTGGTTGAGGCACACCAACTTTGATTTGAGGACCCCAGTAAGCAACATTCATTCCTGGCTGAGGGCCAGGTTCAATATAAAACACATAACCAACTTGTTCTGCTAGCTCGTTAATGTAATCTAAATCGGTTCCTTGTTGAGCAGGAATTAAATTCGTGGGGATAGGAACATTAATTAGGATGCTAGGAATAATTAGTGGTACAATTCCCAAAAAAGCGTACTTAGCAAGCAGCAATGCGACTCTGCCTTCAGCAGGAGTTGCGGGGAAAGGGAAGCCACTAAAGTCTTGCTTGTCCATTACCACCGTCAGGTCTTCTCCTGTAAGAGTTAATGTTGAGTTTCTAGAGTCATTACCTGGAGTAATTTGATTATTAGTAATTGCACCGTCTAGAATTACATTTGGAACTCCATTGAGCGTGACGACAATAATTACTCGCATCAAAGGTAGTAAATTACCTCCTGATAAAAGAAATAAGGTGTGCAATGGCGAACGGTTGCTAAGAGTGAACTCCAATTGAAAGCCACTTTTTTCAAGGGTGCTTGTGGTTACAGTTACACTAGTTAATGCCTCAAGTACTACCTGTGGCACAGGCACGGGGATGACTGGACCAATCATTAAAGTTAGGTAAATACCTTTAAGCATTTGGGGTTCCTGCTATACCTTCTGGTAAAGTTATCCGAAGTTTGCGACCTATTGGTTGAGTTAATTCAGTAGGATACATGACGCCATTCGCATCAGCAATTCGCCAAAACTGTTCTGGGTCGCCTAAGTAATGAGCAGTGATATTGTCTAAACGGTCACTTTGGATAACAGTATGCTCTTGTATCAAAGCAAAGCGTTCTGGAGCAGGTAAAAATCGACGATGTAGGTAAATAATTGTTTTTCCTGTGGCAGTTTTTAGTTTAGCTGTATCCATACCGTAGTAACGGCTGGTTGGAGGGAAGAGATTTGCTGTTAGAGAACCGGGTGTAATTATTCCTTGCATACTCATTGCTTGCATTGGGTCAATCATGGAATACCTCCAATACCAAGGACGCCGAAGGTGCTTGCTTGACTCCGTGTAACTAGCTGCTCTTTTTGACGGTGATAAACCATAAATAAATTACCTCCTTTATGGTCAAATCCCAGGTCATTAACACTTAACACTCGCATTCCTAAACTGACTTTTGCCCGAATGGGATTAAGCGCAGTGTCAAATGCTTCTTCTGTAATACTGAACTCAGTCAAACGTACAGGTAAAATGCGGTTTTTACTCCAAACGAACAGACTAAGAAAAGCTTCCATTGGAGCTATTTCCAACGTTCCTGATTTTGCTCGACTATTATTGTTTTCCAGTTGAGTACTAGATGGATAAATAATCGTTTCTAGAGCTGCTAGTTGTGGATAAATACCAAGCTCAATCGTGGTTTTATTTTGATTAGGAAACTCTAACTGGTCGGTGGCATCGATTTCTGCCTCCAATTTGATTGTCTCTACTGGAGGACCTTTCAACCGCAGCGCTTCACTGCGATCGCCACTTTCACCTCCTACCCCCTGCACTTGCAAAGTGCGACTTAGGGTATCGGGATTATATTGCAGTGCGATAATGCGCTGCACTTTGGAGGTACTAGGGTCAATTAACACAATGCCGCCTTTGAGTAGCCTGGGTGAACCTGGGAAGCTAGTCATAGGCTTAGGACTTGATAGATTAGTATTTTATTACTTTACTTGCTGGAAAACTTAACTAGAACAGCTTTTTGAACTTTACCTCTTACCATGTATAAAAGAGGTTTTATCATGGTAGTTTAATATTCATATTTTACCGAATGAATACTGATTTATTACATATTTGCTTGATGTTTGTAACATTAGTTCATTAATTTAAAAAAGTAAGTTTTTACCTCTCATTATTATTTTGTTGGCAGATCAAATTCTGCACCTAAACCAACTCCGACGCTCCAGATGAAGGGACTAAATTCTGTCTTAATGCCACCATCTTCTGCACTGCGTTCGGACTTAAACCCTACACTACCTTCAATTGAGAGGAATAAACGACTCGTCTCGCTGTCACGGTACTTCAACTCTGATTGTACTTCGGCGCCTAAAGCGTAACCTGGTTTCCTCAAATCGGCTTCATACTTGCCTGTTACCCCCAATCCGAAATCGAGTACTCCGAAGGGCACCTTGACCTTTTCCCAATCCCAACTAGCTGCCTTCAACGATGCTCCAAATACCAATTGAGAGGATAGAGGCTCTGGTTCCTCCTGACCTTGCTGTTCGTGGCTTACTTGGAAACTGGCGCTAGTTTCAAGTTCTTTGAAAAAATCTCCTGATATCCACTTGAATGTTATGGGAGTTAAAGGAACTGTTAGCTTAAAATCAACAACCTTAAATGTAGCTTCTCGCTTCCTTTTATCTGGTGGAGAAAACAAGTTTCCTCCATACTCTAGACCTGAATGAGCAATAGAAACTTTTGGACTCTCTGCCTCTTTTTTACTCTCTGGCGCCGTTGTACTTATAGTTGCACTTTTTTTCGCAGCCTCTAAACTGGCAGCTTGGTTAACCTCTTTGGGTGTAATGATTAGAGGTGATGGTTGGGTAACTTGTTTTTTGATAGTGGATGCAGAGCTTGTTGGCACCATAAGTGGAATTTGTCCAAGTGTAGGCACTATTGGTTGCCCTGGCATTCGCTGTAATTCTTTTCTCAATTCAAAGCATCGTACAGGGTCAAGTTTGCCTTGAGAACACATGACCAACATATTAGAGAATAACTGTTTGCTAACTTTTAAGCCGGAAGAGAGAACTATTTGCTCTTCGTCTTTTGGTTGGTTTGGTTCCTGTTTTTGAATTGTAACTGGAGATGGGTGTGTGAAAGAGTTGACATTAGAGCCTAGCATTACTTGCTGTGACACAGTATCTGCTTCTTGTTCCGCTAAATCCGTTGTTTGGGTAGCACTTGCTTTAGTGGCAATTGCTGACGAAGAAGCAGTTCTTTGCTGCATTACGTGAGTTAGCTCATGGGCAATAAGTTGTTTTCCTACCTGAGTTTGTGGAGCGTATTGTCCTGTATTGAATACTACATTATCTCCCACAGTGTATGCTAAAGCATTTACCGCTTGCGCGGAAGTTGCCGCCTTTGCATTTGTGTGCGCGCGTACACCACTAAAGTCTTGACCAAAGCGAGATTCAATGAAAGTACGGATACCTGAGTCTAAAGGTTGACCAGGAGAATTAAGTACCTCATGTACAATAGAAGGTACTTCAGCTAATTGAGTTTTTCCTTTAGAGTAACGTTGTAATAACTGTTTTTTACTACATTCGCTACATCCTCCTCCCGCTATCTTATATTGACCACAGGAAGCACACTTACGTTGTAGTAGATTTGTGGGAACAGGGGTAAAGGATAATTCTTGGGTTTTGGTTTGGGTGGGCGATCGCTGATTCATGGTTAATTTATATAAAAAATAATATTAATCTCCTATATGTTGATGGAAGAGTGGTGTAACAATCTCAATATTATCCATATCATAAACACCACCTGCATTCTTAATAGCCTGTTTGTGGTTTAGTTGATATACTCTATTACTTCCACCACCGACTCTTTCAGCATTAGAAGCAAATGGCGGTTGACCTCGTGCCATGCGTCGAAGATTTTCTGGTATCCAGCCTTGATTCAGATGTGGGTCTTTTGATACCAGCATCCAAAACATCTCACGAAATTCAGCAAAGTTCTTAAAATGTATTCCCTTCATTTTCTTCGCAATTTGACCGGGGAATAGACCTACACGACCATCGGGGAACCATTTTCCAGTAATGGGTTTCAATTTTTCACCTCCAATTGCTTCACCCGGTTGTCCCCTTAGTTGAGCAGTTGTTGGTGGTAATTCGGGAATTGTGGGGTCAGCTACCTTCGATCCAGCCTCTTCAAACTCAGCCTTGACCTGAGCTGTTTTGGGACTACCCAATTGCATAGCCTTATCGCTCAATTGTGTTTCAAGTAAACCAATTGCTCGATCTAGATCATCAACGTTCTTCTGTTGGTGTAGAAACTCCTTAAGTTTAGCTTCGTTAAGAGGTAAATCGTACTTTGCAGCCTCATCTAAAAGTTTTTCTAAACGAGCAATTTGTTCTTTGGTTGCAAATTCAGGGAAACATGTAGAACGACAAAGCTTAAGTGCCTTAGCAGCTCTTGGGTTTGCCTCTAACAGTTGCTTCAGTTCGGGCTTACGCTCTAGCATTGCCCTTGTTTCATCGGTGATACCTTCAAATACGTTTGCTTTAGCTGTTGAAGTTGAAGACTTTGTTCCTAAAACAGTCTCCTCTGCAAGCTTAGGTGTAGTAGGTTGGCCTTTTGTGTTTCCTGAAACTTTAGGTTGAGTTACGGCAGATGCTTCATCCGCTACAGCTTGAGGAGTAGTGGACATTGCTTTAGCTTCGTCAGCTGCTTTGGAAGCAGTTCCTGTGGCTGACTTTTCATTTGCATAAATTTTCTCAGCCTCACTGATGATATCATCAGCTTGCTGTTCAAGGGCAAGTGCGACTTTTTCAGCTTCTGCTGTTGATGTTGCACTCTCCCACTTTGCTCGTGCCTGACGTACAGCTTTCCAATTTTGGAAAACTTGATAACCTGAGACTGCAAAACGTGCAATTCCATAAATGGCTATGCCTGTCTTTACAATATCTGCATAGTGAAGCATACGCGGTCCCCATTTAGGGAACCACTTAACTAAATTAAGGCGATTCTCATCAATTAGCAGTAATGTTGCAGGGAGTATCCGCTCTAACGTAAGCACTGCTGCTTTACCTACTACAGTTCTAGCAGCTGACACGGGCATGGCAAGAGAGGCAACTGTACCGATATCACCTAAAAATTTGCGAATACCTGCGTGCTGATACCCTACCAATTGTTGTGCAACAACCGGAACGAAACGACTGTTATCATAATCGTGAATTATCAAAACCTGATTGGGATCAAATTCCTGACCGCCAAGAAACAGATTTAATGGTAGCTTCTTGATTTCACTACCAAAATCCTTGGAATTGAGCAGACGAGTTCCACCATGATATTCAATTTTAATTTTACCCGTTGGTGTCTGAGAAACGCTAAAAGTTGCAGTATCCTCAAAGAACCCCATAACATCGTGCCAGGGTAACACTGGTGCATTTGCTATGGCTGCTGTACCTTTTTCTACTCCCATTACTTTCAAACGCAATTGTGACAGAGCTTCGTGCAATTTGAGGTTATTGTCTCCATCGACAACTTTATCAAGAGCATTCAGATAGGACTTGCCATCAATTTGTTGCTCTGTAAGTTTTTTGAGTAGTTCCTCTGCCTGTTCCAGTGGTGTTTCAGATAGCAGGCGGATAATTTCTTTCTCTTCTGTGTCTCCTGTCCAAGTTTTTTGAATTAATACGCTAATCTTTGCAATGCGCTCGTCTACAGTCATGTCAAATGTTGGACTCTGTGGGGCACTTGCGCCCACTTCTAAACGAACCCGCTTGGCGTAAGCCAATTTCCAGGGGTCTGCATCATCCAAATCGACATCAAACCGCAAGCCCAGTTTGACTAAATCGACTATCGCCCATTTCTGCGACTTGACTTGTGGGACTAGCTCGTAATTTCCAGGTGCAAGATCAGTTTTTATCTTGCCTTCATAGGTATTTCCAGATACAGTATAAAATATTACTTTATCTTCGGCAGGCTCAATGCGAATTAGAATAACTGGATCGTTCTTTGTAAATATATCAGTTGCTTCTTCTGGCTTGCGAGCTACTTGAGGCAATTCATGGCTTTTTACTCTAAAATGCAGTCCTTGAGAAATCGCTGTTGCAGCTGCATCTGCTTCTTGCTCTGCTGAACTTTTTATTTCGGCAATTGCTAGTTTTGCTTGCAGTCTTTGTGGATATTTCTCCTGCTGGATTACGTGCGTTAATTCATGCACCAGAAGTTTATTTCCATGATTTGTTTGAGGTTTGTACTGTCCTGCGGCAAATACTATATTATGATTTGTTGTGTAAGCTAAGGCGTTAACAGTTCTCGCTGACTCTGCTGCTTTTGAGTCAGTATGTACTCTTACCTGGTTAAAATCATGACTAAAACGAGACTCCATGAAACCACGAGTGTGAGAATCTAAAGGCTGGCCAGGTGAATTTAATACCTCATGCACTATCTGCGGTACTTCAACAAGTTCAGTTTGACTAGCAGCCCAACGTTGCAAATTTAGTCCCTTGTTCTTGCAACCCTGACACTCCTCACTCGCAATTGTATGCTGCCCACATGTCTCACATTTACGTTGCAAAATCCCACTTTTGGAAAGCGGTGAATTTGTTGGTATTTGTTGTGTTACCGTCTGTCGAGTCATGACCCTATCCCCCGATATACAGCTTGAGCAATTTGTTGCCCCATCTGCGTATAATTACTATTGTTGTTCAGTTGAATATTACCCGCATTTACACTTGGTACTGCCCCACCTTCTACTAGACTCGAAGCTAAACCACTTTTTAACAACAGACGCCCCAATTCTGCTTCTACTGCTGCTTGTAACAAAGGGCGTTGGGCATGGGGAATTGATACACCATCAAAAATCAATCGTTCAATGTTCACATTAATATTCATAATGTTACTCCTGCTGGTTCTAAATAACGAAAATCTGCTTCATTAATAGGTCTATCTAACTTGTTAAACTCTGTTCGTCCTGCTTGTAGTATCAATGGCATTGTTACAGGTGTTCCGCGTTGTGCTGCTAGAAATGCAGCATTGAGGGCAATATTATGAATACTACCTCCTGTTAAATTCAGGCGTCCCAACCGGGCAAAGTCCAATTTTTCTGTTGGCACTTCGCTAGGAAAAGCTTTCTTCCATATCTTTTGACGCTCAACAGGATTAGGAAATTGAAATGTGACGATAAACCGTAGACGTCTGACAAAAGCATGGTCTAAAGCATTTCGCATATTGGTTGCTAATATTGCCAACCCTCGAAAAGCTTCCATTCTTTGTAATAAGTAATTTATCTCAATATTCGCGTAGCGGTCGTGAGAATCTTTAACTTCACTACGTTTACCAAATAAAGCATCTGCTTCATCAAAAAACAGTATAGTACCACCGTCTTCTGCGGCATCAAATAAGCGTCGCAGATTTTTCTCTGTTTCTCCTATATATTTACTTACCACCGCTGATAAGTCAATTCGGTATAGATTGAGACGTAAGTCATTAGCGATTACCTCGGCTGCCATCGTTTTACCTGTGCCGCTTTCCCCGGAAAATAAAGCGCTGATACCAAGACCTCGATTCATACGGTTTTGAAATCCCCAATCTTGGTAAACTTTATGACGTTGCCGTACCTGGTCGGCGATTTGGTGCAGTAAGTTGGTTTCTACTTCTGGTAAAACAATATCTTCCCAAGTTGCTTTCGCGTCTAGTCGCTGTGCCAATATATCCAACTGAGGACGGGTACTTGCTAAACAAGCAGACCAAAGTTGTTCGCTTAATGAGCTATTATCATTCGGATTTTTGGCTAATACTGTTTGAGTAATTTGCTCAATTGTTAATAAGTTAAGGTCAAATTGACTGGCAAGTTGAGCAGAAATATCACCTGCTTTATTCCATAAAAAATTTTCCCAAATTTCTTGTTGTTCTTCGGTAGTAGGTTTGGCAATGTCTACTGGGATACTATAACGACTAATATTAGGGCGATCGCGACTACTCAGGAATACCAAACTATTGCTGCGGGAAAGAAAACGTTGTAAAGGTGGGGTGTGTCCTTCTGTGGGAATACTAGTCTCGTGAGCATCTAAATATAGAGCTATCGGTAATAACAAGCTTTCTCGCTCCCACAGACGAGCAAATGTCTCTAATTCCCCTGCTTGGGTAGGAAGTAACTCTACAGGTAAGCGGTAGAGAAACAAACCAAGGTAAGCTGCGCCAATTTGTGCTACTAGTTGCTTACTAACAGAATCTGTCCCTAAAAGTTGAATTACTGGATAACGTTGTTGATTCGGTTGCAAGTAAGGAATAATTTCCTCTACAACCTTTTGTTGCGAAGGAGGCATATACTCTGTTTGCCTTGCTTCTAAAGGTACAAGCAAAGGCGTCAGTCGGTCATCTAGATAATTTAGTCCTTTGAGGTAATTAACTATACGTTCGTCTATACGTAAGGGACTAGTTGTAAGTGGTTGGACGCCAGGTTGATTAATTTCAATTAGCCGCCAGTAGCGTAGGGGTCTTTCTGGTGATAAAACATCCCATGCTGGCTCATCAAAAAGAGTTAGAACTAGGGCAAAAGTGGGATGGGGTTGATGAGGATTATCTTGAGCGCGGGCGCATAAAGTAGGAATATGTGTATCTAATTCAATTGCTGCACATAAAAGTAATACTTTCTGCTCAAAAGACGAAAGCCCCAAGCGCTGGCTCAAAATTACCATTGCTGGAGATGGCATTTGCTCCAAGGCTTCTTGCATTTCCTGAGCAGCTTTTGCGACTTGCTTATCTGTAATTGTCTCAGGTGAGCAAGGAGCGAGAGCAGGTAAATTACTACGTCCTAAAAATATCCGCTTAGGTGGAGTAATGTCTGAATGCACTGGTGTGGCTTTTGCTTCCAATCGCTGTGCTTGTCTAATTAAGCACAAGCGTAACCATACTAGCGCCTTTGCTAGATATTCTTCATTGTTGTGCTGCCAGCATTCGAGGTCATTCATGGCAGAATCTCCAATGGTATTTCAGGAACAAACGTAAGTGGTACGGTTAAGGGTGTCGCAGCATAATTAATAATTAAACTATCAACTCCATCTACCCGCAATCGAGGTCTAATTTGGTATGTATCCGCTGGAATATCGCCTAATTCAAATTCTAGGGTATTGGTTTGTGTCGAGTGAATTTGGGCTGGTAGTTCGCGATTACTGACTTTTGTTAATGCAACAGCTTGGGTACTTAATATAAGTGTAATTCTTTGTTCAGGAAGTACTTGAGGGCTGCATATTACCCTGATGATGACATTGTTGGGTTTATTAGGGTCACTCAAATCGCGACGATTAAAGGCAATTGTTTCTATTTTTGGCGCCAGTGGTAAAGGTAATCCATTACTGGTGCTATCAGGTTCTCCTGTTTTGTTAATAATTGCCGTTAGCGTATAAAATCCAGGAACCCATTTATCAAGTTGGTTAGATGGCAACGTCAATTTAATTTCGTCCGCTGTACGATTTTCTACGGTAATATTAATTTTGTTAGGTTCAGTTAACCGTGCGTGATTAAAAAATATCTCAACAACATCACCATCAAGGTTATAACCAGTCAAAGTCAACTCATCACCTAAATTAGCAGCAGGTTTTTGAAGTAAAGATTTTTGGTAAGCAGGTAAATTTTCCCTAGCTGTCTCAATAGCGGTAAAGTTCACTGCTGTAAACGTTGGATAAGGAGGAATTAAGCTTGCTTGCGAAGTTACACCTCGGTCATTAGAACCGCGCGTTAAAACTGGTTGCGGTGTTCTGGAAGGATGAGTACTTTCTATCAGCACAACAGACACTTCATAAGCTGCGGAAATCCGATACTGAGTTTGAAAAGTTGTCCATAATTTTGATAGTTCATCCAAACTCATACTAGAAGGAGTAATTCTGACTCTTTCAATTTGGTTGTACAAATCGTACTTATCTAGACTTGCAGCAGGTAAAGCATCTTTAATATCTTGGGGACTAAGAACTGGATAATCGTGAAACACGCTCATTGCTTCTCCTAGTAAGCTATGACTCGTAGGTTCAGGATAGTCATCGTTCTGAGCATATGTAGTTAATAAATAGTAAAGATTTAGTGCTAAAGCTGGTTGTCCTGTTTCTCCTGGTTTAATTTGTGAGGGAATATCCATGTTTCTCCAAGTAGCGTTTTCTTTGGTTTGGTAGAGAAACAAGTTGACTTGGTTACCATTGTTATTGTTGTTATCGCGCGTTTTGTCTGGAGGTTTAGTCGTGACAGTGACGCTACCAGAATTATTGCTATCAAACCGTCGTTGCAGCAGATAACGCAAAGTACTAGTGACAGCAGCGATCGCCAATGCATTACTCATTTGCCACCTCCTCTTTGATGTAGATATTCTTCTAAACTCATCACAGACGGTTTTGGTTGTGACTGCTTTGAAGGTGTTGTAACAGGAGGAGTTGCCCGAATTTCAATCCGACCGATGGTAACTTGAATAGTGGGTGCAGGTTGGGATGGTTTCTGCGGTTGAAATACTTCACTTGTTAATGATTTTATTGTAGTCACTTGAGGATATACCACTACCTGAGTTGAAGATGGAGGAATTTCCTTTGGTTCTACAGATTTTTCAGTATAATACGGTACTTTCTCAGTATCTGGTACGCTTAGAACTTGAGGTAAATATAAATTTTCCCGATTTAGTGGATGAGTTTGTGAGCCTAAAGCAGTAGAAGTTTTTTCAAGGACAGTATATTGATTAATATTCTGCTGAATAACTAACGGGTCAGCTACTAGCTCAGGTATTTGGGGTGCAACAGTCACTGGAGATATTAGGGTTGGAAAATTAATAGGGTGAATGGAATTGTAGAGAAGACCCGGTGGGTCGTCTCCTCGCGGTGGGTCATCTCCTCGCGGTGGGTCGTCTCCTCGCGGTGGGTCATCTCCTCGCAGTGGGTCGTCTTTTGCTCTGTAGGTCGTTTGCTGGTCGGTTATCTGTAGGGAAGTAAAAATTGGCTCTTCTTTACTAAGACTATCGCTACAAGGTAATAATGTTGCCTTGTCTTCCCCCACATCATGCCGAGAATTGGCAACAGGTTCCGGCTCAAACTCCTCTAAAGATATTAACCCACTAATCTTCTCTATCGGCTCAAATAGAGACGGTAGACGGGGTTGAAGCACTTCTACTTGATTAGTACTCCTAGCTATTAAATTACTGAGATAATCACTCATTTTCCTACCATCTTCAAATATAATTGCCGTCGATAGGGACTCATGGCTAAAATGTCAGCTTCTTGCCAGCCATAAGCAGAAGCTAGAATATGCACCTCTCGCAAAATCCGAATTGCCCAAGCATTAATTTCGCTCCAAAAAAAAGATACAATGTCAAAAGTCGATTGCCATTGATAACTGCAAGCAGGACAAGAAAGATTTAACTGCACATCTGCTTGAGGGTCAGCTTGCGCCATCTGTTCAACTAATGCGTTGGTTACATTAGTTGGTAATTGTTTGCTATCTCGCGCTTCTCCATCATGAGATACTTGAACTAAACAGCGTTCCAAGAGCGCTCTAGGTTCGGCTTTGTTGGCTGTAATCGTGATTAAATCAAAACTATTAGGTAAGCGAAACTCAATATCGTAATCAGCAAAGTTTAGAGATAGAGTTTCCCCTAACTTTGGATTGCTAACGCGAATGTCTGCAATTTCAAAGGCTAATTCTAACCGTTCTCCACACTTAGGACAAATCGCTAAACTTTGGATGTGTGAACCAAACGTCCACTCTCGCAAAGTTAATAATAAATTATCACGCTGTCCAATACTCAGTTGTGCTAGTTGCTTTTGAGGGATATCTGGACAAGTAGCAGCTAGCAACAGTAAAGCCTGGTGGAGACAAGACTGATTAAGTCCCACCTCCCAAACATACAACAATTCCGAAGCCGAGAGCGCACGCATATACTAACTAAGTTGGTGGTTCAGTAAAACTGGGTTCTGTCGGTTCATTTACCTCATAATCTCGTTCCCAACCCTCATTTTCTAGCTTGATTTGCTGAATTGCTACTGCATTAGCGTTAGCATCCAGGTCAGGAAGTGCTTGGTATTCTGAAACCCAACAACGAAAGATTTTGTAGGCGATCGCTAACTGGCCTGCTTCGTTGTAGACTTCCAAAATAATATCTTTGCGAAAGTCTTTGAGCGATACTTCAGAACCTAACCCCGAACCATAGTTCCATACTTTGTTCGCCCACTTCTCAAATTCCGTGTCATGGGTAACACCTCGTTCGAGCATGATTGCTTCATACTCGCTGCGACCAGGAGATTTGCGCGAACTACTGGGGTCTCCTCCTTCTCGATGCTTCACAACTTCTGTAGTACGTTTTAGTGTCCCTACCTTACTAACACCTGCAACATACTTACCATCCCACTTAACCCGAAACTTAAAGTTCTTATAGGGGTCAAATCGTAGCGCATTGACGCTAAATTGAGCCATCGCTTTACTCCTGTAATTTAGGTTGCAATTTGCCCAGCCATTTGCTGAATCTGAATAATCACAAACTCAGCGGGTTTGAGGGGGGCAAAACCTACACGGATATTGACAATACCTAGGTTAATATCGTTCTCAGTCGTAGTTTCCTTGTCACATTTAACAAAGTAAGCTTCACGGGGATTACTACCTTGAAATGCTCCTTGTCGGAAAAGATTATTCATGAACGCTCCAACATTGAGTCGAATCTGCGCCCACAAAGGTTCATCGTTGGGTTCAAACACTACCCATTGAGTACCACGATATAGACTTTCTTCGATAAATAGTGCCAATCGGCGCACAGGAAGATATTTATACTCATCTGCCAATTGGTCTGCACCCCGTAATGTGCGTGAACCCCAAACTACTTGTCCGTATACAGGAAAACTACGCAAGCAATTAATTCCTACAGGGTTGAGAACACCGTTTTCTTCATTGCTAAGTTGAACGCTTAGTCCTTGAATTCCATTCAAAGCCGCATCTAGTCCCGCAGGTGCTTTCCATACACCCCTCTGCACATCAGTACGAGCCATGACTCCAGCGACAATACCACAAGGTACAAAGGAGTCTAATTGACCTTCTTGTAAAGGGTCAGATTGGATAACACGGGGAAAGAATAGCACTGCGTTTCGTGCTGCTATACCTGATAATCCTAAATCAGTTAGATTCTGACCTGGATTTGTAGTTAAGCTTTCACTTGTCCAACTCTTTGGTGCATCTACAATCAATACAGCACGGCGTTGATGGCAATACTCCATAGCCGTTTGATAGACTTCTTTGGGAGTGTCTTCACCACGAGTATCGGCGGGAATACACAACAAATTGAACAAATCTGCTTTTTCTAAAGCATATAAACCAGTCTTGCTACTCTTGCTACCTTCATAAGCTGCCCTATCTAAAGGTTTCTGGCTATTTTGTCCCCCTTCAAAATATTTTATATCTGCTGTCGCACCTTGTTTAAAATTATCTGGGTTAGTTGGGTCAGCATTATCTTTTGTATTTTCGGGGTCATTAACAGCTGTGGAAGTCGGAGGAGTTGACACCCTTACCATGCGAGATTCTTGGAGTAGTGCTTTTTGAATATAACGCGACCCAGCCTCAGGATTAAGGGATACATTGCGAATAACTTCTCGTGAACCACTAGGAGGATTTTCTATAATAGTCAAGTTAAATAAATCCACTGACCCTGGCAAATTGTATCTAGCTTTAGTTTCATCATTGATACCTTTGCGGTCAACTTTAATACTTAACTTATTACCCCATTCCCCTCCACTAGCGGCTTCTAATGCTAGACCACCGACTGTAAGCTTTGCTGTACCTTCTTTTTCGTTACCTTTGTACAGCCGCACAATAATTGCTTGAGAACCACCGTTGAGGTAAAAATCTCGTACAGCATAGCTCATGGGATAGTCAACACGTAGACCCCCAAATCGACTTTCAAAATCAGCAAAACTATTAATAAGTACAGGCTCATTAGTAGAACCACGTAAAGCACGACCAATAAAGGCTGTGATAGACGTTGCTACACCTGTAATCGTGCGTACACCACTGGGGATTTCCTCAATGTACACACCTGGATAAGTTGGCGTTATGGGCATAGTTAATTTCTCCGCTGCATTTTTTGAGACATAGCAGAAAGGAGCGCTCTTACAGTTTTTACTATAAGAATAGTCACACTATGAAATTGACAACACGGCTTTGGATTTCTAAGAATAAGCGAGCAATCAGCGTGTCAGAATCTTGACCGTTTATTTTGTGAAATGGCGAGCAAATATAGCTCTATGACATTTATTCAGGTATTCGAGAAATGGCTTTAAGTGGATTACCTGTTAACCAGTAGACAAACCACTAGTAAGCAGGGTTTACACTTGTTGTATTTTTTGTCACACTAACTTTTATACCTGATATCATAATTATTGACTTATTTTTGTTACAAAAAGCACATTTTCTTAACAAAGCATCATAAAGTATTTAGTATGAATCTAAAACGGTAAAATGTAGAGACGCATAAGCGAAGCGCTCCCGCAAGGTAATTTTGCGTCTCAAATAAATTGAGCTAATTGACGGAGAATACCAGATGACCCCGTTTCGGGGGACTGACCGTATTGTATCGCCTACCTTCCCGCAGTTAAATATAACCGCCCAGCAGGTTTTGGACTCGGCTATTTAAATGTGTTTTCGGATTACTATTTTGGGCAAGCTGAAATTAAGTATTTGAGTAACTTCACGTTTGCAGTATATGCCGCTAGATTTTGGTGAGATTAAAGAGTATAATAGCACTAGGGGTTTTGGCTTTGTCAGCAGTATAGTAAGGACTTGTGGTCGTTCTCGTGAAAAAATTTTTTTTCACATCACAAAAATTAAATGTAAATGTCTAGATTTAGCAGGTAAGCTAGACAGGGGTCATTTTTTAAATGTCTGCTTCTGGTACAACACAGAAAAAACGAGTAAAGGTGAACAAGTAACAGAAATTTGGTTGACAGCAGAAGATATTCCCTCTTCACAACGCAATAAGCTTATTCCTCGTATTGAAGAGTTATGGCATAACATTCAAGATACTCCATCTTGGCTAGACGAACTAACTCTGGAACTGTTCGGAGAAGAACATAGAAATCAGTTACAGCATATTCCAGGTTTATGAGGTACAGTTATATCCCACATTCCGCACCCTAGCTGTCATAAGTCCATGAGTACTAATTGATTTGGTCAGCAATAGTACTTAATAACTACAGGGTGAAGAGAAATTTACACATTAAATGAGAATAGATTCTATTA
>Ga0224723_1000336_pt1 | contig 33094 bp, 22 predicted proteins | sample Balambano_FR2_Me_FD_161647 | JGI IMG/M metagenome (GOLD analysis project Ga0224723, IMG submission 161647) | Freshwater sediment microbial communities from Lake Towuti, South Sulawesi, Indonesia - Balambano_FR2_MetaG | ecosystem: Environmental > Aquatic > Freshwater > Lake > Sediment | place... | reverse complement strand
GACTTTCCGTAATCGTACTACTTAAGGGACGAGCCATCGCGATTTGATGTAAATGCAACCTACTCCTTAGTTTGAAGAATCAGCTATCGCTGAGCTGCATTTGTTAAGCGCAGCGTTACAAAACATTTGTACTACCACATGTTAACCAAATAATTTTTGGTGGTGATCCAAGACGCTCAACGAGATCAACGAAATCACTATCTTTGGTCATAAAAATGATTCCTTGAGCCTTTGCTACCTCAAAGATTTCAAGTAATTAGTCACCACAACAAGGTAGGGCTATTGCGAATGAGGCAAAAGTCGTTAGAGTAAGTGGCATGACGATTCAGCCAACCTTAGACCTGAAGCTGCCAGAGATCGACTCTGAAGAGCAGGGGGCGCGGTATTAGTACGAGCGCTATTGCGAGCAACGGGCGGAGACCGAACGTCTCAAGAAGCGAGTGAAGCAGCTTGAAGAGCAGTTTGAAGGACTCAGCGAGAAACTGCGGAAGCTAACAGAGCGCAGCAGCGAGACGAGTTCACAGCCGCCCTCCGCCGATGGACCCAAGAAGGCGAACTGGAACAAGGGAAAGCCACAGCGAAAACGCGGCCCCAAATATGGACACCCCGGCACGACTCGCAACGGCTTTGGTTGGGTAGACCATAGCGAAGTCCTCACCGTGCCGCAGTGCCCGACCTGCGGGCGTCGCCTCCCAGTCCGCTCGCGGAAGCCGTATACCACCAATATCTATCTCATCTCGGTCGTCAGGACTCATCACATTAGCTTACCTGATGAGCTGCCCTTGAAACCCTTACTTTTTCATCTACCCCTGAACAGTTACATCCTATCTAAATGAAGACTACGGTCTACAGAGAACACTTTTCTCAGGAACTGGATGCTTGATCAAGTAACTTTTAGTCGTGCTATACCGTTTGTAAACCTGTTTCAGATAAGCATTAGGGTTTTGAACAACCTGATAGCGCTGCTCCAAGTTAATTTTGTCCCAAAAAGCAGCGACACACGCTAACCGTTCTGACTTGCTATAGGCAAAGAAAATCCGATAATCTACCAAGAGAGGCTCAAACATAGTGGGCGACACAGGCAAACCCATAATTGTCAAAATCATTGCAAATAGGGCAACGTTACATATTAAAAATGTGACGACGTAATCGAATATATTCGGCTCCTTCAAGTTTTCTAGCAATGGCTTAAACATGATGTGGCTAACCACTTTGTTGTAACGAACACCAGTGTAGTCCTGAAGAATTTTCTGGTGGTATCGCTTGTAGTTCTTGTTGATGATTTCCAAAGGAACTTGGGGATAAGCGTGATGAATTCCGTGGTTAACGAAAAATCCATGATTCAAAAGCCCGAAGAACCATAGAGGAACCTTGAACAAACCTTCAGCGGTTTGAAAATCAAAAATACCGTTACTCTCAAAACTGTTGCGGTTATCGATGCCAGAATGAACAATAACAGCGCCGAGAATTTGGCTGCTAGCAGTTATTAGGCCAGGGATAAGGTGGAAAACTAAGAGGAAATAGGAACCGAAAAAGAGCTCAGTTACTAAAAAAAACAAATAGACGTAAAAGGCAATAGTCTCAACCAAGAGAACCTCGCGATTCAATTTTTCTTCTCGGCAAAATTGGGGATCGAGCAAAAACTTGATTAAAGTCTGAGGGCGGGAGTAGTAACTAAGGGGCATTTTGTCGAAGGTCAGCCAAACTTCTGAGAACAGCTTGGATACGTTGCCGATATCGTTATAATGGGCCGCTATGTGTCGACGACCAAATAGAGTAGGGGAAACTCCACCAGCAGCTAATCCAAAGTAGTCGATCGCTCGATCTACCCAATTAACCCCTGTAAGTTTTTTGGGGCAGTGGGTTCGCATATGCATGACTTCCGCTTGCTGAGCGAAAAAGATGGCAAGGAATAGGAGAGGAACACCCCAGACCAATGCATATTGGGGAAACTGACTATGTAAGTAAAGATACAGGGGGAGTAAAACGAAGATATAACCGCCTACCCGATAGAGAAGATGCCTCAGCTCAATGCGCTGAAAGTCTTTACGTGTATAGATTTCATGCACATCGTTTTTGAACCATTGCATGAAATCTAAAAACTGATTCTCAAACATTTCTTTCTTGTTCAGGCGCTGATGAGATTCAAAGGCCTGAAAATCATCGAGATCAAGATGGATCTCAGTTTGGTTTACCGCCTGGGTATCTGTCATATAAGTCTCCGAAGTGAGTATTGGTAAGTCGTTAATCGATATAAGGATTCATTCAATACTGGAAAAGCATTAAGCTATACATCCGTGGCCTTAACTGTATCTTGGGGGCCAAGAGTCTCGAATATAATTCTTTATTGAGAAGCTTTTCTCAGCACCCTGATGCGGGTCTAAGCAGACCTCACCAGTGTACTCACAGGAAACACACGCGACTGTATCACACTAGTCCACTTTAAGGAATTGCTAATCCTTAACCGCCAGAAATTCTCAGTATGGAATTTCAACTGGTGTGTGTGGAATCTCCAACTCTAAACCCTCCAGCATAAAGGAGAGCAGATGATCCCAACTGTGGTTACTGTCGATAGGTCAATGCCTTCAAGATGCTCATAGAGGGTGGTGTGAGACTCCGGACGACAGACCAGAATGAAGTTGAACTGTTGGGCTAAAAGCTGTTGGCACAAGGTTTGATGACAGTAGAGGTCATCGCCCAAAACTGAAATATTCCGTGCCATCCATCGCCTCCCCTTTACCCCAGCACCATGCTGGTGGGTCCGCACAATTGTTGAGTCAATCATCGCGTATTCGTTGTCAGCATCTTGGGCTAATGCCTGAAAGACTCGCTCTCATACGCCCGTCTTGGCCCAACGCCGGTAGCGGGTATGAATCTTGCGAAAATGTCCAAATCGCTTGGTATTGTACGATGTACCCACTCCATCACCGTTTGCGGATTCCGGTCGCTCCGATACGCCACTTGGGTCGCACTTTGACCTTGGGTGATCTCGTCAAGAGCTCACAAGCGTTCGCGGGTTCGCAGGTGTTGCGACTGTAAGGCTAACTCTCTAAGGGTTTCAGGGGTGTGCTCCACTTCTCTAACTGCACTTTCAGCATTGAAGCCTCGAACAAGGACTGGACTGTTTTCAAGCCTATCCTCTGTTCGTTTAAACCTCCAGGCCCCTTAAGTTGGAAGGGGTTTAAGAGCTTGAAGCTGATACGATTTTGCAACTCTCTCGTGCTCTAGAAGTTTATGCCTTCTTTGGGAAACGATAGACCTGCTTTACATACCCTTGTGGAGTGATGGGCTAATATAAGGGCAATTACTTAGATATTGCAATGTTTGTGCACTACCACCCTCTATTACTTAGATATTGCAATATCTGTGCACTACCGCCCTCTATTTATCTACTTACGGGATGCCTCTACCGATCAAGCATATCCCACTTTTGCAATAAGTAAGAATGCTCATTTGTCAAAGCCCCACTAGCAAGGGGGGTGGAAGCCCATCTTAAATCGAGTCTTGCAAGATTGGGATGCACTCTACCAACCTAGCTAGCCTTAGTGTTGCAATGTCCTATGGAATTGCAATTTATTAAACAGAGGGTAGTTGCTCAGCTATGCAATGCACTGTCTTGCAGGCTGAGAGGCGGCTATAGAACTGCGTAGCTTTAGAGGCCATTTATAAAGTCAGCCTAGCCTTCGCAAGTTGCACCTAGCGGAGCCACGCGATAGGGTTCTGAGGACTTTGTAACAGGCTCTTAGGTCTCCAAGCGTAAGCAGCAATTCGTTAGAATCACCACTTACGGCTTTGCAAATGGTGATTCTAAGTGTTTCACTACTACATTTCCAGGGCCCTTCAATTTTGAGAAATGTCGAAATGATGTTGTCGTTCCTGCTGACTCATTCAAAACGTATAGGCAAGAGCTTTCAAACTAGCATCAGTCTCCGATGGATTGCGCTTCTACCAGAAGAGATCAGCCCTACAAGCTTACTGCCGCTATGCCGGTTATCGCCAATGTTGAATACTCCAACTCCTCTTCAGGAGTGCATCACACTCACCAAAATCAGTTCTACCTAGCTGCACGCCTAGAACTTTGTTGTTTACTTTCGAACATGCTTATACAAAGCTGATAAATGCAGGCAGGGGACAAAACAGCGAAAGCCCTACCCAGTAACGAGCCTGCGTATTAAGTATATAATTTAACATGTGCGGATCTGTGCTCGTCTAGAGAATGCACGTGAAATCAAGCTTTGCAGGTACCAGTTGGCAAATAAAGTCCGTTGAAACACTGTAGCAATGCGCGCATAGTTCATTCATTCTTTACAGGAGTATTGCTGTCCTTTACGGAAATCAACGGATGTACGGAATAACATAGGGATAATTACTGAATCTCCAACATCTATGTGTCATTTGATTCTTCAATTTAGCTTCTCACTAATTGAGCCGCACTTTATTGGAACATAAAACGCTTTGAGTAAACTAAGTGTAATCACTTGAGAGGTGCATGAAAGTTGTAGCTTATATAACTCTGGCAAGGCCCGTCATCGATTGAGTCTGGATACTTTCCAGAGCAATTTCTTCTCAAAATCCTTTCTCAGAAAGTCTTTTGCTAATCATTCAGCATTAATTTGCGTTGTCTAAGCGCAGTTAGATTGACGTGTTTATTTATGCAGTTTTGCAAGGAGCGACCATCCAATGAGCACCAACACCAGCACCGAAGGCCAAAATGCAGCGGTACTAACGCCGGTGAGCGATTTCGTATTCAACTTTCGGGACGACCAAATTCTTTGGGGCCGTCATGGCAACGATGTGCTATTAGGATTTGATCCGGCTGCCCCTACTCCGGAGGCACCCGCTCCAGGTGAAGCTACCCTTGAAGATTTCAAGTGGAATATTCTCGTGGGTGATTTTCTTGACGAGAACATTCTCGGATCCAGGAGATTTTATGCAAGACCTGAAATAACTGGGATAAATGGTGAAGACCGATTTATCTTAGGCGACTGGAGAACACCTTACTATCTAGATAACTACACATTTGGAGCACAACAGGCTGCTATAGTCCTAGATTTTCAGCCCGATTTAGACACCATCCAACTCCACGGCTCACGGGAAGACTATATTCTATTCAGATATCCCCTTACTATTCCTCCTACCTCTGAAGGCGGCGAGCCCCAAACCTTTAGAGGTAAGGCCTTGGTTTATGTAGGAGAAGACCCAGAAACCAAAACGCAAGCTTTTGACTTTATTGCCTTTTTTCCAGATATTCCTCCCCGGAGCATAGATCCCAACCTGATTGGCGGGATACCTCTACCTGAATTCGACCTTGATGGGGATTATTTCAAGTTTGTCGGTACTACTCCTCCACCTGGCCCAGCGGAACCTCAAGTTGTCCAGTTCGGCACTATCGGTGTGGAATTAGCTACAGGGGTATCGGTCGATCCGTTTGGAAATGTATATGTTGCTGGCGTAACGACCGGAGTCCTGGGAGAATCGAACCAGGGATCCTTCGATTTCTGGGTTGCTAAGTACGATAGCACCGGCAAACAGGAATGGTTGCAGCAATATGGGACAACCCATCCTGATGTTGTCTGGGATATTGAAACTTTCCTAACTGAGGATGGCGAAGTTAACTTTTACCTGGCTGGCTCAACAACGGGTGTAATCTCTGATGCACTGGGTGGTGATGAAGAAAATGACGGCTATCAGGATATCTGGGTTGGCAGATTTGACAGTGAGGGGAATCCAGTTTTAGACGAGGAGGGGAACCCCGTTTTTGTTCGCCAAAATCCTCAAGAACTTACTCGTACAAACTCTATAGCCCCTCTCGGGTCAGAAATCGATAACTCCTTGCAGATTGATGTAGACCCCAATAATGGCAATTTATACCAGAGCGGGGTGACAGTAGAACGAATTGAGGAGGGAGCAAGCGGTGAAAGTGGTGTTCAGGATTTTGCCTGGGTAGCATCTTTCGATCCTGAAGGTAACCAGCGGTGGATAAACGATGATTCCCTCGACTCTGCGGAAGGATTCGGGTTCGATGAGAGCTACGGAGTTGCGCTAGCCAGCGACGGAACCACTTTCGCTACCGGATTTACCCAACTTAACATTGCTGGCCCGGATCGCCTCATCGGTGTTTATGATGCCTGGATTTCACGATTCGATGAGAACGGAGAACAACTCTGGATTGAGCAATTTGGCAGCATTAATTACGACTTCGCCTGGGGTGTTGATACAGATAGCGAAAACAATGCTTACATTGTCGGTGCGACGGCAGGTGATATTCTTGGCCCTGACGGAAATCCGGTTGCTATCAATGCTGGCCGCTACGATATCTTCCTCGCTAAATTTAGCAAAGAAGGAAACTACGAGTGGGCGATACAGTTTGGAACCGAAGGCGACGATGCCCAATACCTCGGGGATATTGTCATTGATGCTTTCGACAATATTTATATAACTGGTATTACGAACTCGAATTTAGGTGGTCCTAACCAAGGCGTCTACGATGTCTGGGTTGCGAGTTATGACACTACTGGTAATCGCAATTGGATTACCCAATTTGGCTCTACTGAGCAAGACAATGTACATGCTTTGGATGTCGATAACAAAGGATCAATCTATCTTGTTGGTTCTACCGAAGGCTCTTTTGGAGCAACAAACAGGGGCGCTACAGACGCTTGGATTGCAAAACTAGATGCAGAAACAGGGGCGCTACTAAACTTTGGTTTGCCGAAGCCAATAAACGTCATTAACGGTACTCCAGGCAATGACACGTTATTTGGAACGAACAATGACGACAAAATTAATGCTCTAGCGGGCAACGATATTGTCTACGGTGTAGCGGGTAATGACCAAATCAATGCTGGAGAAGGCAATGATACCGTTTACGGTGGCCCAGGCAATGACACCATCGAGGGTGGCAAAGGCAACGACCTAATTTACGGCGGGGATGGCCGTAACTATATCAGTGGTGGAGAAGGCAACGACACTCTCTACGGTGGCCATGACGATGACACGATCAAGGGTGGCAAAGGCAACGACCTAATTTACGGCGGGGCTGGCCATAACAATCTCAGCGGTGGAGAAGGCAACGACACGATTTACGGGGGTGAGGGCAATGACACCATCGAGGGTGGCAAAGGCCAAGACCTAATCTATGGTGTGAATGGCCGTAACTACCTCAGTGGTGGAGAAGGTGACGACACTCTCTACGGTGGTCACGACAATGACACGATTAAGGGCGGCAAAGGCAACGACCTAATTTACGGCGGGGATGGCCATAACTATCTCAGCGGTGGAGAAGGCAACGACACCATATATGGCGGCAAAGACGACGACACCATCGAGGGTGGCAAAGGCAACGACCTAATCTATGGTGCGAATGGCCGTAACTACATCATTGGTGGAGAAGGTGACGACACTCTCTACGGGGGTCACGACAATGACACGATTAAGGGCGGCAAAGGCAACGACCTAATTTACGGCGGGGCTGGCCATAACAATCTCAGCGGTGGAGAAGGCAATGACACGATTTACGGGGGTGATGGGGATGACTTCATCTTAGGTGATGAAGGAGCCGACCTTATCTATGCCGGGAATGGCAACAATTACGTAGATGGTGGCAAGGGCAATGACACGATTTACGGTGGCCACGGCAATGACACTCTCTTTGGAGGAGATGGTAATGACGTTGTCTACGGTGGAGATGGGGATAACTTGTTTATCGGTGGTAAAGGGTTTGACCAGTTTTATGGTGGTTCCGCTAGAGATACATTTGCCCTAGGAAATGCTGAAGGCAGCTTCTACACCCATAATGGAAATCAAGACTTCGCGCTCATCATAGGCTTTAACCGCCATGAGGACATTGTGCAACTCCATGGGTCAATAGCTGACTACGTTCTGAAGCAGAATGTTAGCCAACTACCCAGCGGAACCGCCATTTTCCAGAAAGCAGGTAACGAACTTATTGGTGTAATTGCCTACCAACATCTTGGGTTTGATGATCCTGGTTTTGAATTTCTGGGACAGAATGCAATGGCATAATCAGGGTATAGCATAGTGAGGATGTTAAGAGTAGTTCTCCTGGAAACAGGATAATGGACGAAACTTATCAATCCTGAAAGACCTGGGTGCCTGACACAAGTCCAAAAGCTTTGAGAATACATTGTTTCAAAGCTGGAGCCTATAGCTTATAGCCTGGAACTGAAATGCCTAGTCTAAGAAGCTTTCGGGCAATGCCTTTGACGATAAATCAATGGCTTTCAGAGATGTGTCGGGCAGCCAGTTGAAAGGCTTTCAGGAAAGTGATGATCGGATTCCTGTATTCCCTGTGAACCTATTTCATCCTGAATCTAGGAGAACCCTAAGGATATTTAACCTCAATAGCCCGGACACTTTTCTGGGCAAGCCCGGAAACCCTTGATTTCTCGTTGACCAAGTCGCTGCGTAAGAAACCTGCAACCCATGTTCTACCGTTGGCTACCAAAACTGTCCGGAGGGTTGTAACCTAGGGGCTTGATACTTGCTTTAGAAAACACCTCTTAGTATCAAGCAATCCTGTATTTCGGCTCAAAGTCAGGAATGGCAAGGGTTTTACCCCATGTATTTGGAAGCAATGTGGAGGTTAAAAATATAGGCTCGTGATTTTTTTTACCTCAATTAAGCTGAGACGTGCTACCCTTTGAATCAGAGTTGAGCAAGTTGTGATGTGACAAGATTAGGAAGGTGCATCTTATCCCTGTCTGTAAGAAAGAGTTGGTTATTCTGGGTTTACGGTTAGAACTGTATAGCAAGACACAACTTCCTAGTAATAAAAGGACTGGATCACTTGCTATCCTTGTTATAAGCCTGACTTATAACCAGATGCCCAGAACAGCCAAAGAGTTTCTACTGTTACTTGAGATCAATCGGCTCCGATAAAACTTATCCTAAACTTGTAAGACTGATGAATAGCCCTCTATTATTCCAAGAATTGTCTTTAGTTCCCCCCTCGGATTTATCAAATGACGTACTTTACTTGCCACCCGGAAACCCTTTTCGCTTGCAATACTTAGACGGCGAAGAGCTTGAAGACCTTTTCCCAATTAACGAGCTTGAAGACTTTTTTCCCATCGACAGTTCTTTTTCCTTCCCACCTGAAATTCTTCTTTCATTGGAAAATTTTGAATTCATCGTTGCTCTGCCACCTGGGAATCCATTTTCCTTAGATGATTTCAACTTCGAAATTGAAGGTTCTTTTCCCCAAGATGGATCAATTTTAAAGGAGTTGCTATCGCCTGAAACGGCTCTCGAAGAAGGTTGGTCAGTTTTTTTTCAAGATGGTGAAGGGGAAACAGCTCTCTTTTTGCAGAGGTTTGATTCATTAGAAGACTTTTCCCAAGGTGTTTTTTCGGATGAAGATGGTAACTCATCGCTCTGGATCATTCTTTCGGAATTAATTGAGTCGGATAGTGTAATTAATCCTACCGAAGCTTCAGATATCCAAAGCCTGAAACAAATAGCTCCTGCGGTTGAGGAAATTCTTTCTTTTGGAATTTCTTGGTTAAATGGCGAACAGCTTCCTGGCTTGTTGGTGGTTGTTGATAATTTGGTTAGTATCAATAGCGAAAATGCCAGCATTTTCCCTCCCATTACTTAGGATTACTGGTGAGTGGATTCCTAAAGGTTTTGACAGAGGCTAGCTCCTTGGAAGAATCTTTTCAATAGAAAATCCACAAGAGTCTGCCAAATTAATGGTAGACTCTTTTAATTTTCTAGCGAGATGTAAGGAAGTATACTTAGCTTCATAGTTCAATCGAGGTATAATTTGGGCCTGCGTGCTACTGAACAATCTAATGATTTACCTGGTTTGGCTCTTGTTTTAGTTATTGTCGAGTAACATGTGAATTTCACTTCGATAAGATATGTAATGAAGATATCCGTTTTAGTTAAGGATGGTAAGTATTGGCATTCAAGCAGCTAAAGGCTGAGAAAATTTGTGACTCGGCAAGTCTACACCTCACTGAATCGAAACCGGCTATCTTTTCGTAAGATGCCTGTTCTTTGAAGGAATGGCTATCAGTGATTACAAACGATAGGATCTAACTTTTAGCAACTGGAAGAATTGGTCTGATGAGTAGTTCTACTGCATCCCACGCTTTGGCAACGACTGTCCTCCTAGAGGAATCTACTTTCGAAGACTTTTTACCACCTCAGAACCCTTTTCTGGCCGACTCACCCTGGCCGATTTTTCACCAAAGCACTTATGCGCAAGCATCAACCATTCTACGAGGACCTGAACCTGGGTACTCTTATGAAGTCGACGTTTTGCAGACAAATGCTGGTGGACCGTCGCCCTGGTTAGTTCTTTCTGAAAGCTATCCCGATGGAACTAGAGTAATCTGGGGAGCGACGTCAACCCACGTCTTTAAAGTGCTGGCTGATGAAGACTCTTTTGAGGTAATTGATAGCTTCAGAATTGATTCGAATAGATTTTCGGTTCACTGGAACTTAATGGTTCTAGAAGATAATACAGTCATTGTTGCCGACCGCGGGAAGAATCAATATTATAAGTTTGCGGATGCAGATCCAACCGATTGGAGTTCTGAAATCGTTCTGGAAGATATTTTTGAGGTGCCAGAAAGTATTCCAGGCAATGCCGGCCATTTTAGCTTGTCCTACGATGGGTGGATTATTTTCGTTACGGATGCAGGTTATATTGGTGCAGTCAAAAACGATTTCAGTGAGTACAGATCTTTAAAGCTTCCCCAGGCAGAAGGGGAAACTAATTTTCATAATACCTACGCCCTGGATGAAACTGGGGCAATTTTCACGGCCTCTACGGATCGAATGATTCGAGTGGACTGGCGGGATACTGAATTTAGTTTGGCTTGGGATATTCCTTATGACTTTCGTGGTCCTGGTTGTGAAAACATCAATCGAAACCCTGTTCAGGAATTTTTAGCAGTTGCCCGCGGAGATACCTGCACAGGAAGTGGGACTACGCCAACGTTAATGGGCATTGAGGGGCAAGATAAATTGGTTCTCGTGGTTGATGGCCATGCTCCTAATAACAACATGGTTGCCTTCTGGCGAGATGAAATTCCTGATGATTGGGAAGGATTACCAGGCTACGATCGGCGGGTTGCTGCAGTTACTCCACTACCTTATTCTACTCCTGAAGGGGAGGGCTTTACAGCAGAAAACTCTCCCACAGCTTGGGGATATGATGTTGCTGTAGCTCAATATAATGGATTTGATCCAGGTCCCAATCCATTGCCTGGGGTTCAGAAATTAACTTGGGATCCGAATTTTAGAACTCTTGACGTTACCTGGGCTACTGACGAGGTCAACTTCAATAATGTGTTGACTTACAGCGCAGGGACAAATCTGGTATATGGCACCGGTCAAAAAGATGGTATTTTCTATTTCTGGGGCCTCGACTGGAATACTGGAGATATCGCGCTCGAAGTTTTGCTGGGAGAAGGAGATGACTATCTGAACCAAGGCAATCAAGTTATTATCGACGAACAGGGAAATGCATATTTCTCCTCTGTAACAGGAATTGTGCGTCTGCAACCAGAATCATTATCTACCTTAGATGAGTCAACCGAAAGCTGGCTAGTGGCTGAAGGTAGTGACATGTTAATTAACTCTTCAGTTTTATCAACTTCTTCATCAGAAAATGCTGTAGCAGCAGATCTTACGGTCGATGCAGTATTAGAAACAGAACTCCTTCAGACCGAGGAAGTAATGCCATCAGTTAGTTATGTTTTTGAACCGGAGCCAATGGCAAATACGTTCAACCATAATCAAGCGGAAATGGTTCAGTTACTTGGGTCAAGCGAAGCTTTCATCATCGGTGATGGCTCTTCTGGGTTTACGGTTGAAGCTGGATATCAGGATACGCTTTGTTCTTGCCAAGGGGGCTGAAACCCTTGCCAGACTTAGCATAAATTTTACTTATCACCAGATATCCAGAAGAGCCTCGGTGATTAACTTTTCTTACCCAAAAAATCTAATATAGCGGTTACTGGACGGATGTAGTACACAAAAACAACGCTATAACCCTCTTTTATCAATCTACTCATAGGAAATCTGAAGCGTGCATTTTCCTGTTCTGCATAGCCCATGAGGTCGGCGTGCTAGTAACGAAATTTTAGCATTCTAGATTTTCTCTGGTGAGACTGATAGAAGAGGGATATAAGCGTTTTAGTAGGCTTAATGTGTCTCATTCGAGTAAAAACCGCTACATCTCGTTTTGGAGATTACGAAATCATTCCGTCATTCTCGTCACCCGGAACTATTGCATTAAGCTTTGAGTCTATCTGTATGGAATGCAGCACATGAATCAATAGAGTTGTTGTATAGGCTGAAAAATCCTCGAAATCCTTTCCAGGTAAAGCTTTTAGCGACCTACAGAAGGAATCATCTAAACCTAGCTGCCCGACACATCTCTGGAAGCCATTGATTTATCGTCAAAAGCATTGCCCGAAAGCCTCTTAGACTAGGCCTTGCAGTTGCAGCCTATAGGCTGTAGGCTTCAGCTCTGAAACAATGTATTCTAAAAGCTTTCAGGACTTGGGTCAGGCACCAAGCATCGAAACTCCCTTCCAATAAGGCTTTCAGCGATTTTAGTCCGTATTTCACAACAGGTCTGATAATTAGATGGAGTTTGGGTGACTTGAATGTCGCGTAAGGAAGATAAAAGCTGGGAGCGGCCGATTCCTATTTTGCAAAAGATGTTGAGACTGCTTGTTATAAAAGCTGATCTTAACTAAAATTTATCGTTTTAATGGAACTGGTGACAGGATGATTCGTATCTGTTGTTGGGTTCTAGTGGGTCTGCTGGGTATTGGTATCCTTCATGGTTGTAACGTTGACTTAGTTCGGTTGGGTGATTCAGGAATAGATTGGATACCTCCACAAGTTGAAGCCAATTCCCATGAACTATATGCCAAGGAGATCCTGCAACCAGAAGAATCTCACGAAAAGAAAAGCAGATATCTCAAGCAGCAATCCCAAGAGTCTACTGAGGTACCTACTAATACTTACTTAGGAGATTCACCCTGGCCCATATTTCACCGAAATACTTATGCTCAGGCGTCAACTCCATTGCGAGGCCCAGAACCTGGAGACACTTTCGAAGTAAATGTTCTGCACACTAATGTTGGGGGACCTTCGCCTTGGACACTGCTGTCGGAAAGCTATGCCGATGGAACTAGAGTTATTTGGGGAGGAACTACAACCCATGTGTTTAAGGCAGTTGCGAGGGGAGACCAATTGGAGTTGGTTGACAGCTATAGAATTGATCGTGATAGATCTTCTTTTCACTGGAACTTAGCCATTTTGCGAGGTAACAAAGTTATTGTTGCCGATCGCGGGAAGAACAAGTATTACAAATTCGCAGATGCGAATCCCAATGATTGGCGATCTAAAATTGTTTTAGAAAATACATTTGAAATTCCAGAAAGTATCCCCGGTAGTGCAGGTCACTTCAGTGTGTCATACGATGGGTGGATTATTTTTGCCACTGATGCGGGTTATATCGGAGCCGTTAGCATCGATTTTTCTCAATACCGATCGCTACAGCTCCCTCAAGATGGAAACGAAACCAACTTCCACAATACGTATGCCCTAGATGAAACAGGTGGCATTTTTATTGCCACCACAAATCGAATGATTCGAGTAGACTGGCGTAATACTGAATTTAGCCTGGCCTGGGATATTCCCTATGATTTTCGTGGCCCCGGTTGTGAACGAGTCAATCGCAGAAGGCCAGCCCGAGAGTTTTTGGCCGTCGCCCGTGGAGAACGATGCACCGGCAGCGGGACAACGCCTACTCTAGTCGGAATTGGTAATAACGACAAGCTGGTTGTGGTTGCCGATGGTCACTCCCCCTCAAATCACCTGGTTGCATTTTGGCGAGACGCTATCCCTGGAGATTGGGTGGGTATTGCGGGATATGATCGCCGTTTGGCAGGGATTGCAACGATTCCCTATTCAACTCCTGATGGTGATGGATTTACGGCGGAAAATTCGCCTACCGCATGGGGCTATGATATTGGGATCGCTCAATATAATGGCTTTAGACCAGGTTGCAATCCGGTAAAAGGAGTGCAGAAATTCCGTTGGAACCCCCAAACCCGATCCTTAGATCTCGCATGGGCCACTGACCAGATTAATTTCAACAATGTGATGACCTACAGCAACGGTTCGAATCTGGTTTATGGTTCTGGCCGCCGTGAGTGCACTTACTATTTCTGGGGCCTCAACTGGGATACGGGAGACGTGGAGCTAGAGATTCCATTAGGGAATAGCCGAGACTATTTAGACCAGGGAAATCAGGTTACCATCAGCGATGATAGAACGACCTTCTTTGGCTCAGCAACTGGTCTGGTTAGGATTCGACCGGGCGTATAACGCCCTTGAAGCGCTGCTGAATGCCCCATTTACAGGCACTTTCCACCATTCCCGAACCCAACGGGAGGCCTAGACGGTCAAAGGTTTGATAACGAGTGTAGACCGGCCAAAAGCCGCTTGAGCCAGACCACAAGCGGGGTGGTATCCAGGCCCTAACGGGTCGCCTCCAGTGGGATGGATGGAATGAAGTCGTCAATGGTGCCCAACACCACTACCAGTCGGTGTCTCAGCAGTTGGGGGACAGTCTTTCCAGCCCGGGTGACCCACGTGCCTACCAATCACTAGAGGCAGGGCCGCTACGGTCCCGTCGATGAGCTCGATGCTCACCGCGTCACCTGAGGCTTGATGACTCAAGGCCTCAGCCAGGACGGCCTCGGCCCGTTGCCCCACCTGCTATACCCAGTTCCACAGACTGGCGGCACTGACCGAGAGTCTACTCCATTCACTGGCTTGGGCGTAGGGCATCATCACGCTCGGCAGACAGTCTAAGCGCATAGCTCTGAATTTTCCCTGTCACCGAGCAGGCATATTCCAGATACCGCTGCTGCTGAAGGCTATCCACGGTCTTCTGGGCGTACTGGAGCAGCTTGGGCAGGGCCTCTTTTTTCTCCTCCTCAGACAATCCCAAAATCTGCTGCTGGGTAAACGGCCCCTGAGCCAGCAGTTGAATTACCTGTCGGGGAGACTTACCGGTCTGTAGCGCTGATCTGGCCACCTCCTGATCCAACCCCTGGGCTGACGTGGAGTTGTCACTGTAGCGGGTTTGGACTTAAGTGCATTGTGCTGCTATGCATTCGCCCGAAATGCCGAAAACCCCTTCTGGCAAGGCTTCTAAAGGAACTGTTCAGGTCATTGCTTCCCATGACTGCTTACAACCGCATAAAAATCTGCTGCGAAGCTGTTCGTGAATAAGCCGCAAAAAATTGCTGTGCTATCCACTACTTACTTGACTTAGAACGGTTAATTGACGATCGAGGTCATCAATCACTTGATAAATTAACTGCTTCTTCGCCTCACCAAAGTTAAAGTGCTCCCTGTTTCCGATAGTTCTATCTGCCCATTGCCGTGCGCTGCCCCCATTTTCTCCAAGTTCTTGAGTAATCGCAGTCCAATCACAGACCATTTCAATCAGGTCAACATCAGACATATCATCGGGCGAGGCGTGAAACTCAGGATGGTGACGATTGGTTGTCACATGATGGTGTATGGCAGCCTTCACCTGCTCTTCTACCCCAGGAGGATAGGTAAATGTTTCACCGTTTCGTCGGCGACGATGGAACTCTGTTAACCAGATGTAAGGCAATCGTTCAGGTGGGACAAACTTCGACCTGTCATGAATCTCACCTCGATCAAGAATTGCTTCTGGATAGCCGGGAAGCGATGCCAAGGCGGTGAGATTACGACGAACGAGATCGATATGCTCACGAGTCCGGCGTTCAAAAGACGTAACCATCTCTGGAGTAGGGTCAGTCGGATCAGTGAGCGAAGATTGCTTCGAGATACTTTTGCTTGCAGAGTAGGATTCCAGAAGTTTCTTGCTTGCTGCCAACTTGGTTGCCGCATGGTCACTTGGGGTAGTCATGATCTTTTGAGAAACCACTGGTAAAGAAAAAGCGATCGCAAACCCTAAAGTTGCAAGAGCAACGATGGATAAGGCACGTTTTGATAACTTCAAGATAGTAATGGCTTAATCAAAGGTATTAGCAATATAACTGCGTTCAATCTAGCATTTAAATGGGCTGATTGTAAGCAACTAGATAACATTACCATTTCTAACTCTGCCAATAGGCTAAAGTGATCCGACTGATATAGCCAGGGCTCGTATGATGTATGTCGGTAAAAATAGGGCGACAATTATGAATCCAAAATGGTTTCAATCCTCACCGAAAAGCGGACAAAACTGTCCCTACTAAAGGTAGTTTTGAGGTAAGTAGAAAGGAGAGTCTATTCTTGCTCGTTTAGGCTACCTTGAAGCAGTTCAAGCTGAGTAAATCGGGTGAGGAAAACTTCTCGATTAGCAATCAGGGTTTCAAACTGTTGACGAACTTGAACGCTGCGATCTCGAAAGACACTGATCCAAACGGATGTATCAGTCAAACTTAATCCAATTTAGATGTTGGCTCACTATCCTTCACGCGTATCGCCCAACTTGCGTCCTAGTGCTTGACGGCATAAATAAAGCCAGCATTCAAGAGATAAGTGGTTTGCCCTTGTAAGTCCACTTGAAGGGCTTGGCCATAGTGCGGTTGAAGTACTCGATGAAGGCAAGGATCTCGGCTTTGAGATCAGTTTGGCTGATAAAGTTGCTCCACCGTGGCAACTTTATCAGCATCCTGCTGAACCAGAGTTCAACTTGATTGAGCCAGGAGCAAGGCTTGGGGGTGACGTGCACCACCAGCCGATGGTCTGGGTTGCGCAGAAAGGCCGTGCGGGTTGCCATGGATTGCAAGATGCCGGATTTGCCCTTCTCTCCCAACGCGCTCAGGTGAGCCGCCAAATTAGCTTCGGTGCGGGTGTCAGCGACACTGGCATGGTCAAGGCATCCAGTGGCCACGTTGAACGATGCAATCAAGGTTTGGGTGCCAGGGTGCTTTTGAGAACCTCAAGCATGGCCCAAAGCGGCAAGATACTTCCCCATCGCCTCCGTGCCCAGAGGAGGTGAGAAAAAGTAGCCCTGGCCAAACTCACAGCTCAATGCGGTAACCCGCTCCACCTGTTGAGATGTTTCAAGCCCTTCGGCGATCACCCCTAGCCCCAGGCTATGGGCCAGGGATATAATCCCCCGCAAAATGCTAAAGCTCTCGGGATGGGTGTCAACCTGCTGGGTAAAGAGGCGATCGACCTTGAGACTTTGCAGCGGCAATCGATGCAGATAGCTGAGGGATGAATGGCCCTTACCAAAATCATCCAGGCTGAGCTGGAGGTTGCGATCGCGAAGCCTTTGCATGGTACTAATGATCACCTCTGCGTCTGACGCTAAGACGGCCTCATTCAGCTCTAACGTCAGAAACTGACCGTCTAGCCCCACCTCAGTCAAGATATCGTCAATTTTTTCCACCCATCGCACGTCGTGAATTTGCCGACTCGAAACATTAACGCTAGCGGTGAGAAAGCCAAGCTGCGGAAAGCAACCATGCCACTGCCTAAGCTGCTGACAAACCTCCCGTACAACCCATTCCCCAATCGCCAGGATCAATCCAGACTCTTCGGCCACCGGAATGAATTCTTCTGGCGAAATCAATCCTTGAGTCGGATGCTGCCAGCGTACCAGTGCCTCTAGGCTGACTAACTTTCCTGTTTCTAGAGAGATAATCGGCTGATACTCTAGGTAGAGTTCGTTACGCTCAAGCACATATTGAAGCGCGCTTTCTAGCCGCCAGAGCTGAAGGTTTTGTTTATACATGTCGCGCTTGAAGACGGCATACCGGGCTTTACCCCTGTGCTTAGCGTTGTACATGGCTACATCCGCATCGCGTAGTAAATCGATGCTGCTGCTGTATTCATTTGATCCCTCAAGAATGCCAATGCTGGCGCTGGGGCTAAATGGCTGCCCATTCAGATTAAAGGGCGTAGCCAGAACGGTTAAAATTTTCTTGGCCATTTTAGTGGCATCATGAATGCTATCGATGGGGTTGAGCAAAATCGTAAATTCATCTCCTCCAAGACGAGCGACAATATCCTGGGATCTCACGCATTCTTTGAGACGATTGCTAATCTCAACTAGGAGCTGATCGCCCACGTCGTGACCCAGGCTATCGTTAATTATCTTAAATCGATCCAGATCGATAAACATTACGGCAAATCGCAAAGATGGATCATTCTGAGCAGCTTGCAAAATCAGCTCAATCTGCTCCACAAAAAATTTGCGGTTATGTAACCCGGTTAGGGTATCGTGAAAAGCCAGGTAGATCAGCTGTAGCTCGGCCTGCTTGCGCTCAGAAATTTCCTGCTCAAGCGTTTGATTCATGGCCCTCAGTTCAAGATTTTGAGCCGCCAGCTTTTGTTCCTGATGATAGCTGCGAATGGCCTCTCGAACCGCCAGATTTAGGTCAGCTTCATCCCAGGGTTTGGCGATATAGCGATAGAGGTTGGCATGGTTTATGGTATTAATTACGCTATCAAAGCTAGCCATGCCGGTCAACAAAATTTTAAATATTTTAGGATAGCGCTGATGAATTTCGCACAGCAGCTTATCTCCAGAAAAACCAGGCATAATCTGGTCACAGATCACTAACGGCACGTCAATGCCAGACGCTAATAACTCCTCTATTAGCCCTAGCGCCTCTTCGCCACTCTCCGCGATTTCAACTGTGAATTTTCCCGCAAAGCCTCGCAATAGCTGATCTCTCAAGCTATTAAGCACAAACTGTTCATCATCAATGCAGACTATTGTAGGATTATTCATGACTATTGACGTTTAGCTATCCTCGCAACAGGCTCAATATCCTGATTGCTTACCATTTGGTTATCCATAGCTAATTCTTAAGAGCAGCTCGATAGTTCAGTTTCCAGGCTGCTGTTTTCTAGGCTGGTTCTGATGGTGCAAACCAGTTCTTCCTCAGTCCAGGGTTTAAAGATACAGGCATATAGGTTTGCCTCAACTCGGGTTCTTTCAATCGCCGCTTCGTCGGCTTGCCCGGTCAACATGACTGTGATAATATGCGGAAAACGTTTATGCACCTCAATCAGAAATTCATCGCCCTTCACGTTTGGCATTAGCCAATCTGAGACAATCAGCAAAACTGAGATTCCCTCTTCGCAGAACTCTTCGATTACCTCCCAGGCTTCTTCTACACTGCTGGCAATTTCATAGGCGTAGGTATCGCCAAAGTTTCTGGCGATCTGATCACGCAGGCTCATCAAGACAATTTGCTCGTCATCAACGCAAAGAATGGCTTTATTCGACATGTTTACTCCTCAAGAAGTGGAATCGTAACGATAAAAACGGTACGCCCAGGTTGACTAGAAACCTCTATGCTACCCTGATGTTTTTCAACAATTTGGCGTACAATGTGCAGGCCCAGACCACTCCCCTCACCCATCGCTTTAGTAGTGAAGAATGGCGTAAATATTTTATCCAGATTTTCCGCCGGAATCCCAGCTCCTGTATCTGACACTTCTACACAAACATGCTTGTTTTTTGTAGTCGCAGCTATCGTTAACGTGCCCTTGTAGTTCATCGCCTGAATGGCATTCATAATCAGATTGGCCCAAACCTGAACCAGCTCGTCTGGATAACACAGCAACGCTGGTAGTTCAGCGTAATGCTTGATCACATCAATCCCCTGCTTGATTTGGTTGTGGTAAAGGGTCAATACCGTATCCAGACCGTCAGTAATTGAGGCTAAGACTTTTTGGCCGGTTTGGTCTTGCCGCACATAGGCTTTGAGGGCAAAGACAATCTTAGTCGCCCGCTCTACCGCCTGCTGAATATTTTGGCTGTTGGTTTGAATGGAAGATAAGGAATAGGCTGACTCCAAGACGGCCAGAATATCGGGGTGTTTAAGCAAATCTAGCAGACTATCAACACCTTCAGAGATTCCCATTTTGCTGAGCGTTACCGCTAGCTCGCTGGCGTGGGCAATGCCTTGCTGATTAAGGGTTTGGGTAAGCTGGCGACGCAGCTGCCGCTCTTCCCGAGAGGAAAGCAGAGGCTTGGGCTGGGTAGCCATATCCACCAGCCTAAAAAATTCTCTCAGCCGCTCGGCGGGGAGAATCTGAAAAATCTCTGGTATTTGGCTGAGAGATTGTTTGAGGGAATAGTCAATATTGCCAATTGAAGCCTGAATCGCCCCCAGGGGAGTGTTAACCTCATGGGCAATACCGGCAATGAGTTGCCCTAAAGCCGCCAGTTTTTCAGATTCAATTAAGTCGGCCTGGGTTGCTCTGAGCTGTTCTAACGCCTGGGATAATTCCAGGGTGCGCGCTTGAACCTGGTCTTCCAGGGTGGCGTTTAAGATTTGCAGTTCGCGGAAGGAACTATCGAGCTGAACGGCCATGTGGTTAAACGATTGGGCTAAGGCACCCAGCTCATCTTGACGGTTCAGCTCGATAGATTGGCTCAGGTCTCCCGCTTCAATATTTTTGGCGGCTCGACTCAGCTGTCGTAGCGGGTTGGTGACCCAGCGGGCCGTCCAAAGACCTACCTGAGTCGCTACGATCAAAGTCAAAATGCTGAGCAAGACTGTGGTGCGAGTATTTTTGTTAATTTGCGCCATGAAGTCATTTTCAGGCACAATCGTAACTACTAGCCAGTCTAATCCGTCCTTATCATACCAGGGTTGAACAAGAATAAATTGCCGCCGACCATTATATCGCCAGGTCAGTTTTTGAGCATCCTTAAGAGATGAGAAATCCTTGAGATGTTGCTTTAGATACGTTGCAGCTGACTGGAGTAATAAGTCCTGGCTTTCAAAAACGCTGCGTCGTCTGATTTTACCAGGTTGATCTATCTCGACCACTGTGGGGGATTCTTGATCAGAACTGGCAATTAATAAGCCGTCAGACTCAAAAATAAATACTCTGCTGTTTTCACTGATGTTTATATCTTTGATAAAAAGACTGATTTCAGATAATAAAAAATCAACACTTAATACCCCAATAATCTGATTTTCTTGATCGCGAATCGGAGTGTTATTTGCGATCCATAATAGCCCTGGCCATCCTTCCGATTCATAGACTTCACTCCAGGTTGTACTGCCTTTTTCAAGGGTAGCTTTATACCAGTCCTCGTCAAGGAACTCATACTCTGAAACATCAATTAATTCGATTCGATTGCCCAGGCTATTTGTGGCATAAACATGAAGCTTATTCTGTGTTTTTGTAGACACTTCTTCAATGACAACTTTGGCGCTTTCCTCGAAGTAGCCTGCACCAATGAAGTCACCATTTTTAAGGCCATAGCTGATATAACTAACATTGTAGTCATCAAATTGTTTCCTAAAAAGAGTGCCGGCACTTTGGAAATCATAAACATTTAGAAGTCCAGCTTCAATTATGTCTAGATTAGTTTGGTTAAGCTGCTCTGGAACAGATAAATAGGTGTTTAAATAATCACTAACTCGCTCTCCAGCTTGAAGCATGAGCTGATTGGCCAGATCGCTGACGGCCCGCTGCCCATTGCGGTAGGACAGGTATCCAACCGTGCCGGTGGAAGCCAAAATCTGAATAATGAAGGGCACTGACAAAACTACCCGCAGCGGCAGCCGGGCTGGAATTTGTCTGACGCGATTAATTAAGGGTGCCATGGACAACGATTTAGCCGCTAGTAAAACCCAACCGATGGGATGACCTGGATCTTGCAATATCAGCCTGATTTTGGCCATCTTCTTGAATAATCCTTATCATTCCCCCCCGTAGTTCGTGGCTACCTGGGGAGCGGCCAGAACTGGCTAAAGAATTAGAGAGAACTAGAGAAGGCTGAGGGAAAGCGGGATTAGGCCATTTCTTTCCAAGTGCCCCCTCGGATTGGACAACAGCGTAAAGTCTCCGACCTGGCTCCGCTACCTCTCCCCTTAAATGCTGACTGGTTCAGGTAGGAGGCTGAAGTAGAAATTGGCTTAGCCGACACGCTGGATCGCCTGGCTAGTGATCAACCTCAAATCGAGTGTGAGGTCAATTTTTCAAGCTCTAAATTTTGCACATTGGAAAACAGTGGAGGTTGTCTCAACTTTGATATAGTTGCCCTCAGCTTCGGCCAACCGCTACCGTTGCTGGCGCTGCCTCAAAGTCCAGGGTCTATAACTTTCCCTGTTCTTTTACCCATTCTCTATCGAGATATCCGGCCAGGGCCATTTCCAGCACAGGCTAAGTTTTTTTGCCAATACGGTTGACAGCAGCAAAATATACACGTATTCTTTCCCATCAAGCTGTTTTTCTCGGCAGCCCACTTCCAAACTTGACTTGTTGGCGGCATCGGCAGGTGTTCTCAGCACCTACCGATACCTAACCCACCGCGACTGTACAAGGCAGTCGGGGGGCTTTGGTGATGATACCCTAGCCACCCTGAATGGCATACTGACGCGCCGGGTGGCCAGAGGTTTGAGTTTGGGTTTTTGTTCACGGGGGAGGGGAGTTAGGAGTTAGAAGGGGGGTAGTCTCTATTTGCTAGATTCTGCTCTTCTAGATTCTGCTCTCCTAGATTCCAGATCCTCCTCTCCTCCCTTTACTCCACACCAAAGGAAGCTCAAATCATGTTCCAAACTCCCACTTCGGGCGCGCCTGCGTCCACAGAGTCGTTTAGCCCAACGCCCCAGCGAGAAGAGGTGCGCCATCTTTTAATTGGCCCACCCAAGGCGGTAGAACGCACCATCCGCATTCTGCACGTGATGGGCTATGCCGACCCCAACGATTGGAGTCGGCCCATTCCCCTGGGCGAAGGCGGCTCAGCCGCGCTGGCGGCCCTGTTTGGCGTGCAGCCTGGTGAGGTTGTGCGCGTTCTCACCAAACACCTGTTGATGGAGTAGCCTGCTTACCCCTTTCCCATTTTTGGGAAGAAAGGACGGCCAGACAAGGCTTTCCTACTCCCCTGCTCCCATTTTGGGAGTAGGGGCTGGGGTGGGTCTGTCAAAGATTTTTTGAGCTTCTTTATCTTTGAAGTTGCGAATCAACGTAGCAAACTTGTGATTATGCCAACAGTATATGACGACGTGCGTTAAACGCCAATGGATAAATTGCACACCATCGCCCGCTCTTTAGGCCACCTGGATACTGCACTAAAGAGGGCATCCCCTTACAACCGGATTAACCCACCGGCGAGGGGGTGCCCTTTAAGCGTCAGGTTCTCTTTTATTCCAGAGATCCCGATGCTCTCCAAAGCTAGCACAGGCAGAGGGAGGGGGGAAGGATGAGATCGCTGAAGAGTAATCTTGGCCTATTGCCACTTAACCCTCAATCCATCGAGGATTGCCTAAAGCTCCATAGTTTGCTTCACAGGTGGCCTTATAGAGATCAAGCGCCATTTCCAACACCATGCGCTCCTGGTCATTGATTGTCGTGTCTTGCTTCACTAAATCGTGAATAAGTTGCGTTCTTAGAGCACCCACATACATTGCTGTTAGCGCGATCGCATCATTTTCCTGCCGATGGGTTAGGTATTTACCACTATCAGTGAAGTGGGCAATGTTTGAAGCCGTTACGAAATCGAGGGTTTTATAAAGAGATTGTGCCTGCTGAAACAGGTTGCTCACTGCCCTGTAGGCCACACTTTGCTGACCAGCTTCACTGACTTTGTCTTTCACTGCTTCATAAAACTGATTAGTATCTGGCTTCATCGCCTTAGGGTTAAAGTTTTTCACTGCCTATAACCATCCATTACACTAATTGAATCTATATCCAGCGTCTCTAAGCACGAGACTTGTCGTTTGTTCTTAACCAATGTTGCTACACTCTCATCAACTGTAGCGCCGCCATTGACGACCACCCGCCCAGGTCTTGAATCGCCTTCAACCTCACTCCCGCCTTATCCAACCGGGTTGCCCAGGTGCTAGGAGAGAGGCATAAGGTGCTCCTGGCTCCTATCTCCTAGATGCCAATGCGCTAGGTAGCACCAAATATCCCTAAATCCGTCGCTCCATTTCCTGGCGGAGGGCTTGGATGGTGTCTACCAGGCTGGCTTCAAATAGTTTGTTAAACATCTTTTTAAATGGCCCCACGTCGGCGGCGGCCTTGACCTGCTGAGACACCAGCAGCAGCGGCTCTGTACTGTATTCAACCGGTGCGGCATCGAGCCGCCAGTGGCCATACATGTATTGCAAGTTGCCTTCTAGCAAGCGAAAGCTGATTTGCTGCTGGTCGATCTCCAAATTTTCGGTGCGCACGATGGAGTCTACGGTGGAGAGCAGGATGCGTCTGCGGTCAAGCTGTTCCACAATGGTGCGATCGCCGTCTACCTCTATGACCCGGCTTTCAGCGACGGTGGGCAAAAAACGACTGAAGTTGGCGTAGTCGGTCAGTACGGCCCAGGCGGTGGCGGCATCAGCCACGGTAGACACCATCACCCCGTATTGCCCCTGGCCACCTTTGAGCAACACCTCCCGATTAACCAGGGTGGCCCAGTCGGTAGCAGTAAGTTTGGCCAGATAAGTTTCGGCGGGTAGCACCTGGCTAGATAATGACGACATAATTCGGGAGCCCAAGCGATAAGTTAGTGTAACGTCTTGTTGATCTTTTCCTATGGCTAATTTTGAAACTGCTCTGGCGGCCTATCAAGCTCTGCCTAGCCTGGTAAAAAGCCTCATGCTCAGTACTGTTAATGAGGACGGTACTCCCCATGCTAGCTATGCGCCCTACGTAATGGATGATGCTTACCAGCTTTACATTTTGACCAGCGGATTATCCTCCCACACCCAAAATCTCTTAAGAACTGGGCAGGCTAGCGCCCTCATTATTGAAGATGAAGGCGAGGCTGGCCAGGTGTTTGCCCGCCAACGGTTGACCTACGACTGCCGGGTTAGCCGAGTAGAGCGCCAGACTCCGCTCTGGGAGACAATGGCCCAACAATTTGAAGTCCGCTTTGGGGAAATTATCGCGATGCTGCGGCAGTTGGAGGACTTCCAGATGTTTTGCCTTAGCCCTCAGAGCGGTCGGTTTGTGATGGGGTTTGGGGCGGCCTACGAGGTGGATCCTGAGGATTTGAGTCGGCTGAGACAGGGGGAGATTAGGGCGTAGGGAGCAGGGGAGGTGAGGAGGTGGAGAGGCAGGGAGGTAAGAGAGGCCGTGTGGGTGTGGGAAAGCAGGAATTTTTGAGATTTTTCCCAAAGTCATCCGGAGCAGGCAGACCGGGTGCGTATTAGTGAAAGGTAGATGCACCCTGATTGTTAAGCCCTGGGATACCTGGAGGGATCCCGGGGCTTTTCTTTGGAGCGCTCTGTGATACCCTGATCCGCAATTAGCGTGATGAGGGATAACAATGGCTGTAACGACTGTAGGGCTGGTGTTTGGTGGATGCTCAGGGGAGCATGAGGTATCAATTCGCTCGGCCCAGGCGATCGCCCGCGGGCTAACCAGTGAAACCAACGCGGCTAAATATCGTGTGCTGCCGGTCTACATCCGCAAAGACGGGGTTTGGCTGGCCGGAGAAACCGCTGCTAGCGTGCTGGCTGCTGGGGTGCCGCTGACTGATTGGCCCACCCAGGCCACCCCGCTCCAGCGCCTACCGAATTTTGAACAGGTCAATGACATTGATATCTGGTTTCCCGTCTTGCACGGCCCCAATGGAGAAGATGGCACGGTGCAGGGGCTATTCACCCTGATGCAACAGCCCTTTGTGGGGTCGGGGGTGCTGGGTTCTGCCGTAGGGATGGACAAAATTGCTATGAAAACGGCTTTTGCCCAGGTGGGGTTGCCCCAGGTTAAGTACATTCCTGTCAGTCGCAGCGAGGTGTGGTCGAATCCCTGCGTGTTTCCTAAGCTATGCGATCGCCTGGAAGTGGAGTTGGGCTATCCCTGCTTTGTTAAACCAGCCAATCTAGGCTCTTCGGTAGGGATTTCTAAAGCCACCACCCGCAGCGAGTTGGAAGCGGCCCTGGATAGTGCCGCCAGCTACGATCACCGCATCATTGTGGAAGCCGGGGTGACGGCCCGCGAGGTGGAATGCGCTGTGCTGGGCAACGACACCCCCCGTGCCTCGGTGCCAGGGGAAATCACCTTCCAGAGCGACTTCTATGACTACGAGACCAAGTACACCAGCGGTTTGGCTGAGTTGACGATTCCGGCTCAGCTCCCGGCAACGATAGCGCGCCAAATTCAAGAGATGGCCGTCACCGCGTTTAAGGCCGTAGATGCCGCCGGTATTGCCCGGGTAGATTTCTTCTACATCGAAGCGACGGGAGATATTTTTCTGAATGAAATCAACACTCTGCCAGGATTTACGGCCACCAGCATGTATCCCATGATGTGGGAAGCCAGCGGCGTCTCCTTTGCAGAACTGGTGGATACTTTGGTGCAACTGGGACTGGAACGGACGGCCAACTGACACAGTGCCCAGGATTTTCACCGGAACTTAACCTAGGCTGAAGGGTCGATACTAATGGCGTCTGGTACTAGTAGGTGTCAATGCCTGTGTGTTGTGCCCTCACGGGGTAAGCCTTGTGCTAAATTTCACCCCTAAGGGTTTTCCCTAATGTTTTTTGGTACCCCATCATGTTCAAATTTGCGCTCAACAAAATCGTTATCTCGCTAGTTTGTGTGGGTGCACTGGCCTCCTGCACCGTCCCCGACACCACCGAAGCCGAGGCTCCTGCCGAAATGCCTGAAACTGAGGCAGAAACTCCGACCTCCGCTATGGAAACGGTTATTGTATTGCCCGATGGCACTGAATGCCTGCACGCGGGTCAGGGCGCTACTCTGGCCTTTGAGGACAAACGCCTCAACTACACCTGTAGTGACACGATGGGCCTAATTGGTGACATCACTATTGAAAATGGCTCTGAAATTACCCTGGAAACCGCCACTATTGACGGCACTACCATTACCGCCAGCGAACCGATGGTGCTGATGGTGGAATCCGTAGACCTCGCCGATGGCACGGTCTGCCTCAATGCAGGCCAAGGGGCCACCCTGGCTTTTGAGGGCCAGCGCCTTAACTTCACCTGTGGCGATGACAATACCACCGGACTGATTGGCGATATCACCCAGGAGGATGGGTTCTTCAGTGCTGAAGTGGCCACTCTGGATGGCACCAGTCTGGTTGGCACTGAGATGATGCCAGTCAGCACCTTGACAACGGTGATGCCGTAAAGAAAGAGGGTGGAGGGAAGTAGGAATTTTGGATTGGCAATTTTGGATTTTCCGCCTCCCTCCTCCACCTTTCTGTCCTGGTTTCGGTGCGTCACACGGGGCAATGACAATACCCTACGAACTGCTGCCTGCGGCCTTCCTAGAGCTTGGGTAGAATTTTGGCCAGTAGTTCTGGTGGCAGCTTCGACAACACAGTTTGCTGTCCGGCAATGCCGAGGATGTCATAGTTGAGGCGCATAGTGTAAACCAGCGCATCAAGCAGAATCGTCATCTGTTCAGGGTTATGCTGCCAGCCCTGATAAGCCAGCAGGTAGTGGTCAAGGGCTTCTTGCAGGTGGCGATCGCGGACTTCAACCTGCTCGGCAGGCAGCGCCTGAGCGAGCTGATCATGCACTACTCCAGCGCTGTGGAAGGTGGCCCATAGGTCAAACCCCAGGGGTGCCGGAGGGGACTGCTGTAACGCCCGTTCTGCCGCACTGAGAGCTGCTTCGTAGGCGGTGATGGACTGCTGTAGGGTTTGCAGGCGGCGCTCTGGCTGTTGAATTTGCTGCTGGGCCAGGTCCCAATAGGCGGTGCCCAGGTTGTTGTAAGTAGCGGCACAGCCCGCTGGGGTTGTGGCCAGGGTACGGTAGGCCAAGGCCAATTGGTAGGCTGAGATCGCCTGCTCCAGCAAAAAGGCTGGACGCTCGTGCTGGGCCAGACTCCAGTAGGCAATCCCCAGGTTATTTTGCAGCATGGCATATTCCTGGGGTGCAGACTGGGGCGAACGATAGCGCAACGCCTCGCTGTAAGCGGCGATGGCCTGGTGCAGATGATACTGTGGGCGCTCGTGCTGAGCTAGTCGCCAATGTACTGCTCCAAGGCTATTTTGTAAGTTGGCATAGTCCAGAGGAGCAGTTTCGGCCTCAATGTATTGAAGCGCCTGGTGGTAAGCCCGCCCCGACTGCTCCAGATTGGCCAGGGCATCCCCATAGTTGGCCAGCACGCTGTAGACGCTGCCCAGGTTACTGTAGACCCGGCTCAGGGTAGTGTTTGGAGCCGTGGAGCCGCCACTTACCACCTGCTGATACACCTCTATGCTGCGCTGTAGCCAAAGCCCAGTGGCCTCCGGGTGGGGTTCTTGTTGAGCTCTTAGCCAGTAGAGGCTGGCCAGGTCATTGAGGGCATCGCACCAGTCGGTTTCGCCTTCATTCAGCCCGGTAATGGCTAGTTGGTAGACCTCAATAGCAAAATCCAGAATAGGTTGGGCCACTGCTCCAGTGTCTACTCGATCGCGGCTCAGTTGCCCCAGAGCCAGATGAGCGCGAGCCAGGGTCAGCGGCCCGGCTTGCTGCGCCTTGAGCACCTGGATGTAGTGCCACAGTTCCGCGATGGGTTCGTCGTCGGCTAGCGGCTCAGGCAGGGCCGTTGTTGGCGGCCAGGAATCAGGAGTTGACGGCTGAGGGACAGGAACATCGCTGGTAGCAGGCTGTCCGGGCGGACTAGATATAGTCTGATTTAGACTATCGACGGTGTGGACAGTTGGTGGGTGGTCTGCTTCTGGCAGCGATTCTGGATTCTCCCCAGCGGTGCGGTTGAGCGGCGGAATAACAATAAAAGGGGACTGAGCGCTGTCTTCAGCAATCGGGGGCGGCAGAGGTTGCTCAAAGGCAGAGAGGTCTTCTTGCAGCATGGCCCAAAGCTCCGCCCGATCGCCTTCTGAGTTCTCTGAACGGCGGTCTTGAGCAGTTGGCGGTGGGGTTAGTGGGGGAGCCGCTGAGGATGAGTGATCGGGCACCTCAGTAAGGGTGGGTTCGCCCGCAAACTCAAAGAGGCCACTACGCGATCGCCAGAACCCTGGTACCACCTGCCGAATTTTACCTAGCCAGGGCCGTGGCACCCACACCAACAGCCGACAGTCGAGCTGGGTAAGCAGCGCATCTACCCGAATTAGAGAAGCCAGGAACCGATTTTGTACCGCTGGAGACTGGCGGGTTAGCGCCTCCACCCCCAGAATTTGGAAGGCTGGAATCATCTGGGCGTCTCCCAACCAGCGTTTCTGTTTTAGCCACAGCAACACTTCTCGAACCATGTCGGGATGGCTGCCATCCAACCGCAGAGTTACTAGAGGCGACTGGTCGGCTCGTACTTCTGGGCTACGCTGGCCGGTGCTGGAGTAGGGGCTGAGGTCAGCGACTAAACGCTGGGCCAGTTGTTCCTGAAGCGGGCTGTTGTCACATACGGCAATTAGCAGTTGTCGCCGCAGGTTGACCTGTAAGGCTAGCCGCAGGTCTTGATAGGTTTCCTGGTTATGCCCTAAAAATGTCTGAGAGTTCAACGACAGTACAGCGACCACGGTAGGTGAGATGCGGGGTGAGGTAGATGGGTTCAGCTCAACGGTTAAATTCTGCCCTGGGGTGAACCGGTCAGGGTTGCACTAAGCTAGCAGTTAATTAAAGTTTCATCACTTGCCCACCTAATTCAGGACAGAACTGTGACACTTCCCCCGCTGGTGTTGTTCTTAAAGATTTGTTCCACCGTGAGGTCAAAGTCGGGCACTACAGTGGAGCGAATTGGGGCAGATCCCTGCAATGAGGTATCCTCGTACTGGCTATCTATACCATTGGCACAGCGTGACCTGACGGCTTTCGGGGTCTACAATCCAATATTCGGCAATGCCTCGAGCGGCATATTCTGTATGTTTGTGGCGATAGTTGCGGCTGCGGTTGGCCTCACCAGGGCTAACAACTTCGATAACTAGGGCGGGTGGGGGCGTCATAGGCCAGGTACTCCTCGAAGGTGAGTAGAGTTTTAGAGGAGGGAAGCCTGGTCATGGCAATAGCAGAGAAAAAGGATGGCAGTATAGTATAGCTCTATACTAAGTCATTTCTAAGACTGGGTTAATCCCTGTTCCCCCTAACCGCGCCTTTAATGGTTCGGTATCCTCCCCTTTAGCTAAGGCAAGGAAGCAAGCACTATATAAATAGTTGTCAAGCCGGAGCAAAAGTATGGGAAAAGTTGTTGGAATTGATTTAGGAACAACTAACTCGGTAGTAGCTGTTATGGAGGGTGGCAAGCCTACCGTTATCGCTAATGCGGAAGGATTTCGCACAACTCCATCCGTAGTAGCCTATGCCAAAAACGGCGATCGCCTGGTTGGTCAAATTGCCAAGCGGCAGGCGGTAATGAACCCTGAAAACACTTTTTATTCTGTCAAGCGTTTTATTGGTCGCCGCTTCGATGAAGTGAGCACCGAAGCCACTGAAGTTGCTTATAAAGTTTTGAACGTGGGCAACAATGTCAAAATTGATTGCCCACAAGCTGGTAAGCAGTTTGCCTCAGAAGAAATTTCGGCTCAGGTGTTACGCAAACTGGCCGATGATGCTGGCAAGTACCTGGGTGAAAAAGTTACCCAGGCTGTGATTACGGTTCCGGCCTACTTTAATGACTCCCAACGGCAGGCCACCAAAGACGCTGGGAAAATTGCTGGGTTAGAAGTGCTGCGGATTATCAACGAACCCACAGCGGCTTCTCTGGCCTATGGATTGGATCGTAAGAGTAACGAAACCATTCTGGTGTTTGACCTGGGGGGCGGTACTTTCGACGTATCCATCCTGGAAGTCGGCGATGGCGTGTTTGAAGTACTGGCCACCTCTGGGGATACCCACCTGGGCGGCGACGACTTCGACAAGAAAATTGTTGACTACCTGGCCGGTGAATTCCAAAAACTGGAAGGCATTGACCTGCGGAAAGACAAGCAGGCCCTGCAGCGACTCACTGAAGCAGCTGAAAAGGCCAAGATTGAGCTTTCTAGCGTTACCCAAGCGGAGGTCAACCTGCCCTTTATCACCGCTACTCAGGATGGCCCCAAGCACCTGGAAATGACCCTGACCCGCGCTAAGTTTGAGGAGCTCTGCGCCGATCTGATTGATCGCTGCCGGATACCCGTTGAGCAGGCGTTAAAGGATGCCAAGCTGAGCAAGACCGATATCGACGAAGTAGTGCTGGTGGGCGGTTCCACCCGGATTCCTGCGGTTAAGGATGTGGTTAAGCGCACCCTTGACAAGGAACCCAACGAAACCGTTAACCCGGATGAAGTGGTCGCCGTTGGTGCGGCCATCCAGGGGGGTGTGCTGGCTGGGGAAGTGAAGGATATTCTGCTGCTCGATGTGACCCCGCTATCCCTGGGGGTTGAAACCCTGGGCGGCGTAATGACTAAGCTGATTCCTCGCAACACCACCATTCCCACCAAAAAGTCTGAGGTTTTCTCCACCGCTCAAGATGGTCAAACCAACGTGGAAATTAAAGTCCTCCAGGGCGAGCGGGAAATGGCTAACGACAACAAGAGCCTGGGCACCTTCCAACTCGCAGGTATTCCTGCGGCTCCGCGCGGCGTGCCCCAAATCGAAGTTACTTTCGATATTGATGCCAACGGTATCCTTAACGTTACGGCTAAGGACAAAGGCACAGGTAAAGAGCAGACTATCACCATCTCTGGAGCTTCGACTTTGGATGATGCTGAAGTCGAACGCATGGTGAAGGACGCCGAAACTAATGCCACTGCCGACAAAGAGCGCCGGGAGCGCATTGACCTGAAGAACCAGGCTGATTCCCTCGCTTACCAGGCAGAAAAGCAACTCGCCGACATGGGCGATAAGGTGCCCGCTGCTGATAAAGCTAAGGCTGAGGAGCAAATCAAGGCGTTGAAGGATGCGATCGCCGCTGAAAACTTCGACACCGTCAAAACCCTCACCACTGAACTTCAGCAAACCCTGTACAGCATTAGCACCAATCTGTACCAGCAAGCTGGTGCCGATGCTGCAGGAACCACCGATGCTGATGCCTCTGGCGGCGGCACTGGCGGGGAGGATGATGTCATTGATGCTGAGTTCTCTGAGCCAGAATCTAAGTAACTCTCTAGATTCGGCAACGCTTAGAACTTAGCCTCTAAACTTGCTCCGGCTAGCAAGGAAGCGGGTGGATTACTCCATCCGCTTTTTTTGCTAGGAAAACTCTGTGTCAAAAGGCTAGACTGCGAATAAACCGGCTTGGTGCGTCACGCAGAGTGATGACGACACTACAAACTGCCGCCTCCCCTACCTTACGATCATCCCCCTATGAAATCCGTTATTTCTGTTCCCCTCCCAGCCCAGTCCTACGATGTGGTTATTGCGACCCAGGGGCTGCAGCATCTGGGGACCTGGCTGGCTGGCCCAACGCCGCTGGTTAAGCCGGGGCAACGGCTGCTGCTGGTGTCCAGTCCTGTGATTTTTAAGCACTATGGGGAACCGGTCGTCACCTCCCTTGAGCAAGCAGGCTATGCAGTGCAGACCTGCCTACTGCCAGCCGGTGAGCGTTACAAGACGCTGAAGTCTGTGCAAAAGCTCTATGACGCGGCGCTGGACTTTCGGCTAGAACGTCAATCGGCTATGGTGGCCCTGGGCGGCGGGGTAATTGGCGATATGACGGGCTTTGCCGCGGCGACTTGGCTGCGGGGGGTGCGGTTTGTGCAGGTGCCGACCTCTCTGCTGGCGATGGTGGATGCCTCCATTGGCGGCAAAACTGGCGTCAACCATCCCCAGGGCAAAAACCTGATTGGGGCGTTTCACCAGCCGCGCCTAGTGCTGATCGATCCATTGACGCTGAAGACCCTACCCCCACGAGAGTTTCGGGCAGGCATGGCGGAGGTAATCAAGTACGGGGTGATTTGGGATCAAAACTTGTTTGAAACCCTGGAAGCTGCCCCTCGGCTGGATCAGTACCGCTACGTCAGTGACGACCTGCTGCATACCATCCTGACTCGATCCTGTCAGGCCAAGGCCGCTGTGGTGTCTCAGGATGAGAAGGAGGCCGGACTGCGGGCCATTCTCAACTATGGTCACACCATTGGCCACGCGGTAGAAAGCCTGATGCACTATCGCGGTGTCAACCACGGGGAAGCCGTAGCCATTGGCATGGTGGCGGCTGGCCGCATCGCGACGGCTCTGGGCTACTG
>Ga0224723_1000335_pt1 | contig 33103 bp, 37 predicted proteins | sample Balambano_FR2_Me_FD_161647 | JGI IMG/M metagenome (GOLD analysis project Ga0224723, IMG submission 161647) | Freshwater sediment microbial communities from Lake Towuti, South Sulawesi, Indonesia - Balambano_FR2_MetaG | ecosystem: Environmental > Aquatic > Freshwater > Lake > Sediment | place... | reverse complement strand
ACAACTCAGCACTCAGCACCCAGCACGCAGCACTCAGCACCCAGCACCCCGCACTCAGCACTCAGCACCCAGCACCCAGCACTCAGCACTCAGCACTCAGCACCCAGCACCCAGCACCCAGCACCCTACCTACCCCCTTTCTTCGCTTGAATTTGGTCAAAAAGCGCTCCATCCTCAAAGAATTTCTTCTGGACTGCATCCCATCCACCATATTCCTGGACATTTCCTAAAGTTTTCACTTGAGGATACTTGTCTTTTACTTCCTTGGTTTGAGCTACCGTATCATTAACAGGTCTAAATCCAAATTTGGCAAATTCTTGCTGGGCTTCAGGTGTGTATAAGTATTTTACAAAAGCTTCCGCAACTTCACGGGTTCCCTTCTTATCAACGTTTGTATCTACGATTGCGATAGGATTGTCGATAGAAATGTTCACTTCAGGGATAGCATAAAAAACCTTCTCGCCTTTTTGCTCTCCTAGGATAATCTCATTTTCATAGTTGATGAGAGCATCTCCTTGACCTTGTTTGAAAAATGCATCGGTTGCTTCACGAGCATCTTTGGTCAGAATTGGTACGTTTCCATAAACTTTGGTGACAAATTCAGTCGCTTTCACTTCGTCGCTACCTGTTTTAATCGCTGAATTCCACAAAGCTAGGAAGTTCCATCTAGCAATACCAGATGTTTTTGGATCTGCGGTAATTAATTTGACTCCATCTTTACTTAAATCTGACCAGGTTTTAATGCCTTTGGGATTACCTTCTCTGGTAACTAATGCAGCAACAGATTTAGAAACTATACCGTTGTTTGGTGCTTCTTGCTCCCAACCAGGTTGAATTAATCCTGCTTTCTCTATTTTTGTTGTGTCTAATGCTAGTGCTAAGTGAACTATATCTGCTGGTAAGCCATCAATTACTGCACGTGTTTGGGAACCAGAACCCCCATAACTGGTTTTAAAAGTAACGTTTTGGTTATGCTCTTTCTTCCACTGTTCTCTGAATTTAGGTATAATTGCTTCGTGAGCAGCTTTGGTGACAGAGAAGGAAACTAATGTCAGTTCTACATCTTGCCCTTTGGCCGCAGCCGGACTAGCACCAGGAGTGGGGTCTCCATTAGCTGAATTATTAGCATTTCCACCAGTACAAGCAGCAACTGTCAAGCTTAAAACTGCTCCTACTAAAAATAGAGAGATGAAGCTTTTTAAGGAATTCAATTTCAGAATCCTTCGTTGATTAATTCGTGGTAGTAAATTCTGCGATCGCTGCCACAAGTTCATTATGTTCTCCTTACCTAATCTACTATTACTCTATAGGAATTTAGTATTTTGTAGCTATGGTCATAGATTACACACAACTGAGTCAAACATCAAGAGTAAATCTACATTTATTTGATAGATAATGTGTAGATTACATAACAATTAAGTACTACTACCTTATTCAACACCTAAGAGCGATCGGCAGTTAGCAGTAAAGGAACCTTACATTTATCTCCAAATTTTTGTAACTTTGGTTCATATCAGTAATCAAAAACTACTAAAACCTGATAAAGATGTAGTAGATTAAATAAAGTACACAGGGCTTTCTTGAATAAAAAATACATTGGTAACAAAATCTACAAAAAATCTACCGATAAATCGGTGATTATAAGAGTGTAGCAGAAGTTGTTGCACCACTACGCTCTCAGGGGCACATTGCTTTAAAAATCATTCAGCTAAATCGAGCTAACTCTTGTTCAAGGATGCTTTAGCGTCTCAGTTTTTGTATACCCAGAAGGATATCAATTTTCTACTAAGGAGAGTAAAAGAAATGGGGATCACAGTCGAAAACGTAATAAAACGGTTTGGTAGTTTTGTTGCCCTTGATGATGTAAGTTTAGAAGTCAAGACTGGTTCGCTAGTAGCGTTATTAGGTCCTTCTGGTTCTGGAAAGTCTACTTTATTACGGTCAATCGCAGGGTTAGAACAACCAGATTACGGTTCTATTTACATAGAAGGTCGCAACGCTACACATAAAAATGTCCAAGAACGTAATATCGGCTTTATGTTTCAGCACTACGCACTGTTTAAACATTTGACAGTACGAGAAAATATTGCCTTTGGGTTGGACATTCGTAAAATCCCAAAACAGCAAGCAAGCAAACGAGCTGATGAGTTATTAGAATTAGTAAAATTAACAGGGTTAGGACACCGCTATCCATCGCAGCTTTCTGGAGGACAAAGACAACGGGTTGCATTGGCCCGTGCTTTAGCAGTACAACCTAAAGTACTGTTGCTCGATGAACCTTTTGGTGCATTAGATGCAAAAGTGCGAAAAGAGTTGCGAAATTGGTTGCGTATGTTGATTGAGCAAGTTAAGGTGACGACAGTATTTGTGACTCACGACCAAGAAGAAGCGATGGAAGTCTCTGATGAAATTGTGGTAATGAATCAAGGTCGAATAGAGCAGGTTGGTAGTCCAGCAGAAGTTTATGACAATCCAGTAACGCCATTTGTCATGAGCTTTATTGGGCCAGTAAATGTTGTTCCCGGAGGTTCGCAGTTAATTAAACATAGTGGGTTTGATTCTACAGCACCAAAAGTATTTGTCCGTCCTCATGATGTAATAGTTGACACTGATAGAAGTGAAGGTTCTGTTCCTGCTAAAGTTAGCCGTTTGATACACTTAGGTTGGGAAATCTTAGCAGAATTGCTATTCGATGATGGACACACAGTTACAGCCAATTTATCTCGTGAGGAATATAACAAGTTAAATTTGCAACCACAACAAAAAGTGTTTGTCAGACCAAAAGAAGTGAAATCTTTTCCTCTTGAATATTCAATTTAATTTATAAATTTTGTATCAGGGTGTATTTATTTTTATCATAGAAATCAAATTTAATCATTTGACTAAAAACCATTAATTAAACAATCTAAGTATAGTAAAATCTATATTTAGATTGTTTAATCAGATTGTCCCTGATACTAAAAAGTAAGCGCTGATTCTTGCTCTTTTTTGCGGTTCGTCTAATACATCAAGGATCTATCGTAGTTTTATATCCTGGCACAACAACGAGAAAGCTTTTATATCCGGAACCAATATTTAATTTACATGACTTTAAGGTTTAACTGAACAGTATTATCATATAAAATTTTACACAATTTTTTTTATTTGCAACTTCCTGGAATTATTAATCACTTTTATTTATTGATAGCAAAAGAAAAAGTATTTGCTTTTATTTTAATTTAAAAGCATAATATGTGTCATGCACTAGCAAAGATATCTAGCTTAGGAATAATCACTTATTAAATGACAGCTATTACCCTCAATAGCTTTAGTTTTTAACATCAGGAAATAATCTGAGATGAAGAGTAGAAATCAATTCCAAATTTATCTATATTACAACGCTCGACAAAATAGTCGAATCATCTCTTCAACAGCTAGAAGCAGCAAATCATTAATTCATCATGGGAAGCAACAGTTATGGATTGGTTAACTAGTACATTACTTATTGGTACATCTGCCGCTTTTGCAACTACCTTTGACGACAATATATACTTAACAGCTTTCTTTGGAAAAGTCAATCGCCACTTTCGTCCCAAACACGTTGTCATAGGTGAGTTCTTAGGATTTACAGCATTGGTGTTGGCCAGTCTCCCTGGCTTCTTAGGTGGTCTAGTTATTCCAGCAACCTGGATTGGATTGCTCGGTTTTTTACCAATAATCATTGGTACCAATAATCTATTAAGTCGAGGGGATGTAGGAGTGCAAGATGTCTCACTTGACTTAATTTCTGACCAGCCTCAACGTCGTAGTAAATCACTATGGGCAACTATACGTGATCCCCAAACTTATCGCGTTTCTGCTGTCACCATTGCCAATGGAGGAAACAATATTGGGATTTACGTACCGTTGTTCGCTAGTAGCACTATTAATAGCCTGGGAGTGATTGTATTTATTTGCTACTTAACCGTGGGATTGTGGTGCTTTCTTTCTTTCCACATGACTAGTAATCCTCTGATTGCACCCGTTCTGACACGTTATGGTCGGAGAATCTTCCCTTTAGTTTTAATCTGCTTAGGGTTCTCCATCTTAATTAAAAGTGAATCCTATCGACTTTTACCTGGTTTGGGAGCGTAAAATTTCAACTCGATAGAAATATAAAGTTCTGCGATCGCCCGTTTTATAACGGGCTTTCTGTTTGCTCGGCTACATTATTAAAAATCTATGCCATAATATATTACACGGTATTCCGACCAATAAGCCGTAGATTATTAATGGAGGTATCATGGCAGTCTATAATGATATCCTGGGAGCGATCGGCAGAACACCCCTGATTCGCTTGAATAAAATTACTCAAGGTATTTTTTCACCTATTTACGTCAAGGCAGAATTTCTTAACCCAGGTGGTAGTACCAAAGATAGAATAGCCCTTACCATGATTGAAGTAGCAGAAAAGCAGGGTTTATTAAAGCCAGGGGGTACTATTATTGAAGCAACCGCAGGTAATACTGGTGTAGGTTTAGCTTTGGTTAGTGCGGTGAAAAATTATCGCTGCATATTTGTGATGCCAGACAAGATGAGTCAAGATAAAATTAATTTGCTCAAAGCTTACGGAGCAGAAGTTGTGATCACACCAACTAATGTTCCCCCAGATTCACCAGAAAGTTATAACGGCGTAGCAGACAGATTAGCAAAAGAAATACCCGGAGCATTTCGTCCTAATCAGTTTGAAAATCCGAATAATCCTCTCGCACACTATCTGACCACAGCATCAGAAATTTGGGTAGATAGTGAAGGTAAAATTGATGTATTTGTAAGTGGGATGGGAACAGGAGGGACAATTTCTGGTGTTGCCAAATATCTTAAAGAAAAGAAATCAAATATTGTAATTGTGGGGGCCGATCCAGAAGGCTCTATTTTATCAGGAGATAGTCCTAAATCTTACAAAGTAGAGGGTATTGGCGAAGATTTTATTCCTAAAACCTTCAATCGTCAACTAGTCGATGAAATGGTTCGTGTCAGCGATAAAGACTCATTTAATATGGCGCGTCGTCTAGCTCGTGAGGAAGGTTTACTAGTAGGGGGTTCCTGTGGTACAGCGATTTCGGCAGCATTAAAATATGCAGCAAGGCTAACAGAACCAAAATATATTGTGGTTTTATTACCAGATACAGGTAGGAATTATATTAATAAGATATACTCTGATATTTGGATGCAAGAAAATGGTTTTTGGGAAGGTAAAACAGTTAAATCCATAAAAGTTGGTGAAATACTATCTCAAAAAAAAGATTTTCCATCACTTGTTTTTGTTAGCCCTCAAGATACATTAAGTCAAGCTATCAATCTTTTAGAGAAACTAAATATTTCCCAAATTCCAGTAATCGATAATAATCAAGTAGTAGGAAATTTAAATGAAGCGGCTTTAATGAAGCTGTTACATGAGGGAATCAATTTTTTCAATCAGGAAGTATCAGCAGTAATGGGTAAACCGCTGCCGATACTTAATGAAAATGTTGATATTTCAGAAGCTTACCGCCTTTTACTTTCCGGCACAACAGGTATTATTATCGAACAAGACGAAATTTCAATCGGACTAATCACTAGAACTGATTTAATCAAATATTGGATTAACCAAAATTAATAATAGTCGAGGAATGAAAATGCATTTTGAAACAAAAGCAATTCATAATGGACAAGAGCCAGATTTACAAACAGGTGCTGTAAATGTGCCTATTTATTTGACTTCCACATATCAACAAGAAGCGATTGGTATACACAAAGGATACGAATATTCTCGTACGGGTAATCCAACTCGTAAAGCCTTAGAGATGGCTCTTGCTGCGATTGAATATGGTAAATTTGGTTTAGCATTTGCTTCTGGTTTAGCTGCAACTACTACTGTATTAAGTTTATTAAAGAGTGGGGATCATATAGTTGCAGTTGATGATTTGTATGGTGGTACTTACAGATTATTAGAAAAAGTTGTTAAAAATTGGGGTGTAGCTACTACTTATGTAGATATTAATCATCTTTCTAACTTTGAAGCTGCAATTCAAAACAATACTAAATTAATTTGGATTGAAACACCAACTAATCCGCTTTTGAAGATTATTGATATTGCAGCCCTTTCTCAAATTGCACGAAAAAATAATATTATTTTAGTAGTTGATAATACATTTGCTAGTCCTTATTTTCAGAAACCTTTAGAAATAGGTGCTGATATTGTAGTTCATAGCACGACTAAATATCTTGGAGGACATAGCGATATTATTGGTGGTGGTGTTATTACTTCTAATGAAGAACTTTATAACCAATTAAAGTTTTATCAAAATGCAATTGGTGCTACTCCCAGTCCTTTTGATAGTTATTTAGTTCTGCGAGGAATTAAAACATTAGCAGTACGAATGCGCGAACACGAAACAAATGCTTTGTTCCTAGCACAATTTTTAGAAAATCATTCTCAAGTTGAACGTATTTATTATCCAGGTTTATCCAGTCACGAACAGCACCAACTAGCGAAAGCGCAAATGTCAGGTTTTGGTGGCATGATTAGCTTAGAATTAAAAGGTGGTTTTGAAGCAGTAGAAAGATTTGTTTCCCGAGTTAAATTGTTTTTATTAGCGGAAAGTTTAGGTGGAGTGGAATCTTTAGTTTGCTACCCAGTTAAAATGACTCATGGTGCAATACCAGAAGCTGAGCGTTTAAAACGGGGAATTAAGGACAATTTAGTACGTTTGTCTGTAGGAATTGAGCATCCGTTAGATTTACGAGCAGATTTAGAAAATGCTTTAAATAGTTAGCTAAAAAAGTCCGTTTTTGCTCAAGAGCAAAGATAAACTGGGATAAAATATAAATTTGGCAGATAATGAAAGCAGATTTAGAAAATACGTTATCTAAAATACAAGTGTAAATGCCTTGTATCTTCGAGTAGATTATAGTTAGGAGGATTTTCAGTAACTATACACTGTAATGGCAAAGAACAATACTACAATTTTAACACTAACTTTATTAATGATTGCTGCTCTGTTTAGTGTAGCGGGGGCTATTGTCTGGTTTGGATTGAGATCCACACCAAATTCTCAAATCAAACCCAACAACCCTAACAACACTCAAGTTACAACGCAGGCGATCGCTCCTGAGGTTCCTAAGTATAATTCACTCACTCAAGTTCCACTGGCTACTGAGCGTCAAGTTGATTATAGTAGATTGCGACAATATTTACAGCAAAAAGACTGGAAAGCTGCTGACCAAGAGACTTACCTCCGGCTGCTTGATGCTGCTGGACCAAAAGCACAGGCAATAGGTTTTACTCCTCAAGATGAAATGGAAACTTTTTCATGTACCGATTTAAGGACAGTTGACAGTCTTTGGAGTGTAGCTAGTGAAGGTCAGCAGGGTTTTACTGTTCAAGTAAACATTTTAAAAGCACTGGGCGGCAATTATCGAAAGCTGTATGACAAACTAAGATGGCAAGAACTACCACCATCAAATAAGTGGCTGTTTGAGAGGGACTACAATCCACAAACAAAAAGAATGGAATTTAAACAAGGATTGGAACCAAATTATCAGAACCCCCCTCCAGGACATCTTCCAACAGTAGAAATTGGTTATAACTTTGATGTTGCTTTTAGTGGCGCACTTAAAAGATGTGGCTTTTAAATTACCTAATGATTAACTTCCCACAAACCAATAAAATAGTTAACAATATTTAAAGATACTTATCAAAAATCTCAAGCAATCATGACAACATCCAACAACAATTTCCCAATCACCAAAACAGACGACGAGTGGCGGCAGATTTTGACTCCCGAACAGTTTAAAGTACTGCGTCAACATGGTACAGAACCTCCCCGCACTAGTCCACTCGATAAATATTATGAAGATGGCACTTATGTGTGTGCTGCCTGTGGTACACCAGTGTTTACGTCAGATACTAAGTATAACAGTGGTAGTGGCTGGCCTAGCTTTTTTCAACCCATTGAAGGAGCAGTTGGCACAAGCATTGATAAATCCCATTTTATGACCAGAGTAGAAGTACATTGCAATAACTGTGGTAGTCATTTGGGTCATGTATTTGACGATGGACCTGCGCCAACCGGGAAACGCTATTGTATTAATGGTGTGTCACTAAATTTTACAGAATAAAATTTTTGTCAGTTCAAAATGCCCTTAGTACAAATATAGGTTTCTTGTATTGATTCCTATCAGAACGTTTTAACCTCACGCCTTTGCGCGAGGTTGAAATGTGAGAATAATTTGTTAATACTAATTTATGTTCCTAGAGTCAATATACCTGATGGCATATCAACAACAAGTCGTCGAGTTGTAAGCCACTGACGACCAAGTAAAACTTCAGGTAAGCTTCTGCCGATATGTACTGGAATTTGAAATTCTTGACCATCAATTCGCACTTCACCTATATACAAGTCAAATTCTGCTTATCCTCTGGCAGTAAACATTGGTTGCTGTTTCACATATATCCAATTAAACCCGTCTATATCTTGATTATTTATAGCTAAATAGCCAGAAAACCCCGTATCAAACATTGCATCCACTGACAATTGTAAATCAGTAGATGCTAATAATTCTATTTCAAAAAATAAACCATCCTCAACACCAAAAAAACCAGATATCATATCGTACCGCACACCCCAGTTTCGTTGATACGGAAAGTATACAACTTTGCACCTGGATATTTTTCATGGGCTTCCTTTGCTCCTTCCATATCACCCTGATTGACAAAGTATTCACCACTATCAGGTTCAATCGTTATGTACCAGTTATAATGAGTTTGCATTAATTCCGACTTTACGCGGTCAAAAATCACTTGACTGCGCTTGCGAAATTCCTTGTGTTCTGCTTCCCATTGTGCGTGCTGTTCAGGAGTCCATTGAATCTCTGGAAAAATTCGTCCCCGTTTGGCTGTGCGTGTAGGGTTTCTTTCTGCCATGATTACCTACTAAATATATCTATATTGTTTTGTATTTAAATCATTGATTATTTCAAGTATAGCAGTCCTAAATTATTTTTAAAAGGGAATTTAGCTCTAAGACAGCATTATTATCAGATTGATGAATATATCTCAAACCCAACTTTAAGAAAAAATCGGTAGCTTGGGAAACATCACTTACAATTAATTTCACATGACCAATCGCTACAGAAGGACGATAATCATTTTTGAGCAGTGTATTTATTTCTTGGAGTTGCATAGTTTTTTAAAACAAAAGGTGCAAGGAGTAAACAAAGAAATTCACATCTTGCTAAGCGCGAAATGAGAAGGTAAGACAAAACTTTACAGCATTGTGCATTTTCTCATCACTAGAAAAGCAAGATGCGAGGGAAGGGAGTTTTTTAGTTGACGTAACAGCGAGTAGTAATTCAAGCTACCAGATGCTTGTATATAACTGTATAATACGGTAAACTGATAGGGAAACAGTAGTTTTATGTGATTTATAGTTTAAACTTTGCAATTTAATATACTTTAGTGTTTAGTTATCTTGGCTAATTTCAATCAGCTAATACTTTTATTTGTTTTCACTAAAGTAACTTAAATCAAAGCTTTGAGCTTCTGTATTACATCTATTTTTTTAGCATTGCATACTGAAGTTCAATATGTAATAATTCAAAAAAGTACGCAAAAACGATAGATTTACCGTAGATTAAGCTTAATTGGAGAATAATTAATATGATATCAGCGCAATTAAAAGCAACAATGTCTTTTTCTTATGAGTCTGGTCAGAAACGATGGAATAGCCAATTAAAAAGATTTTCTAGAAGGTTGATGGTACTAATGAATCGTTTATGGTGGCACATTAAAGGATATGGAACAGTTTTTGGGATGATGATAATAGTGCTATTAAGTATGGTATTTCTTTATTTGCACTCGCTGATAACTAAACGATTTTCTCTCAAAGATAATGAAGCTGAAGGAAAATTATGGAAAAATTAATTGTAAATCATCAAGTTAGAAAGCTACAGTCCATATCATACTTAGCTCCCAATTGGTTTGATTTTTATCAAGTAGTTATAACTTATCTTGCTCACGTCTTGTGTATAGAAATTCAACTTCGTCAAGGTGAGTGCGACCCTCTAGAAGACCCTTTACTTTTAAATGACCAACTTGATATAGCATTTATTTGTGGTTTACCGTTGATGCGATATTGCCGAACAGTACCACAATTTGAAATTTTGGTAGCACCAGTCATGCGATCGCTACGTTATCAACAGCGTCCGATTTATTTTTCCGATGTCATAGTTAATGCTGCAAGTCAGGTAAAAACTTTCGAGGATTTGCAAGGAAAAACCCTCTGTTACAATGACCCAGGCTCTAACAGTGGCTATAATTTATTATGGTATAAATTACTTCAAAGTGGTTATTCTCAAGAATTCTTTAGCAAGGTAATACAATCAGGATCCCATCAACGTTCGATTCGCTGGGTAGTTGATGGATTAGCTGATTGTGCTGCTATCGATAGTATTGTGTTGGAACAAGAATTACACTCGCGTCCAGAATTATCTCAGCATCTGCGAGTAGTGGATGTACTCGGTCCCTCTCCCATACCACCAGTAGCGGTAGCAACACATCTTGATTCCTGTTTAATTGAGAAACTGCGTTTGGCTTTACTTTATCCAGATGAGGAACTCCAAGCTGCGATGGTACAGGTAGGAGTTGAGTGTTTTGTAACTGTGGAATGGCAAGACTATCTTAGACTTACTTCCATTTACGATGCTGTTCGTACAGGATATCTAAATTGAATTCGACTTTTTTCAACTTGCAGTACAGCATCGAGATATACTTTTTGAAATAAGGCTCTTTGAGCATGACTACCGCCAATTTCTGACAATCGCGGTAATACAGGTTTGAGTTGAGCGATCGCATTTGAATATTCACCTTTAGCATAAGCAATCATACCTTTTGCAACTGGAATTGCCACCTCTATCCAGTTCCGTCGCAGATAAGGTTGTACTGTCAAAGCATATTTCTGCATCGAAAGACGCATCTCGTTTACCCAATCAGTGTATCCGGCTCGGGCGATCGCAAAGACATAATGTAAATCTTGAAAAGGTAACGTGTGTTCATGGAGACGAGGGAAAAGATAAATTGCTAACTCCTGCCAGCGATTACCAACATCAATTTCGTGTAACTCCAACCGCAATAAAAGTGAAATAGCTCCTACCTGGTCTTTGGGTGATTCCTTCTCAGCTAGTCCCCAAATGTGAGTATCATACAATTCCAATACTTTCTTCGAGTCTTGACGCTCTAAGTAAAAAAGCGCTATGTGCCACCAATTATGGGTATACAACATAGAGTTGCAGTTTTCCCAAGCATCAGCAAAACTTTCCATCCAAGCAATACCTTCATCTACCCTTCCCTGAGTTTCCATCACATGGGCAACAGCATGATGGGCCCATGGGTCTTGTCGATTTATTAGAGATGCCATTCTACCCATCGCTTCTGCTTGCTTGAGTCGATGACACTGCTCCAAACCAAATGCAATCATTCCGTATAAATAATGATTCCCCTTATTTGCTGGTAAAACTTTCTCAGCAATTTTGAGTAATTTTTCTTTTTCACCCAAGTAAAAGTAGTGATACTGTCCTTGTTGAACTGAAATTAAGTCATGGGGAAATTTATCAGTAATCGTTTCGTGTATGGCGATCGCTCGATGAATTGCTCCAACTTTCCAAGCTGAAATCGCTTCTATATATAACAACTCACGTTCTGTTACTTGCGATGAGTTTATTTGTGCAGCTTTAATGTGCGATATGGCACGCTTACTGTCTATAGCATTTTCCTGAGATAGGTAATAAGCCGCTGCATAAGCATGGAGTATGGCACAGTTTGGGTCTGCGGCAATCCCTTGACAAATAAAAGCTTCCGCATCTTTACCGTAACCCAACGCTTGATTCGTAAAATTATTAATTGCCTTAATAGCTTCCGGTGAATGAGTCGAAACTTTCAATCCTTGAGCTTCCAGCATAATTTCCTTCCCCTGGATAGTAGTGTTCTTGTAGAGACGACCCGATGGGTCATCAAAGGTTTAGTCTGTTGCTAAGCAATACAAAACTTCCTAGCTTTAAACTACGGTAAATACATCGGAAAACCGTTCTTTAAAGTATCTCATAGCCAACCTCAAAAGTGCAACTGCAATTGAAATAGATCAATAAATAAAATTTATTAAAATGACAAATAAAAATATTTGATTTTATGGAAAAAAGCTTTTAAGGTAGAAGCAACCAGCATAAAGTAGAAATTCTCTCAGCTGCAGTTGGGAGTAACAATATTAATTACTTTTTTGCTGTAGGTGTAAATTCAGAGAGTTGCGCCTATGGAACTGTCAAGTAAATTAGAATACGCACTTTTGGCGTTAGTAGAGTTAGCTAGCTCTTACAATCAGGGAGAATCTCTGCAAATTCAGCAGATAGCAGATGCTCAGAATATACCTAAAAGGTACTTAGAACAATTACTAGCAACACTAAGGCGTGGAGGTTTGATAAACAGTACACGTGGGGTAAAAGGTGGATACCTTCTGGCGCGAGACCCTCGTCAAATATCTGTTTTGGATGCTTTGAACTGCATTGAGGGATTAGAAGCATTTTTACCAAAAGCAAGTTTTACTCCAGACTCTATAAACGTTAGGGTGGTTCAAGAAGTCTGGGAAGAAGCACGTCAGGCCTTGTATTCTGTTTTGCAAGACCATACTTTGCAAGACTTATGCGATTTGCGAAAGAAGCATTCGCCAACGCCCTTAATGTATTACATTTAAAAAAAGTTAAGTTTACCGCTCACAAATATCTACCCAAACTTACCCAAAAATAGTCAACACTACCCAAGGTTGGTTTGTTTTGTAAATAATTGTGTTCTTAATGGATCAACCATTAAAGGACTAAACGGCAAGTCCTCTATCCCCTCAAATGCATCGGGGATTACTTTTCTGGCTATATTCATACTGCCATTCGTGTCAGCATTTAATCTTCTACCAGAAGAAGACTGATACAACCCTCTATGTACTCGATGACCAGAGAATTTATGCTTCTTACCATCAGCAAACTTTGGTAATCGGTCGCAATCCAATGCACTTGCTTTACTGGTGTAACTTTCTTCTGTTAATGTGACTTTGATCCCAGCTTTCACTGCTTTGTGGTATTCTTTCTCTGCCAGTACAAATGAATTGAAACTTGTTGCTATGACTCTGATAATTTGTTTGCTGACTTTGGTTGGTAGTGCTTTGTAGTCGTTGGATGTTTTGACTGTGTGGTACAAATCTCTTAGAGATAAGGCACGTTTTCTTTTGAAGTAGTGCTGACGTGAGTGAAAGACTGCCAGATTGTAAAGGTTTTTTGACAAAAATGCCTTGTGGTCGCAAATCTTCCACAAGGAATGAGCTTTACTGATTACGTGTCTTTCTACTACTTGCACCCGACTATGACTCGCACTTTGATACCATTAAACGACAGTGTACCAGAAACCAGTGTTCTGCTTGCAAATATACAACTCGTTTAACTATATTGGTTACATAACTGGTTAGTGGAATTTGAAAACCTACCCATATTTGCCTAACTTTGTACATATATGGGTAAAAATTACTTTACAGTTTCTTACCCATAACTATTGCTTAATTCTCAGATGAACCATATTATGCTTATAATCTACGATATATCGCTCAAATTATCGTAGTTAAAAAGGGTTATGTTAATGGAGTTACTTGAACCTACGAAAGTAGGTACACCAAATTCAGAAAAATCTAAGTCGAGAAGTGCTGACCGAGTGCGCGACCATTTAGCAAATGAACGCACTTATTTAGCATGGATGCGGAGTGGAATCGCACTATTAGGATTTGGTGTCTTGATTGTGCGTTTACGTATCCTTCGTCCTCCCTTTGCACCTCAAGCTCCTGGCATTGGTTGGAAGTTAGGGTTAGCTTTTGGTGTAGTTGGTTTACTTACAGTTATATTTTCTACTCAGCATTACTTTGCTGTTCGTCGTGATATTGATGAAGACACCTACCAACCTGCTGACCGTTGGGTTATTGCTTCTAGCATAACAATATTACTTTTAGGTATAGGAGTACTCTACTATGTCTTTAGTATCCCTTTTGATTCATTAAATGATGTGATTGCTGAGTAATACAGCGGTTTTCAACTTGATGAGGTATAGTAGCCACAATTATTAAACCAGCAAACAATATGATGTAGGGGCACGGCTTCTGAAATACTGCGGGTGAATGAAAAATCCTACTAGTGCCGTGCCCTTACGAGGTAATATAACTGCACCTCATAAACCTGAAATATGCTGTAATTTATGATATTAGCTACTAATTATTTTTAATTATCATTTGGAAAAGAAATAATATTTGATCTTCTGTCAGGGAAAGCCTAAAGTGATATTAGTCTTTGATGCAAAGCAAATTTACACATCTTTATGCATCAATCGTAACTGTCTTTAGTAAATAAAGAATAATCGCGGAAAAGTCATAGCCTATTAATGCTTGACAGTTTTGCCATGAAGTGTATCTCAATCAGGAGGAAAAAATGAATAAAGCGATCGCCAAAAAATTAACTCACTGGATGTTATCTGTAGTTTTTTTAGTGAGTGTAGTAGTAAATTTTTCCCAACCTAGCGCATTGGCTCAAACAGAAACACTATCCGTACCCTCTACTCCTATAGAGTCTGTAGCAGCAAATGTTAGACGTTTATTAGAAACTAACGAATGTATCGGATGTGATTTAACTGGTGCAGTATTGAAAGATACAAACCTCCAAGCAGCAAATTTAGAGAATGCGAATTTGGAAAAAGCAGACTTAGAGCGAGCTAATTTACAGCAAACAAATCTACTAGGAGCAAACTTACAAGGAGCAGATTTGGGTAAAGCAAACATTGCGGGAGCAAATTTGGAACGCGCGAACCTGTTTGACGCTGATCTAGAGAAAGCAAACTTGCAAGGAACAAACTTGCTGGGAGCAAACCTCCAGAAAGCAGATTTAGAAAAAACAAATCTACTTGGTGCGAATATCCAGGGAGCAAATTTTCAAGAGGCTGATTTAGAAGGTGCGGTCATACCTCAAGGAATAATGCAGTAATTTTAACTAGTACTTCACCACATTAATTCTACTAGATTGTAGAGACGACCCAATGGGTCGTCTCTTCGCGGCTTTAATGGTTGAATAGCCTCCTTGACTTATTTTTTTTAAGTATAATTAATTACTTTAATTTTTTTCTCTATTGTATAGCCCTTGTCAAATAATCTTTTGTTACTTCCTATAAAATACGGTATGTCTATCGGCTTTTAGATGTATTCCCAACGACTTTATAGCGAGTAAGGAGTTTATATGCTAGAGGCTATTGGTGTTAGTTGGCTTTTGCTGTTTTTTGGGGACTTTCTCTCGACGTTTTGCTACCACATACCGGAACATATTTTTGGTAGTCTCCATGTGAGAACGCACCACTCATGGAAAAAAGATTTCCGCCATTATGCTATTTTAACATTTAATCCCGGCGTTCTTTTGGATGGAATTTTAGGTGCTTTACCTTACTTACTAGTAGCAGCAGTTCTCTGGTCTTTTTCTCCTATTGGTGTAATTTGTGGACTATTATTAGGTCAATTTCATGTATGGTGGAGACACGTAAATGCCTTAGGCTGGCAAACTCCAAAGTTTGTAAATATTTTATGCCAGGTTCTTTTCATTACAACTCCTGAAAGACATTGGCTGCACCATGAAAAAACGAATGTTGGTTATGGAGATATTTTTACATTTTTTGAAGCACCAGCTAAAGCTTGGTTACGTTGGTTACGTTTTATTAGATTTTATCTACGGGATTTGCGTATTTAAATATGTAAGGAGTAATGTGTTAACAATTTAGATATAGTAGGTTTCAACGAGCGTGAGTACACTGGTAAGGGCACGGCGTCCGAAATATTGCGGGTGAATGAAAAATCCTGCTGATGCCGTGCCCCTACAGGTGACGTATCTATTTCTTTGCACCTTACTAAAATATAGCAATACAGACTACCCAAAACTACTTTAAAAGCTACAAGTAGCCTTTATCTCTAAATCCTCATACTCTAGCAGGCTCAGCTTTGACAGGGTTAAGTGTAACCACCTCAACATCAGGTAAATCCTTAAACAAAACAGTACTTAAGTAGCGTTCGCCAAAGCTGGGTTGTACCATCACAATCAAACGTCCCGCATTTTCTGCACGCTTACCAACCTGAATTGCTGCCCACAAAGCTGCACCTGAGGAAATACCAGAAAGCAATCCTTCATCCTTTGCTAAACGACGACTGAAGGCGATCGCATCTTCATCCTTGACCTGAATCACTTCGTCGATAAGTTCTAACCGCAGCACCTCCGGAATAAACCCAGCACCAATTCCCTGGATTTTATGCGCTCCTGCTTCTCCTCCAATCATAACAGGACTATTAGTAGGTTCTACAGCAACAACTTGAAAACTGGGTTTACGCTGCTTAATTACTTCTGCCACACCTGTAATTGTTCCTCCCGTTCCAACTCCAGCAATCAGGATATCAATTTCTCCATCTGTATCTTGCCAAAGTTCCTCAGCTGTCGTCTCTCTATGAATTTTAGGGTTAGCAGGGTTGGCAAACTGTTGCAACATAAAAGCATTACCCAGTGAAGCAACTATCTCCTGCGCCCGAGAAATAGCACCTTTCATCCCTTTACTACCAGGAGTTAATTCTAACTGTGCGCCATAAGCTTTGAGCATTACCCGTCTTTCCACACTCATAGTTTCGGGCATGGTTAAAATTAATCGATAACCCTTGGCAGCCGCAATCATCGCTAAAGCAATACCCGTATTGCCAGATGTCGGTTCAACAAGGATACTTTTACCTGGCTCAATTAGTCCTTTTTCTTCCGCCACTTCGATCATGCTGACACCAATGCGGTCTTTGACAGAAGCTGCTGGGTTCATTCCTTCCAGCTTGACCACAATTTCAGCCAGACAACCTTCTGCTTGGGGAATACGATTCAAACGAACTAAGGGGGTTCTGCCAACTAATTCTGTAATATCTTTAGCGATTTGCACCTGTTTACTCCTAACCCTTAAAGTATATGAAATCAAACTTGTAGGGCACAAGAAAGAGTCAAGTTACCTTCTATGCTCTACTTTTGTTTTAATATACTACTGTTTATTGGTAGACATTGTGTATTTTATCTTAATTTGAGTTTCAAAATGTCATTTACCAAGTTGTAGTCATAATATTTATTGATACAAAATCTCTGAAATACCAGTAGTAGAGTTAAATTCCTATTAAATTTGCACAGAGTCTTGACTTTAGTTCAAGCAAGAAGTAATACTAAACGAAAGATAGATGACTTTACAAAGCAACTAAGCTAAAGTAGAGTTTATAGATAGTAAGTTTGCCTAATCCATATATGTTTCATCCCATTGCCTAAAAAATCTAGGTGTGTAGTGAAACTGGAGCGGAGGAACCGGAAATTGGGGCGAATCTCCGAAGAGAAGGGCATCTCTCAGCCCTAGCCCGTCAGCTAACTTCGTAGGCATTGAGAGGAGACTGAAGAGGCAGCATTACCCGTAATGTTTAAATCTCATCAGTGTCCAGAAACGAGTCTACTCAATTTTTTGTATCTACATCCTGACTCTGTTGAGGTAATAAATGATATATCAACTCAATGTGGCTGCGATTTTTGCTGTCGCTGGACAAAAGGCATGGAAACAAGCAAAACCGTTTGTTGTCAGAGATGTCGTTTTATTACCTGCTTTAGGTTTTCTTGGGATAATTGTAGTTTGGTGGATTATAGCATTAGCTAATCGGGATCTGATGCCGACTCCACCAGAGGCATTAGTCGCAAATTTAGATTACATTTTAAACCCTTTTTACCAAAGAGGCCCTGGTAACTTGGGGATCGGTTGGTTATTACTTGCAAGTATTAGAAGGGTATTAATAGGCTTTTTACTAGGTGCTGTAGTAGCAATTCCCGTGGGCTTTTTGATTGGGATGTCGAAATCTGCAATGCTAGCAATCAACCCAATCATTCAGATTTTTAAACCAGTATCGCCTTTGGCTTGGTTGCCTATAGCCCTAGCTATATTTAATTTGGCAGACCCTTCAGCTATTTTTGTTATCTTTATTACTTCGTTATGGCCAACAATTATCAACACAGCCTTAGGAGTTTCTAGCGTTCCCAAAGATTATATAGATGTGGCACGGGTATTAGAAATGCCTCGATGGCGACGAATTACAAAAATTATTTTGCCAGCTACATTACCCTATATTTTCACAGGTTTACGAATTAGTTTAGGTATAGCTTGGTTGGTAATTGTTGCAGTGGAAATGCTTACAGGTGGAATTGGAATTGGCTTTTTCGTTTGGGATGAATGGAGTCGCTTAAATTTAAGTTCAGTTTTCCTTGCAGTATTAGTAATTGGTTTAACTGGACTAGTGTTAGATTTGCTTGTAGGCAAAATTCAAGAGTTAGTAACTCACCGTCCAATAACTTCAAACTAGTACTTCCCACCTCATACTCCAAACTTTAATGAATAACAACTGGAATAGGCGAGATTTTATCAAGGGAATGGGAACGACAGCAGCGGGAATGGCGCTGTCATCTTGTGCAATATCAGGAGACCGTTCTGCTAAAGGTGTTACCGAAGAAGCTTCTTCTGTTGAACCTGTAGTTAAATCTGGAGATTTGGAAAAACCCGATATCACCGTTGGTTATGTACCTGTTAACGACTGTGCGCCGTTTGCGATCGCTTGGAAAAAAGGTTTTTTTAGCAAATACGGTTTGAACGTTAAACTCAATCGCGAAGCAAGTTGGGGTACTTCTCGGGACGGGATCATTTTTGGCAGACTTGATGCTTCACCAGTGGTAGCAGGAGCTGTTACCAACGCCAGAACAAGTGCAGAAGGCGCACGTTATGCTCCCCTATGTGCAGCAATGACAATTCACCGTCACGGTAACGCCATGACAATGAATAAAGCTATGTGGGAAGCTGGATTACGTCCTTGGCAGGAATACAACGGAAATTTGGAACAGTTTGGTAAAGATTTTCGCAACTACTTTAGCAATCTCCAACCAGAAAGAAAAGTTTGGGCCACAGTTCTAAGTTCGGCAATTTACGAATATTTTATTCGTTACTTATCTGCTGCTGCTGGTATAGACCCCTTAAAAGAGTTCCGGATCATTATTGTTCCCCCACCCCAGATGGTCACAAATATGCGAATCGGAGCAATGGAATCTTACATGGTTGCAGAACCTTGGAATACACGAGCAATTAAAGGAAATTTGGGGATCGGTTTTACGTTTGCCCAGGGTAAAGAAGTTTGGCAAGGACATCCAGACAGATTATTAGCGGTAATGGAATCTTTCATCGTCAAATATCCCAAAACATATCGTTCTCTAGTTAAAGCGATGATAGAAGCTTGTCAATATTGCAGCAAACCAGAAAATCGTGACGAAGTTGCCAAATTAATCACCGATAGATCATTTACAGGTGCAAAACCAAAAAAAGGTCCTATTGATAAATTTACGCGACCAGCAATAGTTGGTGAATACAACTATGGTGGGTTTGATGACAAAAACCGTAGTGTGAAATCAGATGACACAACAATTTTCTTTGATATTCCTAGTAATTTACCACAAATACCGGGAAATCATTCCACCTTTCTTTGGCAGTCTCACAGTATTTGGTTAATAACTCAAGCAGTACGTTGGGATCAAATCAAAGAAATTCCTACGAATGTAGAAGAGCTAGCCAAACAAGCTTGGAGAACTGATTTATACCGCGAAATCGCTGCTGAGATGGGAATTGCATGTCCTAAAGAAGATTATAAAATTGAACCCCCAGAAGCATTCATCGACAAACAGGCATTTGATCCCAGTGATCCAGTAGGATATCTCAAGCGTTTCCCAATTCGAGCGAACGCTCCTACTAATTTCTTTATGTCTTAAATCCGCATCAACGGATTATTCTTGTATCACATATAAGCTAATATTTCAGGAGTATTTGAGTTATGAAATCTACCTTACTTACCAAGCATAAGGAGCCAAAATTGGGACATACTGAGTTTCTAGAAATTAAAAATCTTGTTAAGTCTTATCCTACACCTAATGGGGATCAAGCTGTTATTCTAAATGGAATTAATCTAAGTATTAGCTCAGATGAGTATATTTCTATCATTGGTCACTCTGGCTGTGGTAAATCTACTTTGCTAAAAATTGTCGGTGGTTTAGAAAAAGCAACCTCTGGCTTAATAACCCTTGAAGGTAAAGAAATTCGTAAGCCAGGGGCTGAAAGAATGATGGTGTTTCAAAACTATTCATTGCTACCTTGGCTAACTGTTAAGGAAAATATCCGATTAGCCGTAGATGAAGTACTAAAAGATACCACTCGCGCAGAAAAAATTAGCATTGTTAATGAACATTTAGCAATGGTAAACTTAACAGATGCTGCTAACAAATACCCTGATGAAATTTCCGGTGGGATGAAACAGCGTGTGGGTATTGCCAGAGCATTAGCAATTAGACCAAAAATGTTATTGATGGATGAGCCTTTTGGAGCATTAGATGCATTAACTCGTGGTAAATTACAAAAGCAAGTATTGGATATTTGGGAACATAATCGTCAAGCAGTAATGATGGTTACTCATGATGTGGATGAGGCTATTTATATGTCTGATCGGATTATATTAATGACCAATGGACCAGCAGCAAATATTGGAGAAATATTAGAAGTTCCTTTTGAACATCCACGTAATTTAAGTGCTATCCGAAACTCCAAAGAATATTATGAACTTCGCAATCATACTTTGAATTTTCTTGACAAATATTTTACCCATGATGAGTAAAGTATTATTCACTAAAGTTCAATAAAGTTAGTACATATAAGAGCCTTGTAGGGGCGTACTTTGCTTCTCCGTTTGCTGAAAGCATTCCCGAAGGGTAGGAGTACAAACATTCGCCCTCTTCGCGTAAATCGCAAATAGTGTGCGGATTGCTATATAAATACCTCGAAAATCTTTTATTCTAGTTAAATCTAATAGACTAATTTGCAACTAACTCCGAACAACATTGCATAAATTACAACCTTTAAAGCCCCTTGAGGTATTAACTGACAAAGCTTTGTACCTAACATTACTCCTGGTATTGTACCAATCCAAATTGGTATTACTAAACCCCAGTCTACTGTTCCTAACAAAATATGTCCAAGGGAGGTGAATGACAATAAAATTGCTGCTTGCGCTAAGTCTGTACCTACCAGTTTTTTAGGATCAAGGCGAAAAAAGGTAATTAATACCATTGCAAATAGGGAACCAGAGGAAACACTAGTTATTCCCACCATTGACCCTAAAATTGCTCCTATACACATAGTTTTTAAACGACCAGAAAAAGTACTCAAGTCGAATTTCGGTGGTTCAGGTAATTCAAAGCTGGGGAAAAATCTTTTGATTATTAGTTGTGTTATTCCTAAGAACACAACTAATAAAATCATTCCTCCGATTAAATGTAGTAGGATACTGTCGAGATTTAAGATTCCCATCTGCCGCATCAGATACAATATACCTACTCCTACAAGTGAACCAGGAACGCTTCCAAACGCAAGCCATTTTACGACTTCGCAGTCTAGCGTTTCTTGTTGCCAATGTCTTACTCCACCTACAACTTTCATCATGGTCGCTGCTACGATATCAGAACTCACTGCAACAGCTGGTGGAACTTGGAAAACGAAAATCAACATTGGGGTGATTAAAGATGCACCACCAATTCCAGTTAATCCCACAATGATACCAATTAAGAAGCTAAGGAAAGGTAATAATAAAGTCATAATTTTTTTGTTACCTAACATATTTTTTTGGTCTAAAACTACCGTTAGGTTTGTTAGATCCCTGGTTTCTGCAAGAAATCGGGGATCTCATGGTTATTGCATGCAATCTAGAATCCCTATATATAAGGTTTCCTGGGGATCTATGCATTCCCTACCTATTAACCGGGGAATAAATTAGGAATGTCAATAATCTTGAAATATATTAATGCCAGGATTACAAGAGTGTAAGCAGTTGAAGAAGCTAAACCTGTAAGTAGCTCTTTTTTGAAGTTGCGTTCTTGGGATTGTTGAAACATATCCATAGCACCTGCTTGCATGAGCATAATTCCCAAGATGTTAGAGAGCCAGTAACCAGCGATCGCACATGGGATGAATGAATCTTTGGCAAATAAACTACACACATACCCAACACCATAGGCGATCGGCATATTGAAAAACAGATCGTTCCACCAAGACATTGGTGAGAGTAAATACCCTACTACCAGGAAAAAACCGCCTCTGATTTTTTTTATAATTACTGGGAAGTTTATCCTGTCTTCCCCTAACTTTTCCATACCATTGCCTGTGTTCAAATCACCAATTATATGCTCTGTGTTTTTCATAACAAGTACACAAATCCGACTGACTTACCGTAGTTTAATACAATAAGCTAGAAAAATCCATCAGTTAATACACAATTATTATGTAGAAATTGTAGTTTTGTTTACAATTTCTCTATCGCAGATGATTATGATACTGAAAGATTTCCGGTGTAAGGATTTTCTTGTTCAGCTTATGTCTTGTACCTATGCGTATAAATTCTTTTTCACAGAATTTGAGGTTATTTATTTGACATAGTTATTGGGTAAAAGTTATAAAATGTGTATCTTAAGAGGTAGGGGTATGAGCTTACTGCACCCCTACATTTACTTAGTTATCAAACGCTTGTTAGCACGCAAGTGGTAAAGGATCCTAACATTTGCTCAAAAGCTGTACAAACTTTACTTTGAAAACGCTGGCGATGCTTAAGTTTCAAAAATGGTCGTGCTATCTCAGTTAGAGTACCTTTAGGGTTGCGATCGTCAACAACTTTAATGAAACGTAAAGTATCTAATTGCAGTTCTTTTTTTACCATCAGTTCAGAAATGGCCGTGGCCCCAACACCGCTTTCGACTACAGCTTTCACCATTTCCCCACTATTCAAAACGGAAATAACATTTAAGGTAAGTGGGTCAATTCCCCAATCATGTAAAGCTTGTTCAAATCGTTGTTGAGTTCCAGATCCAGACTCACGCATTACCCATCCAGTTTCAATTAATTCTGTTACAGAAATTTCTGGGAAATTAAACCAGGGATGAGATTTGCCAACAACAATCAGAAGTTGGTCATTTCCAACAACTTCTTCCTCAAGGCAATTTTTTAAAGATACGTGTACTTCTCCCTCAACTAAACCCAAGTCAAATTGACCGTTTGCCGTTCCAGCACAAATAGTTCCAGCGTTGGCCAGAGTACATTTAACTGATATTTTAGGGTACTGCCGTTGAAACTGGCTAATCCTTTCTGGCAACCAGTAGTTACCGATAGTAAGACTTGACCCCAAGTTTAGTTCTCCCCGTTGTAAATCATTTAATTCTCGCAAACCTCGTTCGCACAAAGTTACTCGATCTAAAATTTTCTGTGCTTCTAACTCCAATAACGTACCTGCTTCCGTAATTTCGATGTGACGACCAATTCGATGGAATAGTCTCACACCATACTCCTCTTCCAAACTTTGGATTGCAGCGCTAACAGCAGGTTGAGTAACATATAGTGCTTCAGCGGCACGGGTGAAATGTAAATGTTCAGCAACTGCTAAAAAGATTCGTAATTGTTCCAACGTCATTCTTGCCATTAAATGCATCCCTCAAATTTGATCTACGCAAGTGGATAAAAAGCCTATCTGACACTTTTAACTGGCACAACAGTATTTTAAGCATTAACACTTAGGAAATAAAGTTGTATTTGACACTAAAAAAAGTTAACTTTTTAACATTTTTTAGCTTCTAAATCCAGCAAGCTTTACTAAGAGTAAAGTCAGAGGTATTGGCTTCATATGTGAAATGTAAGTTCAATCACTTATATTTATTAATTTAAAAACAAATAGTGTTTGATTTTCTTGCTTTCTAAAGATAAATTTATGTCATAGGATGTTTGCGATTGATTAGTCAATAAGTCGAGATCCAGATCACCAACTTATCCAAGAAGTCGGGGATCTAAATAACTTCTCAAGAATTTTAGTATAAAGCATTACTACTATCAATTCAAACTACTAAGAGTATTCTCTTAGGTACAATTATACTAGTTAAAATCATTAGATGGAAGAACTCATTACCGCAATTCCTACAGGAATAACAGCTTTTACTGCAACGAATCTTGATGATTTAGTAATTTTGTCACTATGGTTTTCACAAATAAATCATACCTTCCGTAGTCGGCATATTATTATCGGGCAATTTCTTGGTTTCAGTCTTTTAGTAATTGCAAGTTTGTCTGGCTTTTTTGGCGGTTTAATATTACCAGTTCGTTGGATTGGATTACTTGGATTAGCTCCCATAGCAATTGGTTTGAATAATTGGCTAAACCAAGACGATGATGAATCACAGTCAGGTAATGAAGAAGCGGTATCTGGAAGTTCTCCTTTTGCTATCCTTTCTCCACAGACTTATAGCGTAGCAGCAATTACGGTTGCTAATGGTAGTGATAATATAAGTATTTACGTTCCACTATTTGCTAATAGTAGTCTTAGTAGCTTATTGATAATTGTGACCGTTTTCTTTTTGATGGTAGGGGTTTGGTGCTATGCCAGTTATAAATTAGTCAAGCAAAGCAATATTGCCGATACTCTTAACCGCTATAGTAATAATCTTATCCCCTTTATCTTGGTAGGATTAGGAGTATTTATAATTTTGGAAAGTAATGCTTTACACCCACTTGCTTTACTAGCAACTTGTCTGTGTCTGATGGGAATCGTCAAAAAATATAAACCAACGTTAGAAGCAGAAGAAAATTAATGTAGACTAGAAAGAAAAAATGTACTGATGTTTAAACTTGTGGAAATTATCATTGCCGCCGTTGCATCCTTTGCAGCTACAAATGTAGATGATATTTTCATCTTGATGATATTCTTCTCACAAGTAGACAATTTAAATTTTCGACACAGACACATAATTATTGGACAGTATCTTGGTTTTTTCGCTATTGTCATTGCTAGTTTACCTGGATTTTTTGGGGGCTTAATTATTGAAAAAAAATGGATTGGTATACTCGGTTTAATTCCAATTTTTATCGGAATAAGTCACTTCATCAATCATCAAAATGAAAACGAAGTACAGGCAATACCTGACAATCCACCTATCATGTCAACACTAACGAGCTTACTTTCTCCTAAAATTTATCAAGTCGCAACAATTACCTTCGCTAATGGAGGAGATAACATCGGTATTTATGTACCTTTATTTGCTAGTAGCAACTTAATAAGTTTGGGAGTAATTTTAAGCGTTTTCTTTGTCATGATTGGTGTTTGGTGCTACATTGCTTACCAACTGAGTCGTCATTCTGCGATCGCTAATACTTTAGCTAGTCGTGGTAAATATTTTGTCCCTTTTGTATTGATAGCTTTAGGAGTTTTTATTTTGATTGATAGTGGTACATATAGACTGCTAATACCCTCGAAGTAAACTTTAAAAATCAACGAAATAAGGAGAAACGACATGAGACTTTTTCAAACAATTTTAGTAATTTTCACACTCTTAATAAATTTTGTGATTGTTCCACCCTCTTGGGCAGACACCCCAAAACTCACACAAACTCCTGAGTATACTGAAGTGAATCAATCACTGAATGAACTTTTATCAGCAAAAGTAACACCAGGTCAATCAGATTATACTCCAGAGCAGATTGAACAGAGAATAGGTGAACTCAGTCTTCAAAAATATATTCTAGAAACAGCTTTAGAATGGGGTCAATGCCATAACCAAACAGGACAAATATTAGCAGTGTATGCTCATAAAGGTAAAAAGCAGCAAGAACCAAAACTTTACTATTTAGGTGATGGTGAAGTGACGGATAATGATTGGAACTGTGATGGTGTATACTTACCAGCAGGTGTTAAAATTGCAGGCTTAACTACTGATAATATTTATGGTCAAGAATTAGCAGAACCACTAGCACTCAAAATTGTACCTGGAACTCAATTAACAGCCAAAACTAATCCCGAAGGTACTGTACAATTAAATGTTCGTCCAGCAAAAATATTTAAAGCAGGTGAATCTAATTGGTCAATTCCCAGCTTATCTATAGCTGATGTCAATAGTCAAGCCCCTAATGCTCCAGTTGAAGATTAATTGTATTGTCTGAGTTTTGCTAGAGACGTTCCGGTGGAACGTCTCTACGAGAATCTATTTTTTTCACAAATCATTTAGAGAAAAAATGTGAATATTCTAGAATTTTCTTTACTAGTTTGGGTTGGTTCTTTCACTGCTGGTTTAATTGGAGCATTAACAGGTTTAGGTGGTGGAGTAATTATTGTCCCTTTATTAACTTCAGTATTCGGAGTTGATATTCGCTATGCTGTTGGTGCTTCTTTAGTATCGGTAATTGCGACTTCTCTAGGTGCTGCATCTACGTACATCAAGCAAGGTTATACTAATTTACGATTAGGAATGTTTTTAGAAGTAGCAACAACAATCGGGGCTATTATTGGAGCATTAATTGCTACTCAAGTTTCTGTGAAAGCACTTACAATAGTGCTAGCAATTATTCTACTTTACTCAGCTTATCTTTCCCAACAGCCTAAACGTCAAGAACCAGAAAATGAATCACCAGAAGTTTTAGCAAATTATTTACAGCTAAACAGTAGTTACCCAACTTCTGAAGGTTTAATTCCTTATCAAGTTCATGCTGTACCAGGTGGATTTCTTGTCATGTTTGTTGCGGGGATAACTTCTGGATTACTTGGTATTGGTTCTGGTGCATTTAAAGTTTTAGCTATGGATAACGTCATGCGTATTCCATTTAAAGTATCTACAACTACCAGCAATTTTATGATTGGTGTGACAGCAGCAGCATCAGCAGGGGTTTATTTAGCAAGGGGTTATATTGACCCAGGATTGTCAATGCCTGTAATGTTAGGAGTACTTCCTGGTGCTTTTTTAGGAGCAAGGATTCTTGTCGGTGCTAAGACGCAAGTTTTAAGAATTATTTTTAGTTTTGTATTAGTAGCAATGGCGTTAAAAATGGTCTACAACAATTTGATTGGGGTATAATCTATGGCTAACTTTGATTTATTTTGGCTATTATCACGCAGTGACTCTCATGGAGTATCGTTCTCTTCAATATCAGATAAAAGCGATGTTGCTATAGTCGATTTACAACCAGAGGAACCTGATAGTGATGTTGCAGCATTACATCAGAGAAACAATATTGATCCTAGTACCAAAATTACTAAATCACAAAGTGAGCAGCAGTTAGAAAATTTACTTAGTAACTTACTGAAATATGGAGTTTTAATTGCTAGTAGTGTAGTTCTATTTGGTGGTATAATTTATTTAGTTCATCACGGACAAGAGCCAGCTAGATACCACTTCTTTCGAGGTGAACCACCTCAATTTTGCTCTCCAAAAGGTGTATTTAATGCGGTTTTAGCAGGAAGTGATAGAGCTATTATTCAGTTAGGATTATTGCTATTAGTAGCAACACCTATTGTACGTGTGATTATCTCTTTATTTGCTTTCTTAAGAATCCGAGACTTTACTTATTTTTTTATTACCTTAATAGTCTTAGCTTGTTTAATGTACAGCCTTTTATAAAAAGTGAGATCCCCGACTTCTTAAAGAAGCCGAGGATCTGGATAATATCCTAAATGAACTGAGTAATCCAATCAAATAGTTGAGTTTGATTAATCATACTTCTTAATGGTGTTATGTTTTGTGCTATACTTCTAAGCAAATCTAAATATGGTATAGTAAATACGCCTTGAGAAATTACCATACTTAAACTGAAAACACCGATAACCAAAGCCAACAATCTTCCAAAACAGCCAGGATTAATTTCAAGAAACAAAAGTTTAGATTGACCAATAACAGCAATTGTTAAGAATATTATTCCTGATATCAAAAAAAAGTTATTCACGGCTGAATTTATCTTATTTGAAGTTTATTATTTATATAATAGCGAATTATGGAAACTGAAAACAATAATCTGCCCGAAATAGAAAATCAAAAAAAACAGTTTGGAAATGGTATCAAGTTTATTAGAACTTTAATAGTTAGTAATTGGGGTTCCCTACTACTACTTTTTCTAGGAGTATACATACCATTACAGATATTTGAAATTATGTCTGTAAAGCTGAGGCAAAATGCAGCAGGTTTTCCGTGGGATATACCAATTTTGCGAGCTATACATCAAACAAAACAGCCTGGACTTGATACTTTAGCACTCACTCTTACTAACATCGGCTCTCCAAAATCATTATTATTAGTTCTGTTAACAATTGCTTTAGTATTAATCTTACAGAAAAGATGGCGAATGTGTACTTTTTTACTAACGACTGGTTTAGGAAGTTACATTATTAATCGTCTCGCTAAAGAATTTATGCATCGTGCGCGTCCCAATCTTTGGGAGTCAACATATCATTTAGTTGATTTTTCATTTCCTAGTGGTCATGCAATGGGAAGTATGACCTTTGCTAGTATTTTAATTGTATTAACGTGGAAAACTCCTTGGCGTTTACCAGCATTAATTTTTGGAAGTATATTTCTACCAACAATTGCTTGGACACGGTTATATTTAGCAGTGCATTTTCCTAGTGATATTTTAGCTGGATGGTTAGTTTCATTAGCTTGGACAATAGGAGTTTATATTATCATTAGACCCCATTGGACTGTACCGAATATTAGTGAAAATTAATTGATAACATATGTTTTAATTTAAAAACTTACTGACATCAAATTTAAGTTTTCCATCTGTAATAATCTTTGGCAACTGACCGTCCCATTTTTCGATTGTTTGCTTTTGTAAAATATCTGGTGTCAAAGTTTCTCTAATTAATCTTTGTGCTTCAGTTTCTCCTTTTGCTAAATTTACCTTTGCTTCAGCTTCTTTTACTGCTTTCTGAGCGACAAAATCTGCTCGCTTTACTTCCTGCTCAGCTATCTGCTTTGCTTCTACTGCATCGCTAAAACGTTTAGAGAAATGAACGTGTACTAAGGAAATATCATCAATATAAACATGATAGTTAATTAACCGTGTTGTTAATAGTTCATCTACCCCACCTTTGACTTCTCCTCGTTTAGTAATAATTTCTTCAGCAGTATACTTTGCCATTACTGCTTTTAGCACTTCCTCAACTGCTGGATTAATAATTTTATCTACAACTTCTGTCTCATCTCCAATCTGTTGAAAAATTAAATTTGCTTCCCTAGGGACAATATGCCAGTTAAGTGCTACATCTGTATATACTTCTTGCAAATCCTTTGAAGAAGCTTCCGCAGAAATTTCTTGCTTTTGTACCCGGATACTTAATTTTTTAACTGTGTTAACTATAGGTATAATTAGATGCAATCCTTCTCCTAGTATTTTATCTTGTACTTCACCAAATTTCATTAACACCCCTCTTTCCCCGGCATTAATTAGTACAAAGGGGAAAAAAATTATTACTACTATTGCAATACTTAAACAAAGTTTGATAAAAAAGTTACGCTTTTTCTTATCCATCATGGAGCTGGAAATAGGAAACAGTGAACAGGGAATAGAGAATAGGTTATTTCTCTGTTTTCTCTTTAATTATTTCAAAAAGCTTTTAAGTATCTTACTATTTATTCTTACTAAAATAAAAGAAACTAAAGGAGGTTTTACTTTCCCTTAGTTTCATTTAGTGTTCTTAGAAACTTGATTGTACGTAGCTAACTACAATTATCGAAATTTTTCTAACGACGAGCGTTGAGGATTTGGTCGAAAATTGCACCATCGTCGAAGAATTTCTTCTGAACTGCATCCCAACCGCCAAAATCACTTACCGTATATAGCTTTGCCACTCTGGGATATTGTTTTTGAAACTCCTTTGCTACAGTCGGGTTAATTGAACGAAAACCCACTTTTGCAAATTCTCTTTGTGCTTGGGGAGTAAATTGAAATTTCACAAAGGCTTCTGCTACTTTACGAGTACCACGTTTGTCAACAACTTTGTCAACAACTGCGATGGGAGCATCGATGGAAATGTTTGTTTGAGGAACGATGTAAGAAGGTGATGTCTTTCCTTGTTGTGCAGCTAAAATAACTTCGTTTTCGTAGTTCAACAGAACATCACCTTGATTTTTTTTGTAGAAAGCATCACTAGCTTCCCGTGCATCTTTCGGTAGTACGGGAACATTACGAAAGACTTGAGTTAAATAGCTCTTTGCTTGAGTTTCATTTCCACCTGCTTTAACTATCGAACTCCACAAACCTAAGAAATTCCACCGCGCACCACCAGATGTTTTGGGATTTGCTGTGATTACTTTGATACCAGGTTTCGCTAAGTCTGACCAAGTCCGAATTTTTTTCGGATTCCCTTCACGAGTTTCAAAAGCAATAACAGAACGAGTCACAATCGAGTTGTTCGGAGCTTTTTTTTCCCAACCCGGTTTAATTAAGCCAGCTTTTTCAATTTTTTTGGTATCTAAAGCTAGTGCTAGAGCGACTACATCTGCTTGTAATCCGTCAATTACAGCACGAGTTTGAGTTCCTGAACCAGCATAGCTAGTTTTAATCACCAAATCTTGACCTGTTTCTTTCTTCCATTTCGCTTTGAATTGAGGAATGATTTTGTCGTAAGCTGCTTTGGTGACAGCGTAGGAAACTAAAGTAATCTCAGCCTTTCCACCTCTTTGACTTATCAACTGGGTTTTTTGAGTTGCAGATGCATTACCAGAAGCATTCAAACCCACTGCAAAAACAGGAATTGTTATTAAACTTACACCTGTTGCAGCTAGTAATGCACTCAAAAATCCGGACTTTGTTTGCTGTAGGTCTTTTCTCATACTTTTATCTTCTTTGGATAAATAAACTACGGTTACTCAATCGGAAAACCGTAGTAATAAGGGATTAATAAATAAGATGTCATGTTAGCTAAACGTTCTCAAGCATCACAGCACACAAAACACCTAAAACTCGATAAATATTTAGTTGTATTTATAGTTACTTTTATATATTTTCCGAGGATTGGTACATATCTTAAAACCCGGCGGCTTGGAAATCTTTACCTACATACAACAGAGGTATCTGACGCATAGAGGCGATCGCCGCTGCAAAACAGTCACCGTAGTTGAGTTGAGCTAGATGTCCACTATCCTTGCCATAGTGTTCGTATAGTTCTAGCCCCTTTAATGCCAAAACCCGATCAACCGGGACATAATCTAAGTCTAAATTGGTCAATAGCATTTCAATCTCTGCCAGTACTCCTTTACGTAGTGCCACAATCAGTAGCTCTTGTAAAGTACCACAGGACATTAACAATTCTGGTGCAGCGATCGCTTGCTGGTAAAGTGCTTCCCAACCTGCTTCCTGTAATGCGATCGCAATGACCGCCGAAGTGTCTACAATCACCTTGGTAGTCCATCCTCATCGTCGTAGAGTGAGTCTGGTTCAAAGTCGTTGGCCTTTTTTTGAGCGGTGGACTGAATTATAGCCAAATGTTCTGCCAGTTGGGTCTGTCGGCGCTGTCGGCGTAGTTCCCAATACTCCCGTTCCAAAGCTGCCTTAACAATCTCAGTTGGCCCCTGACCAGTTAGTTCGCGTAGTTGCTGAATTAAACGATCAACCTCAGCATTTTTAATATTAATAGCCATGACTTCTATAACTAACGTCTATACTTTAATTCTAAAATTTACCTTCAACTCTTGACAAGCGGTAGCGATCGCCTTTCAAAGCTCTTTACTTCAGTTCTCACTTGGCAATATCTAAAGTCATGAAACCTTGATATTTTGAAATAGCTAGTAAATATCAGTTTATTTGCTGGTCATTTAGATTGATATAGTTGTTGATTTCAGCCTTTTAATAGTATTGCAAAGGCTAATTTCTCATATAAAAATTTCAACAAACTTGCTTATAAATAATTAATATTTAATGACAATTTAAACGAAGTAAAATAATCACCACTAAATGAGTAAAGTAAATAAAACTTTCGCCCGCAAAGCTTTTAGCTAAACTACATCTGTGAAGTGGAGAAGCTTAATTCAATCTCCGGTAATGAGATGGGATTTATGTGTTTAGAGTCAGGAGCTACATTAGAAGTATTGATTTCCTGAGTTGATAGCTATAGAGTACTGGGTATCAGCTATTTTGCAGACTTATTTGATCACACTAGATTTAGGAGGAACCTTACATGATGGTTACTGAAACAATGCTCGCATCTATGGAAACTTGTAAGGAAGTGTGCATTCAATGTCAAACAATTTGTATAGACACCTTAAACTATTGCAAGAGCAGTGGTGACAATATAGATATGACTTTGATGTGCATGATGCGCGATTGTGCTGAGATGTGCATGATGTGCGTCAACATGATTATGGACGGTTCTGAATTTACGGGACGCACTAGCGAATTATGTGCCCAGATGTGCGATCGCGTAGTGAGTCATATTGAATATCACCAAGCAATGGATAGAGATGACAAAATGATGACAACTGCTAATATTTGTCGTCAGTGTGCAGAACAATGTAATTTAGTAGCAAAACAATCTGCTTCCTACTTCCGTAGACCAAATTCTTTGACACTTGCAGACGTTACAGCTTAAGAAATTCCTAACTTTAATGTCCGACCTGTGTGCTGGGGTATCCAACCATTTGCGGTTGTAAAATAGCGCACTGCTTTGAAGTGGAGAGAAGCCGCAGGGCTAAACCAATGCTCGCATCCGGGTGGGATATAAATGTAATCATGGGTTTGTAAGAGTAATTCTATCTGGCTTCCGTCTGGTCTGACAAACCCGAAAATTGCTTCTCCTGAAAGTACGTAGAGTGCTTCTACATCTGTGTGGATATGGTAGCGACCATAAGTTGCTGCCAAGGAATACAGATTGGGTGAACCAGGATGTAAAATCAGTAAGTCGTAGTAGATTTTGTCTGCTTGGGGTTGATAAGACTCAAAGAAACTTTTGTGTGACTGAAGAATTTGCTCTTTCTCTAAGTAAGTGAGAACATCTTGTGTTAGTATCTCTAACCCAAGTGAGTTTTCTAAGTCGCAGCTTTTGATTTGGATATTTAAGCAAGCAAGTTCTTGTTGAATATCGGTTTCTTGTGTAAGTATGCTGTTACAAAGTTTCAG
>Ga0224723_1000333_pt1 | contig 33182 bp, 30 predicted proteins | sample Balambano_FR2_Me_FD_161647 | JGI IMG/M metagenome (GOLD analysis project Ga0224723, IMG submission 161647) | Freshwater sediment microbial communities from Lake Towuti, South Sulawesi, Indonesia - Balambano_FR2_MetaG | ecosystem: Environmental > Aquatic > Freshwater > Lake > Sediment | place... | reverse complement strand
CGAACACCGAGGCAAGCCAAGGCGACAGATCGGGCCGGTTGTCGAGATCATCCGCCACGCAGCAGGCGAACCCGGCCGGCAGCTCGTGCAGGTATGCGCAGAACCCGAACGGCAATCTGCGCGGCCCCGCCATGCCCTGCACGCGCGCCAGGCTGCGGGCCGGCGTGCGGCCGCGGCGGCGGCCCCATTCCAGCCAGAGCCAGCTGGCGAAGATCGGCAGGTCGCGCGTGGCCTGGTCAACCGGCACGACGGCAAGCGTCATGGCAGGCGGCGGAAGGCCAGCTGCACCGTGCCGATCCAGAAGCCCCAGCGATAGATGTGCGCGGTATTCAGCACCACCTCCTCGTCCAGGCGGAACATCCAGTCATCGAACCGCACGACCCAGGTGCTGTCGCCCACCTTCAGGTTCATGCGGTAGCCGAATTGGAATGCATTGCCGGCTTCGCGGCCTTGCGCCGCATCAATCACATCGTCGGCCCTGCCTTCCCAGCGCCCGTCGCCGACTTTCGTCAGACGCCAGATGCGCTTGGATTTCTCCCCGTCGGCATAGACGAAATCCTCGTCCAGCGTCAGCGTCGTGCCGTCCCAGGTGCCGGTGATGTCCACGGTGAACTGCCGGCGCACCGTGCCGAAGCGGTCCTGGAACAGGCCCCACCCCCTGGTGCGACCGGCGAAATACTCCTCCAGCCGCAGGGCGGACGTGCCACCCGCGAAATCCTCGATGCGCATCGACGAACAGCCTCCCAGGACAAGCAGCAGGGCGAAGGCATGGAACAGCCGCCTCATGGTGTGAACGCTCCGTCGCGTGAAAGGTCGATCCACGACAGATGGCCCTGCTTGCCGGCGCCGGTATCGACGAACACGGCGCGGCCGCCGGCCTGGCCCTTGCGCAGATGCGGCCGGCCGTCGCGGGCCAGCACATCGTGGCCGCAGAACACGGTCAAGCCGGCGGGGATGCGATCGACCCAGCCGTACAGCCGCTCTGGCATGCCGTTGGCCAGCCGCCGGCCCGAGGTCTCGCCGTACAGCGCGAACGACATCGCCGGCGAGCGTACGGCGTGGGCCTGCCGCGGCGACTCCTCGACCAGCATTGCCGGGTGCATGGCGCCGTGCACGAACAGCATGCCCGGGCGGGTCAGCCAGGCCGGCGCGTTGCCGATCGCCTCGATGGCGCGGGGGATAAGGTCGGGGGCTGCTGCCAGCGCGGCCAGCGTCTCCTCCAGCCCGTGGCCGCGCTTCACGTCGTGGCCGCGCAGGGCGCGCAGCAGGCGTCGGTCATGGTTGCCCAGCAGGAAGGTACCCAGGCCCGCATCCAGCACATCCAGCATCAGCCGCAGCGCGCCGGCATCGTCGGGCCCGCGGTCAGTCAGGTCGCCGAGCTGCAGCACGAAAAGGCCTTTCGCGCGCGCGCCGCGGATCGCGGCATCGAGCTGCACCGCTTCGCCGTGCACGTCGCCGATCACCCGGATGCCGGCGAATGCTTCGCCGAGCTCAAGCCGCACGGCGCGATTCGACGGCCAGGCGAATGCGCCGCTGCTCGGCCGCGTCGATCGGGAACCGCCAGACCATCGCCACCGCGATCAGTTTCAGCACCACCGGCACCACCGCATACAGCGCGACCAGGGCGAAAAGCCCCTGGCCGCTGCCGGGCGCATAGCCGAAAAACTCCAGCAGCGGCAGCCCGATGCCGACTGCCGCGGCGTTGCCGAATTTCTGCGCCATCGACCAGGCGGCGAAGAACAGGCCCGCGCGCGCCTGGCCGCTGGTTAGTTCGTCGAGATCGACCACATCCGCCTGCATGGCCGGCGGCAGCGCCAGATCGGCACCCAGGGCGGCGCCCGACAGCAGGCAGATCACGAGGAACTTCGCGAAGTCGCCGGCGCCCAGCAGCGGCACGAAGGCGAACACGGCGCAGGCCCACAGCATCGCGGTTCCCCAGGCGCGGTGCTTGCCGATCCGTCGCGCCAGCGTCGCCCACAGCGGCACGGCGGCGACGGCGGCGGCGAAATACGCGAACAGTAGCGGGCCGGCGCGATCGGGAATCTTCAGCACGTCGCCGACGGCCGCCAGGAACAGCGTGGCCGGCAGGCCGTTGGCAATGCCGTTCACGGTCCATGCCGCCAGCAGCAGCCGAAACGGCCGATTGCCGGCGATCGCCCGCCAGCCGCCCGTCGCCCGGTGCCGCGGTGGCGGCCGCGGTTCGGGCACGATCAGGAACATCAGCAACAGCGCCGGCGGCGCGAAGGCCAACGTCGCGGCGGCCAGCGCGCGCAGTGCCGATTGCGGCCGCGGGTCGGCCAGCAGCGCCGGCAGCGCGGCCGAGACCATCACGCCCACCACCGAGAAGCCTTCGCGCCAGGCGGCGATCCGAGTGCGCGCGAAATAGTCGCCGGAAAGTTCCGCACCCCATGCCTGGTGCGGCACCGAAATCATCGTCCAGGCGAGATAAAGCAGCGCCGCGGTGATGAACAGGTGCGGCGCGCCGGCGCCGGCGGGCGGCACGAACAGATACCAAAGCGCCGGCCCACCGATGGGCAGGGCCAGCAGGATCCAGGGCCGCCGCCGCCCAAGCCGCCCGCGCGTGCGGTCGGACAGCGTGCCGACCAGCGGATCGGTCAGCACGTCGCTGATGCGCACCGCCAGCAGCACCAGGCCTACGGTGGACAGCGAAAGGCCCACGCCTGTGGTCCACAGCGCCGGCAGATAGACATTCAGCGGCAGGCCGACGATCGACAGCGGCAGCGCCGGCAGCCCATAGGCCGCCATGCGCCACCAGGGAACGGCGGTCATCGGGAGGCGTGGGGCTTGCGGCGCGACCCCCTCCCTGTCCCTCCCCCGCTTTCGCGGGAGAGGGGACGGCCCACGGAGAGTGCCGTACGGTCCTCTCTCCCGCGAAGCGGGGGAGGGACAGGGAGGGGGTGATGCCACACGCGACGCGCCTAGGCCGGGCGCCGCAAGATCACCTGCCCCACATCCGTCCAGCCGGCGCGGAAGCCGGTTTCGCAATAGGCCAGGTAGTATTCCCAAAGCCGCTTGAAGCGCGCGTCGTATGCCCGGCCGGTCGGCGAATGCGGCAGCGCGGCGATGCGCGGCCAGGCGTGCTGGAACCGGTCATGCCAGCGGGCCAGCGTCTCGGCATAGTCGCGGCCGAACCAGGTGGCATTCTCCCACGCCAGCCCGACGGCAGCGGCATTGTCGGCGATCGCGGTCTTGGTCGGCAGCATGCCGCCGGGAAACACATGGCGCTGGATGAAGTCGGCGCTGCGGCGATAGATCGGCCACAGGCGTTCGTCGATGGTGATGGCCTGGATGCCGGCGGCACCGCCGGGCTTCAGCCGGTCGTGCAGCGTGCGGAAGAATCTTGGCCAGTATTTCTCGCCGACCGCCTCGATCATCTCGACGCTGGCGATGGCATCGAAGGTCTCCGGCACATCCCGGTAATCCTGGATGCGGACCGTGACGCGTTCCGACAGGCCCGCTTCGTGGATGCGGCGCGCCGCCTCATCGTGCTGCGCGCGGGAGAGCGTGATGGCGGTGACGCGCGCACCGAACTTTTCCGCCGCCACCTGCGCGAGGAACCCCCAGCCGCAGCCGATCTCCAGCAGCCGCATGTCGGGCGCAAGCGCCAGCGACCGGCACAGCGCCTCGACCTTGCGGGCCTGTGCCAGCTCCAGCGGCTCGGCCGCATCGGTGAAAAGCGCGCTGGAATAGCTCAGCGTCGGGTCCAGCCACAGCGCGTAGAAATCGTTGCCCATGTCGTAGTGGGCGGAAATATTCCGGCGGCTGCCGCGCCGCGTGTTCGGTTTCAGCCGGTGCGCCAGCCACGACAGCACGCGCGCCCACGGCGTGCCGTTCAGCAGCCGTTCCCACTCCGCCTCGTTGGCGGCGGCCAGCGCCATCACGGCACGGATGTCGGGCGAATCCCACCACGCCTCGACATAGGCCTCGGCCCAGGCCAGCGACCCCCCGGTCAGGAACTTTCCGGGCAGGCGCGGATCGCGGATGCGCACCTCGGCCGCGGGGCCGGGCTTGCCGCCATCGATCACGTGCACGGCGCCGTTCGGCATCACCAGGCTGAGCTGGCCGCGCCGGATCAGGCCAGCCAGTTTCAGCGCGAGTTTCAGCCGTGGATCGGTGGGCGCCTGGGGTTCAGGCAGGCGGTCGGCGAGTGACGTCATGCTGGCTTTTCGCTGCTGGCGGCGGAGGAGGGCAGGTCGGGCGGTGACGGCGCGCGATGGAAGCGCGCGCCACGTCGCCAAAGGCGGAGTGCCTGGAAATGGATCATCAGCCAGACCTTCAGCGTCACGAACGGTATGGCGACCAGCGCGCGCAGCAGTGCCGCATCGGTCAGGGGCGTGAACCGGCCGGAGAGCGTTGCGATCAGCCGCGCGCCCTCCGCAGCTTCAAGGCGGATCAGCAGCGAAAGTGCGTGGTCGTCGGCGGACAGCGCGAAACAGTAGTCGCCCTGCATGTCGAAGAAGGGCGAGACGTGCAGACGCTTGCGAGCGCCGTGCGTTTCAGTGTTCTGGCCGGTCAGGCGCGCGACATAGGCATGCTGGTCGCCAAAAGTGTTCTTGGTTTCGTACAGCACGGCGCCAAGGCTGCCGTCGGACCGGTGACAGAGATACAGGCTGATCGGGTTGAACACCCAGCCCAGCACGCGCGGGATCGCCAGCAGCTCGATCCGCGCGGCGGCATCATGAATGCCGGCATCGGCCAGTTGGCGTTCGACCCAGGGGCGCAGGCACGAGCCATCGCGCGGGCCGTGGTCGCGCGGGTGCAGCGACAGCAGGCGCGTGCGGAACAGCAACGTCCGTGGCCATGCATCGATGTCGGCGCGCACCATCCAGATGCGATAGGCGAAGCGATGCCGGAACGGCTTCAGCCGCGCATGCACGGTGCGCGCGGTGAACAGGCTTGCAGTCATGCCGCGCGTGCCGCCGGGCTGGACTGCCACGGAATGGTCGCGCCCAGCGCCTGCGCGGCCGCCACGGCCGAGGCCAGGCCATCCTCGTGAAAGCCCCAGCGCGTCCAGGCGCCGCAGAAATGCACGCGGTTGATGCCCTGGATGGTCGCCAGGGCTGCCTGCGCGGGCAGCGTGTGCGCATCGAACTGCGGGTGGTGGTAGGTCACCTCGCGCAGCACGCGGCCCTGGTCGGGCTCGCGCAGGGGATTGAGGCTGACGATCAGCGGCTCCGGCGTGCTGAGGTTCTGCAGCCGGTTCATCCAGTAGCTGACGCTGACCCTGGCGCCATGATCGTGCGCGCCGTCGGAAAGGTAGTTCCAGGCCGACCAGACCTTCTGCCGCCCCGGCATCAGCGCGACATCGGTGTGCAGCACGGCACGGTTGGCCTGGGTGCGGAACTGGCCGAGCAGGGTGCGTTCGTCGGCCGTCGCGTCGGCAAGCATGGCCAGCACCTGCGGGGCGTGCGCGGCGAGCACGGCATGGTCGAAACGCTCGGTGCCGGCATCGGTGGTGACCTGAACCCCGTCGGCGGCGCGCGTCACCGCGCGCACGGGCGTGGCCAGCCGCACATCGGGCAGCACCGCGGCGATGCGGCGCACATACTCGCGCGATCCACCCGTCACGGTGCGCCAGCGCGGGCGGTTGTTCACCTGCAGCAGGCCGTGATTGGCGAAGAACTGCACGAAGCCACGCACGGGAAATGCGCGCATGCCCTCGACGCTGGCCGACCAGATGGCAGCACCCATCGGCAGCAGATGGTCGCGGATGAACGCATCACCGTAACGGTGGCGCGCCAGCCAGTCGCCCAACGTCTCATCCGGGCCGGCTTCGTTGAGCACGCGCGGCGCCTCGCGATAGAAGCGCAAAATGTCGCGCCACATGGCGTGGAAACGCGGGCGCAGCAGGTTGCGCTTCTGCGCGAAGAGCTGCGGAAGTGTGCCACCGGCATACTCCAGCCGGCCGTTCGCCACCGACACGCCGAAGCCCATGTCGGTCGGCTCCAGCGCCACGCCGAGCTCCGCGAAAAGGCCCAGCAGGTTGGGATAGTTGCGGTCGTTCAGCACGATGAAGCCGGTATCGACCGGCACGGTGCGATCACCTAAGCGCACCTCGAACGTATCGGCGTGGCCGCCCAGCCGCGGTTCGGCCTCGAACAGCGTGACGCGCGCGATGGTGCGAAGCAGATACGCAGCACCCAGGCCGGAAATGCCGGCGCCGACGACGGCCACGCGCATCAGGCCGCCTTCTCCCCGCTGATGGTGGCAAGGGCGGCCAGCGCGCGGGCGCGCGCCTCGTTGTGATCGACGATCGGCATGGGATAGGTGCGGCCGAGCGTGATGCCGGCTTCCTTCAGCACCAGCGCCGGCGCTTCCCACGGGCGGTGGATGAACTGGTCGGGCAGAAGCGCCAGCTCCGGTACCCAGCGCCGCACATAGGCACCGTCGGCATCGAACTTCTCGCCCTGCAGGATCGGGTTGAAGATGCGGAAATAGGGCGCGGCATCGGCACCGCACCCGGCCACCCACTGCCACGATGCGCTGTTCGATGCGGCATCGGCATCGACCAGCGTATCCCAGAACCAGGCCTCGCCCGTCTGCCAGGGCTGCAGCAGGTGCTTGATCAGGAAACTGGCGGCGATCATGCGCACGCGATTGTGCATCCAGCCGGTGTGCCACAGTTCGCGCATGCCGGCATCGACGATGGGATAACCCGTGCGCCCCTGCTGCCAGGCGCGAAGATGCGTGGCGTTCTCGCGCCACGGGAAGTCGGCGAACGCCTGCTTCAGCGGCTCATCCGGCATCTCCGGCCGGTGCCACAGCAGGTGGTAGCTGAACTCGCGCCAGATCACTTCCTTCAGGAAGGTGATGGCGCTGTCATGCGCGCGCCCCTTCGGCTTCATCGCCGCGGACACCGCATGCCAGACTTGGCGCGGCGAGATTTCGCCGAAGCGAAGATGCGGTGACAGTTTCGAACTGCTGTCGATCCCCGGCAGGTTGCGCGCATCGCCATAGCGATCGAGCGCGTTGGCGATGAAGGTTTTCAGCCGTGCCGCTGCGCCGTCCTCGCCCGGCTGCCAAGTCTCGCGAAGGCCGCCGGCCCAGTCGGGGCTGGTGGGCAGCAGGCGCCAGTCCGACAGCTCATCCGATCCGGGGTATGTCGGCATCGCCGGGATGCGCGCCGGCGCGGGCGATGGATGCGGCGGCTCGCCGGCGGCGAACACCGCGCGGCTGAACGGCGAATAGACACCATAGGGGCCGCCCTGCTGCGTGCGGATCGCCCAGGGCTCGTGCAGCAGCAGGCTGGTCTGGCCGGTGATCGGCACGCCAAGTGCGGTCAGCCGCTTCGCAACCACCTCATCGGCCTCGCGTTCCCAAGGCGCATAAAGGCGGCCGGCATGCACTTCGGCCGCGCCGGCTTCGCGCACCAGGGCCGGCACGACGTCGTCCCACCGGCCGCGGCGCAGGATCAGCCGGTTGCCGCGCTGCTCCAGCGCGCGCGCGAGCGAGGCCAGGGTGTGATGCAGCCACCAGCGCGCCGCACCCCCCATCGCCCATGGCCCGCCCAGCTGCGGATCGAACACGAAGGTCGCCACCGCCGGCCGGCCGAAGGCGATGGCGGCGTCCAGCGCCGGGTTGTCGGCCAGCCGCAAATCCTGGCGGAACCACAGCAAAGTGGGTGCGGCACCCTTTGGCATGCGTGAAAGAAATCTCCCGGTCCGGCCGGGAGGTCTTGTTGGAATGCCCCGGCACCCCGCGCATATAGCAAGGCTGGCCGAAGCGGAAAGGGGTTGTGCTGCCCCGGCGCAGCGTTGCTAGGGTTCGTCGCATGTATGCGCCCGCCCACGCCCGCACGACCGACGAGCCCTGGATGCGCGAGGAGATTTCGCGCATCCGATTCGCCGTGCTGTTCACCGCCGGCCCTTCTGGCCCCATGGCCACGCACCTGCCGCTGGTGTGGAACGGCGCCGACCTGGTCGGCCACGTCGCCAAGGCCAACCCGCACTGGCGCGATTGGCTGCGTGCGGGCGCGCCGGCCATCGCCGTGTTCCAGGGGCCGCAGGCCTATGTCTCGCCCAGCCTCTATGCCTCGAAACGCGAGCACGGGCGCGTGGTGCCGACCTGGAACTATGTGTCGGTGCATGCGCACGGACAGGCGGTCGCGGTGCCGGAGCCCGAACCGCTGCACCGGATCGTGAGCCTGCTGACCGATGCGCAGGAAGCACCGCGCGCCGCGCCCTGGAAGGTGACGGACGCGCCCGAGCCGTTCGTGGCCGGTCAGCTCAAGGGCATTGTCGGCGTGCGGATCGCGGTGGTCTCGCTGTCGGGGACGCGGAAACTCTCGGCCAACCGCGACGAGGCGGATCGCGCAGGCGTGATCGCGGGTCTTGCCCAGGGCGACGAGGAGGCGCGCGAGGTGGCGCGACTGATGCGGGACGCCCAGGCTACGGCGCGCTGACCAGCGCGACGCCGTCGCGCGCCACAACCTTGCCGCCCTTCACCACAAGCTTCCGCGGCGGGCGGGAAACCACCGCCTCGGCCGGGGTCGCGCCTTCCACCAGGAACAGGTCGGCCGGGCGCCCGACCTCCAATCCGTAATCGGATATGCCCATCAGCGCGGCACCGCCACGCGTGCAGGCACGCAGCGCGAACTCCAGTTCCTCGTCGCGGCGCAGATTGTTGCGCAGGCCCACGATCATCGCGCGTTCCAGCATGTCGCCATTGCCGTAGGGGCCCCAGGTGTCGCGGATGCCGTCGTTGCCGCACGCCACGTTGATGCCCGATGCCACGCATTTCAGCAGCGGCGGCACGGGGCGGGAAGGCGAGCCGGTGGTGGCCAGATGCACGTTGTTCTTGGCGATGCGCGTCAACGCGGCATCGACCATGGCGATGTCGGGGTGGCCCAGGCAGAACGCATGGCTGACCGTGACCTTGCCCTGCATCGACAGTGCCTCGGTGCGTTCCAGGATCAGATCGAGGGTGAACAGGCCCAGCTCGCCGGTTTCGTGCAGGTGGATGTCGATCGGCTTGGCATAGTGCTCGGCCAGGCCGAACACGATGTCGAGTTGGCGTTTCGGGTCGCGATCGATGCCGCAAGGATCAAGGCCGCCCACCACGTCGGCGCCGTTCGCCATCGCTTCCTCCATCAGCGGGATGGCGGCTTCGTGCGCGCACAGGCCGGATTGCGGGAAGGCGACGATCTCGATGGTGCAGGCTTCGGCGTATCTTTCGCGCGTCGCCATCACGCCCGACAGGCCGGAGAGACCAACGGCGGAATCGACATCGACGAACGTGCGGATGTGCGTCGTGCCGCGCGCGATGCTGGCCACAACCTGGCGCGCGCTTTGCCGCTGCGGGTCGATGCGCCACTCGATCTTTTTGCGTCGCTCGTTCTCGATCTTGTCGAGCAGCGTTGGCCCGGCCTCGTTCGGGCGGTACGGCATGCCCAGCATGTTCTTGTCCAGATGCGTGTGCGCTTCCACGAGACCCGGAAGCGCCAGCGCGCCGGAATAATCCTCTCCCGCCTCGTTGCTGGGGCCGATCGAAGCAATACGCCCGCCACGCATCACGAGGTCGGTGGCGGTCGCGCCCCAGGGGCGCACGTTCTTCAGGACAAGGTCGGTCATGCGGGCAGGCTAGCGCGGAACCGCGCCGGCACGCATCCATGCAGTTTTCCGCCCGATGTCACCACGTCGTGTCGCTGTCGGGCGGGCCGATGCCCACCGCGTGGTCGGGCGCGACGTCGGCGACACCCTTGATGCGTCGCAGCTTGGCCGCGGTCGCCGCCGTGCCCTTGCCGGTGATGCTGCCGATCGCCTCCAGCACCTGCTCGACATTGAAGCCGGCCGCAACCAGCGCTTTGCGCACCTCGCCGACCGGCCGGTCGCCGGTCAGGGTCACGATCCAGGTTTTGCGTTCGGGCATGCACGACATCCTGTCGAGAGAATGCGGCCGGCCGGCACCCGCGCGGCCGACCGCCTTGCGCGACAAGACTAGGCTATGGCGCCTGCACCAGGCCAGCGCCAACGCGCGATGCTGGCAGCGGCAGCCGCAACGCGCTTGCCTGCAGCCGGTCCCACAGGCGTCGGCCGCGCAGCGTGCTGCTGGTCTGTGCCCACAGCGCCGCGCAGCCGGCCACGTGCGGCGTGGCCATGCTGGTGCCGCTGATCGTGCGGTAGCGGGTCGGCCGCGGCCAGGACGAGAACACGTCGCGTCCCGGTGCCGCGATCTCGATCTTGCCGAAGTTCGAGAAGCTGGATGGCGTCAGGCTGGGATCGAGCGAGGCGACCGACATGATCGTGGGCGAGTTGGCCGGAGCACCGGTGCTGGTCGAAAAGTTGCCGGCAGCGGCGATGATCAGGCAGCCCGCGTTCAGCGCCGCCTGGCCGGCATTGGTGTAGGCGGCCTGCACCGGGCTTTGGCTGCCCAGCGACATCGAGATCACCTCGCAGCGGTTGGCGATCGCCCAGTTCATCCCCGCGAGTACGCTTGCGCCGCTGCCGGAGCCGGAGTTCGACAGCACCTTGCCGACGAAGATGCGCGAGCCAAACGCGACGCCGTAGCGCGGCGTGCTGCCCGCCGGCGCCTTCGGCCCGCAGGCGGTGCCGATGCAGTGCGTGCCGTGCCCGTGCAGATCCTGCACCGGCTGGCCGACGAAGCTGCCTGCCGCGACCAGCCGCCCAACGAAATCCGGGTGGCCCATATCCATGCCGGTATCCAGCACCGCAACCTTGATGCCAAGGCCGCTGCGCGTGCTGGGCGGCACGCGGCAGCGCACCAAGCCCCAGGTGTTGCCCAGCACCTCGGCCTCAACCTCGTCCTCGGCTGGCGGCGCGCCGGGCATCTTGAGGTCCCGCGCGATCGTGCCCGCGGCGCTGAGGAAGCCGCGCATGTATTCCGCGCTCTCGGCGAAGACGAAGTATTCCGGCTCGACCGTCTCGATCGGGCTGTCGGCGTCTGCCGCGGCTGCCGCGAAGTTGCTCATGCCGCGGGCCGCCATCGCCTCGCCGCCGACCAGGGCCACGCCGATCTCGGGGAAGACCAGTGCATCGGCATCGCCGGTGTCCTGGATTTCCACGGCCTGGTCCTTGAAGTCGCGGGCATCGGCGATGCGCATGCTGCGCGCGGCGAGCGCCTTGGTTCCCTCCTCGGCCATGCCTTCGCGGTAGCTGACCAGGTAGCGGCCGGTCTCCAGCGTGTCACCGCCGCGCTCGAGTGCTGCCATCAGCAGCCTTTCGACGGAAGCGGCGACGGCGGTATCGGCGGCCGAGCCGCCTTGCGTGGAAGCCTCGGTGCGCCGGCGTGTGCTGCCCCGGACAGTCCGGGTGGGGCGTGGGCGCCTTGCCATCTGACATTCTCCCGTTCTTGCTGTTGCGGACCCGTTATGGCCCAGGCGACCCTACGCGATGGCGCAGAAAGTTACAATATCGAAATGCTTGTGCAGGCCACCGCGCATCGCCGGCTCAGGCGTCGGCGCCTTCGCGCGCTTCCGCCAGACTGAAGCTGAACAACCGTTCGCGCCCCAGCAGGAACAGGCGCGCCCCGCGCCGGAACAGGCCGGTGATCGCCGGATCGTGCACGTCCAGGCCGCCCGTGTAGGCACCGAAGGCCGGCAGCATCAGGCGGGCGGGACTGGCAACGAAGCAGGGGCGGGCGATGTTCTTGCCGCGCGTGGCAATACGCGCCTTGGGATGATGGTGGCCGCAGATCTCCGGCGTGCCGCCGCCGCCTTCATGCCGGAAGGTGATCGGGCCTTCCTGCCACTCGCGGTGCGCGGCGCCGGGCAGGCTTTCGGGCGGCAGCGGATCGTGATTGCCCAGCACCCAGATCAGCTCGGTCAGCTGCACGATGGCGCCAAGCCGGGTGCGCGCATCGGCTTCCAGGCGCACGTGCCCAAGCCGATCGTGGAAGGAATCACCCAGCGCCACCAGTCGCGCCGGCCGCCACAGCCGCACCGCGCGCCACAACCGTTCCAGCGTGGCGCGGGAGTCATACGGTGGCAGTGCCGCTCCGCGTGCGGCGAGCGACGAGCCCTTCTCAAGATGCAGGTCGGCGACGACCAGAATCCTGCGGGCAGGGAAGAACGCGACGCCCGAGGGATCGAGCATCACGCGCTCGCCCGCGAAGGTGATGGGGGCGGCGGTCATCGGGCGCGACTGTCCTCACCCTGTCCCTCTCCCGCCAAAGCGCGGGAGAAGGGACCGTTCACGGATGGCGCCGTACCGTCCCCTCTCCCGCGCTTGGGCGGGAGAGGGACAGGGTGAGGGTGACTTGCCTTCACAGCAGCTGCCCTTGCGGTGCCTTGCGCCTGCGCGCGACGTTCGCCCGATGCACGGGATGCACCGGCGGCGGCGGGGCCGAGACCTCCTCGCCCATCGCCTCCGCGATAAGCGCCTCTTCCTCGGCCTCGGCCAGCAGTGCATCCTCGCCATCACCGTGGCGGACACTCTCGCGCCCGATCTCCAGCAGCACCGGCACGGCCAGCGGCGAAACCTTGCCCAATGCCATATGCATCACACGGCCCCTGGCGCGCTTCAGCAGCCCGGCGATGCGCGCGATGTCGGTAAGGCCGGCGGCGGCATCGGCGCGCGTGGCGCGCAGCAGGATGTGCGTGGGATCGTGCTTGCGCAGCACGTCGTAGATCAGGTCGGTATTCACGGTCACCTGGCGGCGGTTTTTTTCGGGCGCGCCCGGCACAAGGCGCGGGATCAGCCCGGCGATCACCGCGACGTTGCGGAAGGTGCGGCGCAGCATGGAACTCTCGGCCATCCAGGCTTCCAGGTCGTCGCCCAGCATGTCCTCCTCGAACAGGCGTGCCACGTCGTACGGCTGGTGCGCGCACCAGGCGGCCAGCACATAGTCGGTCGCCACATAGCCCAGCGGGCCGAAGCCCGCGCGTTCCATCCGCCGCGTCAGCAGCATGCCCAGCGTCTGGTGCGCGTTGCGGCCTTCGAAACAGTAGGCGACCAGGAACCACTTTCCGCCGCGCGGAAAGGTTTCCACCAGCAGGTCGTTGCGACCCGGCAGGCGCGAGCGGGACTTCTGCAGTCGCAGCCATTCCTGCACCTCGGCCGGAAACGCATCCCACGCGCGAGGGTCCTGCAGCATGCCGCGCACGCGATCGGCGAGGTACGTGGAAAGCGGCAGCCGCCCGCCGGCATAGGCCGGCACCTTCGGCTCGCCCCCGCCGGTCGCCGGCACGCATTCCACGCTGGTCTCGCGCAGGCCCGTGAAGCGCAGCAGCCGGCCAGCAAACAGAAACGTGTCGCCGGGCACCAGCATCGAGACGAAATACTCCTCCACCTCGCCCAGATACTGCCCGCCGAAGCCGCGCCCGAGTTTCACCTTCAGCAGCGGGGCTTCCACGATCGTGCCGATGTTCATGCGGTGCTGGCGCGCCGTGCGCTCGTTCACCACGTGCAGGAAGCCCTCGGCATCGCGGAACAGTTTGCGGTAGCGCTCGTACGCGGCAAGCGCATAGCCGCCGTCCTCGCAGAAGCGCACCACGTCGTCGAAATCCCGTCGTGACAGTTCCGCGTACGGTGCGGCGCGGCGCACCTCCTGATACAGCTCATCCGGATGGAACTTTCCGGCACAGGCTATTCCCATCACATGCTGGGCCAGCACGTCCAGACCGCCCGGCCGGGGCGGGTCGCCATCCAGGTCGCGGTCGGCAATACCGGCGAGGGCGGCGCGGCATTCCAGCACCTCGAACCGGTTGGCGGGCACCAGCACGGCCTTGCTTGGCTCGTCCCAGCGGTGATTGGCGCGGCCCAGCCGCTGCATCAGCCGCGCCACCCCTTTCGGCGCGCCGACCTGCACCACCAGGTCCACGCCCGCCCAGTCGATGCCAAGATCGAGCGAGCTGGTCGCCACCACCGCGCGCAAGGATCCAGCCGCCATCGCCGCCTCGATGCGCTTGCGGCTTTCCAGCGCCAGCGAGCCGTGATGCAGCCCGATCGGCAGGTTCGCTTCGTTGATGCGCCAAAGCGCCGCGAACACCAGCTCGGCCTGGGCGCGGGTGTTGACGAACACGATCGTCATCGCGTGCGCCGTGATCAGGCGCAGCAGCTCAGGGGCAGCGATCAGCGCCATGTGGCCGCTCCAGGGCAGACGGCCTTCCGGCAGGGTGATCGACACGCTGGGGTCGGCGCCGGGGGGCGCCCGCACGATCGCCACGTCGCCTGCGTCCGCTTGGCCGTGCCGCGAGAGATAGGCGACCAGTGGCGCTTCGTGCGCGACGGTGGCGGAAAGCCCGACGCGGCGCGCTTCCGGCGCAAGGCGGGACAGGCGCGACAGGCAAAGCGCCAGCTGGTCGCCGCGCTTGGTGCCGGCCAGGGCATGGATCTCGTCGACCACCACCGCGCGCAGGCCGGCGAACAGCGTCGCGCTGTCCGGCAGCGTCAGTAGCAGGGCGAGCGATTCCGGCGTGGTCAGCAGGATGTCCGGCGGCTGTTTCCGCTGCCGCGTGCGCTCCGCCCTCGGCGTGTCGCCCGTGCGCGTCTCGATGCGAAGATCAAGCCCGATCTCGCGCACCGGCGTTTCAAGGTTGCGCGCGATGTCGGTCGCCAGGGCCTTCAGCGGCGAGACATAGAGGGTGTGCAGGCCATTGCCGCCGCGATCAGCGAGTTCGACCAGCGACGGCAGGAAGCCGGCCAGCGTCTTTCCGGCGCCGGTGGGCGCGATCAGCAGGGCACTCGTGCCACGCTGCGCCGCCGCCAGCAGGCTGAGCTGGTGCGGGTGCGGCGCCCAGCCGCGCGCGGCGAACCAGTTTTGGAACAGTTCCGGTAATGTTCCCATGCCGGCGGCGACTATATCGCGAAGCCGCATTCTGGCCAGCGCGCCAACATTTCCGCCACGGAAACCGCACTGAAAGCACGCCGAAACAACCCGGTTCCAGCGTCGCGCACATGCCGTCCGCATGGACGGCCCAACCGATCCTGGAAGGATTTTTCTGCCATGCGACACATCACTTCAGCCTTGGCCCTGGCGATGTGCCTGGGCGCCGGTGGGGGCGTCCAGGCCGCCGAGCCTGCCTCGGGCGCGAACCTGCCCACCCTGCTGTTTCCCCGCGCCGAAATGCCCAGGACGGGGTCGCCGCCTGACGCCGCCGCCACGGCGCGCGAGCTCGACGCGATGCGCCGACAGGTCGCGTCCCGCCCGGCCGATCTGTTGCAGCGGCTGCAGCGCTGGGAAGCCGGCGGCGCGATCTATCGCTGGAACCAGGTGGCGGTGGCCGACCATGTGGACCGCTTCGTGCTGGTGGCGCAGGCCACGCGCAACCTGGCGCTGCTGCACGCTGCCCTGAACGACACCACGGTCGCGGTCGCCAGCGCCCGCGCGCGCTTCCAGCGCGGCTCGCCCGCCACCATGGATCCCGCGCCGGCGCTGCCCGGCATGCGTGCGGCCGGGAACTCCTATCCGTCGGAAGTTGCCGCGGTGGGCGAGGCCGCCGCCATCATCCTGGGTGCGCTGATACCCGACCGGGCCGATGCCTATCGTGCGATGGCGACCGAGGCGGTGATGCTGCGCCAGCAGGCGCAGATGGAGTTTCCTTCCGATGCCGAGGCCGGGCGCGCGATCGGCGCCGCGGTGGCCGCCGTGGCGCTTCAGCGCGCCCGCACCGATGGGTCCGACCAGCGTTGGACCGGCACCGTACCCAAAGGCGCGGGGCGCTGGCAGGGCACGACGCCATACGCGCCGCTGGCCGGCACCTGGCGGCCCTTCGTGCTGGCATCGAACGATGCGCTGCGTCCGCCGCCGCCGCCCGCGCATGATTCCGAGGAAACGCAGGCGGCGATGGCCGAGCTGAAGGCCTATCCGCGCACGCCCAAGACCAATCACGACGCGGTCTATTGGGAGGTGTTCGGGGGTGCGCGTGTGTAACAGCTGTGGAATGCGGAATTGTCGCGCAAGGTGCTGGAGGAGAACCTGTCATCCAGCCCGGGCCGCGTGGCTGCTGCCTATGCCGCGCTGAACATCGCACTGTACGACAGCATGGTGGCCTGCTGGGACGCGAAATACACGTACTGGTACATCCGTCCGCATCAGCTGGATGCCGAACTGCGGCCGGTGGTGAACGTGCCCGGCCATCCCAGCTATCCTTCCGCGCACAGCTGCCTGTCCTCGGCCGCCAGTGGCGTGCTGGCGCAGCAGTTCCCGGCGGACGCGCCGGCGATGCACGAGCTCGCCCGTCGTGCCAGCGAGTCGCGGATCGCAGATGGCTTGCATTTCCGCTTCGATGTCGATGCGGGCAATGCGATCGGGCAGGTCGTGGCCGAGCTGGTCGCGGCGAAACTGACGCCCGCGATGCGCTGACGTGCCTGCCGGCGCGCCGCGAACATGCGGCGCGCCGGTCACTCGCCCCGCAGGTCCGCAGTGGCGACTCCGGCGCCGCGCGCGTTTACGGCGTCGCCGGTTCCATCCGGATGTCTGCGCCCACCAGCTTGCGCTCTTTGGCGAACCCGCTGAGTCCGAGCCATCGCTGCATGTCGGCGGCCAGCTGCCGGTTGCCTGTCAGCATCATGCGTTCGGTGGAAACCGCCGCCTGCACAGTATCCATGCCCATCCAGATCGCCGTCAGGGTGCGCAGGTCGGTCGTGACATAAAGATCGACATCGAAACCGGGATCGACCGCGCACAGATCCACCAGGTCGGGCGGATCGACGATGATCCAGCTGGTGCGGTCCGGCACGTCACGGAACAGGAACTGGATCACGCAGCGCCGCTTCGGCATCGGCGAGGGATCGAGGCTGCGGCGCATGTCCCACATCAGCAGGTCGTAATCCAGGCGCTGCAGCGTCAGCTCGCCATCCACCCAGCGCTGGCCCCACACACCGAACGCCTCGACGAGCGGTGCCAGTTCGCGCCCCGCTGGCGTCAGCTGGTACTCCTGGATCGCGGGGTCGGAGGCAAGCGCGCTACGGGCCACGATCCCCGCCGCTTCGAGCTCCTTCAGCCGCTGCGAAAGCAACGCCGGCGACATCCGCGGTACGCCGCGCCGAAGGTCGTTGAATCTTGTCGAGCCAACGATTAGTTCACGGATGATCAGCATGGTCCAGCGGGTGCAAAGGATCTCCGCCGCCATCGCGACCGGACAGAACTGGTTGTAGCTGCCTCGGGCCATGCCCGCCTCCCGATGTCCGTCTCGGAACCGTTCTGGCTAATCTACGCCCGGTCGGCGGCGAACTCCAGTTCAGTTTCTGTATCGCCCTCGGTTCAGTTCCTGAACTGGAGAAGTGCCAAGCAACCGCGCAAGCCTTCCACCACGACGGTACTGGGGCGCCCGCGACAAGGGCTGCCGTGCCCCGACGGCGGCAGGAACCACAAGGAGGGCTTCACGATGAACGCGACAATGACGAACGCGCCGGGTGCGCCGGCCAGCAGAGAGGGCCTGCTGGCAGGCATCGCCCCTATGACCGAGCTGCTTGCCGCCAACGCGGCCGCCCATGATGCCGACGACAGTTTCGTGGCGGAGAACTATGCGGCGCTGAGAGCGCAGGGGTTCCTGCGCGCGCATGTGCCGGAGGAACTGGGCGGCTTCGGCTTGTCGCATCGCGAAACCTGCGACCTGGTGCGGCGCCTGGCCGCCGCCTGTGGTTCCACCGGCCTTGCCTTTGCCATGCACAGCCACCTGGTCGCCTTCGCCGCCTGGCGCTGGCGCAACGAAGGCGCGCCCACCGACAAGCTGCTGCGCCGCGTCGCCGCCGAGGACCTGGTGCTGGTTTCCACGGGGGCCACCGACTGGCTGCCCAGCGGCGGCACCGCCGAGAAAGTCGAGGGCGGCTTCCGCGTCACCGCGCGGAAAACCTTCTGCAGCGGCGCGCCGGCCGGCGACCTGCTGATGACCAGCGCGGTGTTCGCCGACCCCGAGGCTGGCCCGACCGTGCTGCACTTCGCCGCGCCCTTCGCGGCCGAAGGCGTGCGCATCGACCCCACGTGGGAGGCGATGGCGATGCGCGGCACCGGTTCGCACGACGTGGTGCTGGAGAATGTGTTCGTGCCCGATGCCGCGATCTCGGCCCGGCGGCCGCAGGGCAAGTGGCATCACATGTTCCATGTCATCAGCATGGTGGCGTTCCCGATCGTCTATTCGGCCTATCTGGGCGTTGCCGAAAGCGCGCGGGCACGCGCGCTGGAGATCGCCCGCGGTGGCAAATGCGACGACGGCCGCATCCGCCAGGTCGGCGAGATGGAGAACGCGCTGCTGGCGGCGCGGCTGGCGGTGGAGGAGATGATCCGCCTGCCCGAGACCGCGCAGCCGGGCGCGCCGACGACGAGCCGCACCTTTGCTGCCCGCACGCTCGCTGGCGAGGCCGCGATCCGCGCCGTCGAGTGCGCGATGGAGGTGGTGGGCGGCACCGGGCTGCTGCGCGCGCGGGGCATCGAGCGCGCATTCCGTGATGTGCAGGGCGCGCGGTTCCACGCGCTGCGGCGCGAGCCGCAACTGCGACTGGCCGGGCGCGTCGCGCTGGGTTTGGACATCGACGGCTGAACAGCAACACCGCACAAGGGAAACCATGCAATGACACGCTTCGTTCCTGTCGTCGCCGGCATGCTTGCCGCGGCGTTGCTCACGGCACCCGCGCTGGCACAGCCCGCGCGCGTCGCGGACTGGCCGACCTTCCTGATCACCGGTCCGACGGCGATCACCGTGCCGCCGCCGCCCGACGCCGCGGCAACCGCCACGGAACTTGCCGAGCTGCGGCGCATGGTGGCGGGTCGCGCCCCGGACCTGGCGGTGCGGCTTCGCCCCTGGCAGGCCGGCGGACCGACGCATCGCTGGAACGACATCGCGGTCACCGAGCTGGTCGCGCACCACAGCCTGGCGCACGCATCCTGGCGCGCGCTGTCGCTGCTGCACGCGGCGCTGCACGACGCGACGGTCGCGGTTTACGCAGTGAAGGCGACGCACGGGCGGCGGGCACCTGCGTTGCAGGACCCGGCTCTCGCGCTCGCCGGGACGACGCCTTCCCAGAAGTCCTATCCGTCGGAGACGGCAGCGGTGGGTGCGGCGGCCAGCGTGATCCTGGCGGCTTTGCTGCCCGGCCGGGCGGAGAGATTCGCCACGATCGCGACCCAATCGGTGGCGATGCGCCAGCAGGCCGGGCTGGAGTTCCCGAGCGATGCAGCTGCTGGCCGCGCCATTGGCGAGGCGGTGGCGAAACTGGCGCTGGCGCGCGCGGAAGGGGATGGGTTCACGCGGACCTTCGAAGGCCAGATCCCGACCGGGCCCGGGCGCTGGCAGGGCACCGTGATGTTCGCGCCGATGGCCGGCACCTGGCGCGCCTGGCTGCTGCCCGCCAACGACGCATTGCGCCCGCCGCCGCCGCCCGCGCATGACTCGCCCGCGGCCGTGGCGGCGCTGGCCGAGGTAAAAGCCTATCCGCGCACGCCCAAGACAAACTCCGATGCGATCTTCTGGGAGGTGTACGGCGGCGCGCGCATATTTCAGCTTTGGAATGCTGAACTGTCGCGGCGCGTGCTGGAATTCGGATTGGCGGATGACCCGCCGCGGGTCGCCGCCGCCTATGCCGCGCTGAACGTTGCCGTCTTCGACAGTTTCATTGCGTGCTTCGAGGCGAAATACACCTACTGGTACATCCGCCCGGTGCAGCTCGACCCCAGCCTGCGCACGGTGGTGCCGACGCCGTCGCATCCGAGCTACCCCGGGGCGCATTCGTGCCTGTCCACCGCGTCGGCGACGGTGCTGGCCGCGCTGTTCCCGACCGATGCCGAGCCGCTGCTGGCGCTTGCCCGGCAGGCCAGCGAGGCGCGCGTGGCGGGGGGCATCCACTATCGCTTTGATTGCGAGGCGGGCGAGGAGATCGGCCGGAAAGCCGCTGCGCTCACGCTGGCCAGGATGGCGCCTGCGCTGCGCTGACATGCCTGTCGGCGCGCCGCGATAACGCGGCGCGTCGCTTTCGTCTCAGCTGCGCGGCAGGCCCGCGCGCGCGAGGCCGTCCAGCAGCCAGTCCTTCGCGGCCAAATCCCAACTGATCTTCGCGCGGGCGCACAGATCAACCGTCAGGTCAGGACTGGCCCGGCGCAGTACGATCAGGGCGCGGCGCGCCTCGGCTGTGGCGCCCGTATGCATCGCCGCGGGGACCAAGAAGTGGTTACCCCACACCATCGCCGGGCGGAGTTGCATCGCCGCGGCGAGCGAACGCGCCGAACGCGCAAAGTCGCCGGCGATGAACCGGGCGACGCCAAGGCCGTGCCGCCCCAGCGCTTGGCTCCTGCTGTCGGGCCAGATCCGCAGCGCCCGCGCGAAGTCGCGTGCCGCCGCGGCGCCATCGCCCCGATATACCGTGATCCAGGTCAGCCGCCGCCATGCGTCGGCACGGCCGGGATCGAAAACCAGCGCGCGCGCCGCGAGGCGCTCGGCGTCGTCCAGCCGGCCCGCCAGGGAGAGCGCCGCCGCGGCGTGGGTCAGCACCTCGGCATCGTCCGGGGCCAGCGCGACCGCGCGCTCGGCGTGGCACAGTGCAAGCCGCCGCTCGGCCTCTGGTTCGTGCGAGAAAATGTGCTGCGCCCGTTGGCCCCGGCACCAGGCGAGCAGCGCATGCGCCTGCGCGTGCGCGGGGTCGCGATGCAGCGCCTCGGCCAGCAGGTCGAGTGCCATCGCATCCGCCGTTCGGTCCAGCGCGAGTGCCGCCGGCCGAGCGCGTGTGACCAGGCTGTCGGCATCCGCCAGCCGCCGCGGCACGCGTCGCGCCTCGGCCAGCCGGTCGGCGGTGATTGCCGCGAGCGCGCTTTCAATGCTGCGATCTGCCCAGGCGAGGCGCCCGCGCGACATCAGGGATTCGCGGCTGGTCCACAGCACGATGCCACGCGCCACATGCACCAGCTCAAGCACGACAGTCCCGGCCTCCAGCCGTCCCTGCAGCCGATAGGCGGCGGGCCTGCCGCCTGCCGCGCACACTGACCGGTCGAGCAGCGCAAGGTCACGGCACCGCGTGACGGCGATCGCCAGCTCGTCCGTGGCGCGCCGAGCCGCTGCCTCGTCGCCGTCGGCGGTGTCGAACGGCCGAAGCGCGATCCGCGCGATGCCGTGTTGCGCTTGCGGTGCCCACGGGGCCGCGCGTGCGTCGCGAAGCGTGGCAAATGGCGGTTCGCCGAATGCCCGGGCATAGGCAAGGGCGAAGCGGCCCGGATGATCGAAACCATGGCGCAGCGCGGTTTCCAGCACCGACGCGACCTGTCCGGTGGCCAGTGTCTGGCGGGCCGCGGCCAGCCGCAGTTGCCGGCCCACGGCAAGCGGTGAAGTCCCCAGTGTCCGTGTGAATTGCCGTGTCAGCGATCGGGGCGAGGTGCCGGCCGCCTTGGCCAGCGCGCCAAGCGTTGGTCTCGCCGCCGGGTCCTGCGCGATTGCCGATCGCAGCGCCGCCAGGGCCGCACTGACCGCGCGCGATCCCTTGCCGGCCGGCGCGGCCAGCGGGAAATCGGCGTCAGGCGTCGGCAGCCGGAGCATCAAGACCAGTCTAGCACTGCACCGCCACCATTGCAGTCAGATAATGACCATTTGTGGACAATTATGGCCGCTGGCGGACAGATGCCCCGCCGGCACCTGCCCATGCTCGCCGCCTGGAATCCATATCCGGGAGGGTCAAGTCATGAAACGCACCACGATGCTTGCCGCCTTGCTGGCAGGGAGCATCGCCACGCCGGCCACCGCGGACCATTCTGGCGGCGGCTGGGGGCCGGCCGAGGTCAATGGCGGCACGATCGGCGATCCATTGGCGGGCTGGCCGACATTCCTGATCGCGCAGTCGAATACGCTCGCGTTCGCGCCGCCGCCCGGCAATGCGGCGATGACTCGCGAACTCGAGGTGCTGCGCCGTCAGATCGCCGAGCGCGCGCCAGACCTGGTGGCCAAGGTCCGGCGCTGGGAAGCCGGCGGAGGAGCGTATCGCTGGAACCAGCAGGTGGTCGCCGACCTGGTTGACCGCTTCGTGCTGGTCCACGCGGCCTCGCGCACCCTGTCGCTGCTGCACGCCGCGCTGCACGACGCGACGGTGTCGGTCGCGGCCGCGCGGGCAATCCACCCGCGCGCCTCCCCGGCGATGATGGACCCGACACTGGCGCTGGCCGGCACGCGGCCGGTTGCGTCCTCATACCCGTCCGAGGCGGCGGCGGTGGGCGAGGCGGCCGCGCTGATCCTTGCTGCGCTGATCCCCGACCGCGCCGAGGCCTATCGCGCGATGGCCACGGAGTCGGTGGTGGTTCGCCAACAGGCCGGGCTGGAGTTCCCGTCCGACGCCGAGGCCGGGCGGGCGATCGGGGCGGCGATCGCTGCGCTGGCGCTGGAGCGTGCGCGCGCGGATGGGTTCGACGCGCACTTCACCGGCACGATCCCGACCGGGCCGGGACGCTGGGTCGGCACGACACCCTTCGCGCCGCTCGCCGGCACCTGGAAGCCGTTTGTGCTGGCGTCCGGCGATGCGTTGCGCCCGTCGCCGCCGCCGGCGCACGATTCGCCGCAGGGGAAGGCGGCACTTGCCGAGGTGAGGAACTACGCCCGCACGCCGAAGGCCAACCACGACTCGGTTTATTGGGAGGTGTATGGCGGGGCGCGATCGTATCAGCTCTACAACAACCTGCTGGGCCGCCTGGTGCTGGAGAACGATCTCGGCGCGAACCCGCTGCGGGCGGCGGCGGCCTACGCGGCAGTGAACGTCGCCGTGTTCGACAGTTTCGTTGCCTGCTTTGATGCCAAATACACCTACTGGTATGCGCGGCCGCACCACCTCGATCCGGACCTGCGCACGGTTCACGCCGTGCCGAGCCATCCCGCCTATCCTTCAGCGCATTCCTGCCTGACGGTTGCGGCCACGGGGGTGATGGCGAAGTTCTTTCCGGCGGACGCGGCGATGCTGACGGAGATGGGCCGCCGTGCCGGCGAGGCCCGGATCGCCGCCGGCATCCACTACCGCTTCGACGTAGAAGCCGGCAATGCGATCGGCCGGGGCGTGGCCGAGCTGGTGGCCGCGCGGATGGCGCCGGCGATGCGGTAGCCTACCCGCGCCCTCCCACCGGCGCTGAGTGATCGCGGATGCCCTTTTCACTCCCTCTCCCCCCGCGCTTGCGGGGGGAGAGGTTTAGGTGAGGGGGGCGGTCCCGCAGCGTAGGTGTTGTTCAGAGTCGTTGGTGTTGCCGTGTCTGCACAACGACGAACGCGATCTTTGTGGCCCGACCCCCCTCACCGTCACCTCTCCCCCCGCAAGCACGGGGGGAGAGGCAAAGAAAAAGCAAAGGCGATCGCCCTGGCGCAGACGTGCGTGCCGGCGCGTCGTGCTGGCGGTGCGCCGATCGTCAGCCGCACGGCAGCCCGGCGCGGGCCGGATGGCCGTTTGCAAACAAACTGGCGCTTTCTGGACAGCCTTGGCGGATTCCGGACTGCGCGCGGCGGGCGGCCGGCGCAACGTTCCGGTCCCGATCCTTTGTCAGGAGGTCCCGTCATGGCTCGCTTGAATCTGCTTGCCGCCGGCCTGTTTGCCGCGGCGTTCGTCACGGCGCCCGAGGCGGTTGCCCAGGCGCCGGCGCGATCCGCCGCCGCGCCGCCCGGCGGCGATGCCGTCACCGCGTGGAACGCGACGGCGGGCGTGGCAGCCACGCAGGTGGGCCTGGCACCACTCGGGCCGCCGTTCCACGAATCCCGCATGTACGCGATGATGCACATCGCGATCCACGACGCGCTGAATGCCATCGATCGCCGGTATCTTCCCTACACTTTCGACCGACAGGCGGAGCGCGACGCATCACCGCAGGCGGCCGTGGCGGCCGCGGCGCGCGATGTGCTGGTGCCGCTGCTTCGGCAGCTGCCGACTCAGATATTTCCCCAGGAGAAGATCGACGCCAGCGTGGCCAGCGTGGAAGCCGCCTATCGCGCCGCGCTTGCCACCATCCCCGACGCGCCGGCCAAGGCGCAAGGTGTCGCGGTGGGGCAGGCGGCGGCGGCGGCGATCCTGGCGCTGCGGGCATCCGATGGTGCCGTCGGCCCGTTCATCAACACCAACTGCCCGCAGAATCCCGCGCCTGGCCGATTCCAGTGCGTGCCGGGGCTGCCCTTCATCCCCTTCCAGGGATGGGAAAAGGTCACCCCGTTCGTGCTGCAGGACAGCGCACAGTTCCGTCCCGGCCCGCCCCATGCGCTGACCGACAGGGCCTACACGGCCGATTTCCACGAAGTGAAATCGCTGGGTGGCGACGGCGACGGCACGCCAAGCGCCCGCACGCCCGACCAGACCGAGATCGCGCTGTTCTGGTTGGAAAGCTCGCCGCTGAAATGGAGCCGCATTGCCCGCGCCGTTGCCCTCACCACCGGCCTTGACCTTTGGCAGAATGCGCGGCTGTTCGGCCTGCTGAACATGGCGCTGGCGGATGGCTACATCGCCATGGTCGCGAGCAAGAACCACTACGGCTACTGGCGGCCGGTCACCGCGATCCGGGCCGCGGATACGGACGGCAATCCGGAAACCACCGCCAATCCGACCTGGACACCGTTGCAGCCGACTCCTCCGAACGAGGACTACCCCTCGGGTCACTCCATCGAAGGCGGCGCGGGCGCGGAAGTGCTGAAGCAGTTCTTCGGCACCGACCGGATCGGCTTCCGGGATTGCGGGACGACCATGCCCGCCGGCAGCAACTGCGGCGATCCGACGCCGGTGTTCCGGTCATATTCCACCTTCTCGCAGGCGGCGGACGAGAATGCGTATTCGCGCATCCTGGTTGGCTACCACTTCCGCAAGTCGGTCGAGGAAGGTACCGAGTACGGGCGCAGGATCGGCGAGCGTGCCGTCGCGCGGTATATGCGTCCCGCGACAGGGAACTGACACGCGCGGCGGAATGGGTCGCGCAGCCGGGCGGTTCGGACCGGCGATGCGCTGGCTTCCACTAAGGCGGGCGGCATCCCATCTGATGCGGGATGCCGCCCGTTTCTGCCTGGCTGCAACCCCGCCCCGAGGGCATCTTCTGCGCCCCAGGTGATTTCTGGATCGATCCGGCGCGGCCTGTACCCCGCGCCGTGATCACGCACGCGCACAGCGACCACGCGCGCGCGGGCCACGGCGCCGTGCTGGCAACACGCGAGACGCTCGCGTTCATGCGCATCCGGCTGGGTCAGGGTTTCTCGGTACAGCCCGCCGCATATGGCGAGACCATTGTGATGGGCGGCGTGCAGGTCACGCTGCGGCCAGCCGGCCACGTGCTCGGCAGCGCCCAGGTCGTGATGGAGCATCAGGGCCAGCGCGTGGTGGTCAGCGGCGACTACAAGACCGTGCGCGATCCGACCTGCGAAAAATTCGAACCCGTGCCGTGCGACCTGTTCGTGACCGAGGCGACCTTCGCGCTGCCGGTCTTCCGCCACCCCGATCCCCGCACCGAGATCAGCAAACTGCTGGCCAGCCAGAGAATGTTCCCCGACAGCACGCACGTGGTCGGCTGCTATTCCCTCGGTAAATGCCAGCGGCTGATCATGCTGCTGCGCGAGGCAGGCTACGACGCGCCGATTTTCCTGCACGGCGCGCTCTCGAAACTGTGCGAGGCCTATGCGGCGTTCGGCGTGAAACTCGGCGAGCTGCGGCCGGCCACCGTCGCCGACAAGGCCTCGCTAGCGGGCGCCATCGTGCTGGCGCCACCATCCGCCATCCAGGACCGCTGGGCGCGGCGGCTGCACGACCCGGTGACCGCGCTGGCCAGCGGCTGGATGCGCGTTCGCCAGCGCGCCAAGTCGCGTGGCGTCGAACTGCCGCTGGTGATCTCCGACCACGCCGACTGGGACGAGCTGCTGGACACGCTGGATGCCGTGCAGGCGCCGGAGGTCTGGGTGACGCACGGTCGGGAGGAGGCGCTGATCCACGCGGCTGGCCTTCGAGGCATCAAGGGCCGCGCGCTGTCGCTGGTGGGGCGCGAGGAGGATTCCGGCGAGTGAGGGCGTTCGCCGATCTGCTTGAACGCCTTGTCTTCACGCCGTCTCGCAACGGGCGCGTCGCGCTGGTGAAGCACTGGTTCGCGACCCAGCGCGATCCCGATCGCGGCTTCGGGCTGGCTGCGATAACCGGCGAACTGGATTTCCCCGCGGCCAAGGCCGGGCTGATCCGCGAGCTTGCTGCCGCGCGTACCGATTCCACGCTGTTCGCGCTCTCCTACGACTATGTCGGCGACCTGGCGGAGACGGTTGCGCTGATGTGGCCGCAAACCGGCCATGGCGAGCCGCCATCGCTGTCAGTCGTGGTGCAGGCGCTGCGCACAACGCCGAAGGCGCGACTGCCGGTGCTGGTGGCGGGCTGGCTGGATACGCTGGATGCGTCGGCCCGGCTCGCGCTGCTGAAACTGATCACCGGCGGCCTGCGTGTCGGCGTCTCGGCACGCCTTGCGAAGCTCGCGCTTGCCGAATGGTCCGGCAAGCCGGTGGAGGCCATCGAGGAAGCCTGGCATGCGCTGACGCCTCCATACGAGTCCCTGTTCGCGTGGCTGACGGATCGTGGCGAACGGCCCGACCCGGGCGCGCTGCCCACCTTCCGCCCGCTGATGCTGGCCAACCCGCTGGACGAGTCCGAGCTGGCCGCGCTGCCGGCCGAGGCATTCAGGGCGGAGTGGAAGTGGGACGGCATCCGCGTGCAGCTGGTCGCCGCCCCCGGCGGGCGAAAGATCTTCAGCCGTGGCGCGGAAGAGATCTCAGGCACCTTTCCCGACATCCTCGGCGCCATGGAGTTCCATGCCGTGCTGGATGGCGAATTGCTGGTGCTGCGCGAGGGCGAGGTCGCGCCGTTTTCCGCCCTGCAGCAGAGGCTGAACCGCAAGCAGGTCGGGCCGAAGATGCTGCGCGACTTCCCGGCGCATGTGCGGCTGTACGACCTGCTGTTCGACGGCCCAGATGATCTGCGCGGGCACGCCTTCGATGCGCGCCGCACCCGCCTGGAAGCCTGGTGGCAGCGCATCCATCCGCCGCGGATGGACTTGTCGCCGCTGGTGCCGTTCGCGAGTTGGGGCGAACTGGGCGCGATCCGCGATGGCGCGCGTGCAGCCGGCATCGAGGGCCTGATGCTGAAGCGTGCCGACAGCGTCTATCTTCAGGGCCGGCCCAAGGGGCACTGGTTCAAGTGGAAACGCGCGGCGCTGACGATCGATGCGGTGCTGATGTACGCCCAGCGCGGCCATGGCAAGCGGAGCTCGTTCTATTCCGATTACACTTTTGGCTTGTGGCGCGATTCTGAGCTCGTGCCGGTGGGCAAGGCGTATTCCGGCTTTACCGACGAGGAACTGAAGTTCCTCGATCGCTTCGTGCGCGACCACACCACGGAGCGCTTCGGGCCGGTGCGCGCGGTGGCGCCTAAGCTGGTGCTGGAGATCGCCTTTGATGCCGCGCAGGCATCCAACCGCCATCGCAGCGGCGTGGCGCTGCGTTTCCCGCGCGTATCGCGCCTGCGCACCGACAAGCCGGCCGACGAGGCCGACCGGCTGGAGACACTGCTGGCCCTTGTTGAAAATCGATAGCGTTTTCGGTTGTTGCAGGGCCATCTCCCTTCGAAACTCCAGGGGTTCCGGAAAGGGCCGCAAAGGTGGTTTCGAGAGTTGGGATTTCCGCACTCGTCGCGACCCTGAGCTGCGGTTTTTCGTCGGTTAAGGCGGGATCGTCCGTTCCATCGCCCGACGGTTTACTTGCCGACGACTTTCACCACTCGGTCACATTATTCATGGGGAGGTCGGCCGACGATCAGTCGCTGACTGAACTCGTCACGCAGGCCGGCTACGGCAAGGGGGACGACACGTTCTACGGCGCCGCCATCGGGCGCCGACTGGCGCGGTTCTGGACCCACTTCGTGGTGGATCTCGAGGCTGGCGTCGGGTATCGCGCCGGCGCCACCGATGGCGGCGAAGGCTGGGCGGCGCTTTATTTTCGCTTCGACGGCTTCCCGTGGGCGCGTACGCTCTATACGGCGTTCGGGGTCAGCACCGGCGTAAGCTGGGTATCCCGCCTGCCGCCGCCGGAGCGGGTCAGCGAGCAGCAGTCGCAATGGCTTCACTACTTCTCTCCTGAACTTGCCTTCGCACTGCCCGACTACCGTGCGCACGAGCTCGTGCTGCGTTATCACCATCGCAGCGGCGCATTCGGCGCGATCGCAGGCGTATGGGACGGATCGAACGTGGTGAGCTTGGGCTACCGTCGGCGTTTCTGATCGACGCTTGACGGGTTGCCGGCAGGATGCTGCCCTGCCCACACCGTTACAGGAAACGCCATGATCGAGAATCACGCGCTGAACCGCATGCGGGCGGGCAAGCCGGCCTTCGGCTTCGGCGTGCACCATTTGCGCAGCATGGCGACGCCGTTGCTGGCGGAGGCCGCCGGCTTCGACTGGCTGTTCGTCGATTGCGAGCACGGTGCCCACACGATCCAGGAAGCGACGCAGCTTTCCATCGCCGCACTTTCCACCTCGGTCACGCCGATCGTGCGCGTCTGCAAGGATGCGCTGCACGAGGCCACGCGCGCGCTGGATAACGGCGCGATGGGCCTGGTGATTCCGCACATCGATACCGCCGCCGAGGCCGAGGCGGTGGTCAGCGCCGTGAAGTATCCGCCGCTGGGGCACCGCTCGCTGGGCGGGCCGGTGGCGCAGGCGCGCTACGCCGCCATGCCGGCCGGCGAGATGATGGCCGCGATGAACGAGCGCCTGCTGACCTGCGTGATGATCGAAACGCCTATCGCGGTCGCCAACATTTCGGAAATCGCCGCGGTCAAGGGCGTGGATGCGCTGATGATCGGCACGAGCGACCTGACCGCCGAACTCGGCATTCCCGGCCAGCTGGGCCACGAGAAGGTCGTCGAGGCCTATCGCGTCCTGACGCACGAATGCGCCCGCCACGGCAAGATTTCTGGCATGGGCGGTGTGTACGACGAGGTGCACGCGGCCAACTACCTGAAGATGGGCGTGCGCTTTGTGCTGGGTGGTTCCGACCACCCGCTGCTGATGGCTGCGGCCAAGGCGCGTGCTGCGTTCCTGAAGGCGCTGCCGATCGGCTGAGCTGCCAATCCCGCAACGCGCAATCATGTTCTCCTAATAGAACTAAATTCCATGCTGGCGGCCGATCTCGCCGGCCCTGTATGCGTATGGCTCGCAGCGGCGAGGCGTGCGCGAACAGGAGCAGACGCATGGGCGACGGGCAGGACGGGCAGGCGCCGGCGGGCCAGGCATCATGGGGCACACGGCTCGTCGGCGGGCTTCAGGTGATCGGCGGCGGGCTCGAGGTTGCGCTGGGCGTCGGCGGCATCGTGGTGCCGGAACCCGCCACCACGGTGGGCGGCATCATCCTGGTCGCGCACGGCACCGACACAGTGATCGCCGGGTTCCGCACGCTTTGGTACGGCGAGGTGCAGGCGACCCTGACGCAACAGGGCGGCACGGCGGCTGCGCGGGCGCTCGGCGCATCTCCGGAAACCGCGCGGCGGGTTGGCACCGGCGTCGATCTGGCCGCCGGCGTAGGGCCTTCGCTTGCGGTGGGCGTGTCGCGCCGGATGGCGATCGCCGCGGCCGAGCGGTCCAGCGCGACGGTGGCGGTTGCCTATCTGCCGCGGCGTGCGCTGGAGATGGGGCACAATGCGGTGGGCGTGCGCGTGGGCCAGACCAGCGCCTGGGTCGAATTCGTCGGCCATCCGGTCGGCAAGGTGATGCGCATGCCGCCGCGCGAGCTCGGCAACGGCTACATCGTCACCGAACTGGCGGTCAGCGCGCCGCAGGCCAGCCGCGCGATGGCCGCGCAGCAGGCGCTCCAGGCGCTAGGCCGGCAGCGCTGGGGCATGCTGAGCCCCAACTGCACGACCACCGCGCTCCACGTGCTGCGCGAGGCCGGCATCGTCGTGCCGGCCTGGTCCCGCTCGCCGTTCCTGTTGCAGCTGGGCGTGCGCGCGGGGCCCGAGATCACGATGTTCGGCGGCGCCGCGGCCGCCCTGGCGCCGGCCGTTCCCCCCTTCCTGGCACCGCCCGGGCGGCCGGCGCCGGTCGTGGTGCCACGGCACTGACAAGGGGGCGGCTGCATGGGCCTGATCTACGGCGAGTGGATTTTCGCGGCCGGCACGGTTCCGGCCCCCGCCGCGGTCGCGAGCGCGCTGGCCGAGGCCACCGGCCTGGAGGTACGCCTGCTGCCTTCCGACGCCGCGCCTGACGAGGCGATCAGCGTCGAGCTGCCGCAGCTCGGCGAGAAACTGGTCAAGTGGCGGCGCGAGGGCGACAGGCTTGCGGTGCACGGTTTCGTGCCGGCGCATCCCTATCTTTGGGAGAACCTGGATACGGTGATGGTCGGGTTGGGGGGCGCCTGCGGCCCGGCCGAGCATGGCTGGCGGCCGCAGCCCGACCACGCCGGGCTGCGCCGCCCGTGGGCCGGCCTGACGCCGGCGCAACGCGTGCTGATGCAGCTGCCCACGCTGGGTGCGTGGCGGCCGCTCGACTCGCTGGCGGCCCGCCGACGCTGAGGCCGGCGGGCCCTACCAGTCCAGCGTTGCGCCGGAATAATCCACGAATCGGCAGCCCGGTGTGCCGCGCTGCTTCAGCACGACATCCGCCATGCCCGCAACACTTTCGTCCACCGACAGGGTGGCGCTGGGCCCGCCCATGTCGGTGCGCACCCAGCCGGGGTGGAACAGCAACACGGCCTGGGTCGGGTTGGCGCGCCTGCACCAGCTGATGGTGAAACTGTTCAGCGCCGCCTTGCTGGCGCGATAGGTGTCGCCGCCGCCGGTGTTCAGCGCCTGGCTGCCCATGCGGCTGGTCATCAGCGCGATGACTGCATCGGGCTTCGCGCGGCTGGCGATTTGCTCCAGCAGCCGCACCGGCGCCACGGCGTTGGTCCAGAACAGCGTCATGAAGTCGTCGCGGCCGATGCTGGCGGGGGTGCCGTCGCGGGGGCCGTAGATACCGGCATTGATGAAGATCACGTCGAACAGAGACTCCTCCAGCGCTTCGGCCAGGGATGCAATCGACGCATCGTCGGCAATGTCGCAGACCAGGGTGCGGCTGGCACCGGCCGGCGCCTTCGCCGAGTTGCGCACCGTTGCGGTCACCTGCATGCCGCGCGCGGCGAATTCGGCAACCAGCCCCGCGCCAAGCCCGCGCGAGGCGCCCACCACCAAGGCCGTCGTGGTCACGATGCGTGTCTCCGTTGCTTTTGGCGGCACCACCCGTGGGCGCCGGGGCAACGAGGGTAGCGTCGGGCGGCGCGCGCCACCATGCGCGAAATGCACTTGCGAGCCATTCGCAAATAGGCTCTAAAGGGCCACTGATAGTCATTCGCATGCAGGAGACCGCCCATGCTTACCGCCCGCCGCCGCGCCCTTCTGACCGGCTTGGCCGCCGCGCCGATGGTCGCCGCCGCCTCCACCCGCGCCCGATCCCAGGCCCGCGGCGAGGTCGGGGTCTATTCCAGCCGGCACTACGACACCGACCGCGATCTGTACGAGGGGTTCACGCGCGAAACTGGCATCCGGGTGCGCCTGATCGAAGGCGGCGCCGACCAGCTGATGGAGCGCATGCGCAACGAGGGTGCGAACAGCCCCGCCGACGTGCTGATCACGGTCGATGCAGCGCGCCTGTGGCGGTCGAAGGATGCGGGGCTGCTGCAGCCGGTCCGGTCGCAGACGCTGGAGAGCCGCATCCCCGCCAACCTGCGCGACCCGGAGGGCTTCTGGTTCGGCCTGACCATGCGCGCCCGCGTCATCATGTACGACAAGGCGCTGGGCCTGCCGGCCGGGCTTGCCACGTACGAGGACCTGGCGCGCACCGACTTCCGCAACATGCTCTGCGTGCGCAGCAGCGCCAACGAATACAATGTCAGCCTGGCCGGGTCGATCCTGGCGGCGCACGGCCCTTCGAAGCTCGAGGAGTGGGCGAAGGGCGTGGTCGCCAACATGGCCCGTCCGCCGCAGGGTGGCGACACGCCGCAGATCCTGGCGGTTGCGGCCGGCCAGTGCCGGTTGGCGATCAGCAACACCTATTACCTCGGTCGGCTGATCAACAGCAGCAAGCCCGACGAGAAGGCCGTCGGGGAAAGGATCGGCGTGCTGTTCCCGAACCAGGGCGATCGCGGCACGCACGTGAACGTCTCGGGTGCCGGCGTTGCCCGGCATGCGCCGAACCGTGCAGCCGCAATCGCCTTCATCGAGTATCTGACCAGCGATCGCGCGCAGAAAATCTTTGCCGAAGGCAACTTCGAGTATCCCGTCGTTGCCGGCGTGCCGCTGCACCCCACGCTGACCGCATTCGGCCCGTTCAAGCAGGATTCGCTCAACGCCGCGACGTTCGGCGCCAACGGGCCCGAGGCGCTGCAGATCATGCAGCGCGCCGGCTGGCGCTAGACGCACACCGAACGCGCCGGCGGATCCACCTCCGTACCGTCCCGCCGGCACGTGTCCGGGCTTGCCGCCCGGATCCCCTCCCACTGAGGCCTCGCGGGTTGCCGCCCGCGAGGCCGCTTTTTCGCGTATCCCGGGGCCGACCGTCAATCGCCATGTCACGGCAACTGGCCGCACGGCACGATGTGGCTTAAGCGGGCCGCATGCCTCTCCTCGCCAGCCGTGCCCGACGTCGCGCCTGGTGGCTGGTGGCCGTGCTGCTGCCGCTGGTGGTCTTTGCCGTCGGCCGCGCGCTGGCTGCGCCGTTGCAGCCGATCGCTTCCCCGTTCGCCGTGCTGATGTGGCTGCTGGTTCTGCCGCAGGCCCGGGTCACGCTGGCGCGGCTGCATGACCGCGGCGTTCCGGGCTGGTGGGGCCTTGCGCTGATCGCGCCGACCCTGCTGTTCGGCCTCGTGCTGCAGCTGGCGCCGGGGGGGCCGGAGGCGCCGGCCATCTTCCAGCATCTGCTGGTCGGTCTAAGCATCCTTGGTCTGCCCGCGCTGCTGGCGCTGGTGGTGATCTGCGGGCTGCTGCCGGGCACGCGCGGCCTGAACCGCTTCGGGCCGGACCCACGGGCGCGCTGAGCTTCTTCCGCTGCCCGCGCGTGCCCGGCATCATCCCGCCATGACCGACACCGGAGACCGCCGGCCGATCGCCGCGCGCGAGACGGCGCCGGCCCGCGCGGCGACGGCCTGGCTTGCGGCGCGGGGCGTGTCGGCCGATGCGATCTCGGCCGCCGGCATGCTCGCCGGCCTGCTGGCCGGGCTGATGCTGGCGATCGCGCCGGGGCAGGGGGCCTGGGCCTGGCTGCTGGGGGCTGCGCTGGTGCCGCTGCGGC
>Ga0224723_1000332_pt1 | contig 33335 bp, 33 predicted proteins | sample Balambano_FR2_Me_FD_161647 | JGI IMG/M metagenome (GOLD analysis project Ga0224723, IMG submission 161647) | Freshwater sediment microbial communities from Lake Towuti, South Sulawesi, Indonesia - Balambano_FR2_MetaG | ecosystem: Environmental > Aquatic > Freshwater > Lake > Sediment | place... | reverse complement strand
TTTGAAGAAGCTGAAACAGGCTTCAAGACTTGATCCTCCCTAACCCTCCTTAAAAAGGAGGGAACCGAACCAAAAGCTTGAAGTCCCCCTTTTGAAGGGGGATTTGGGGGGATCTAAATCTTTGTTTACAAACAGTTTCTCAAGATAAATGGATGTGGGTTTATCCAGTCGAGTGAAGTTCCTTCTACAGGACTAGAGTAAAAGCTTGAGAATCTGTCGGTGTCTGGAACTAGAGCTTAAACTAGTGGTGTAAAGTAATGTTAAGATTCATGACAGTCTTGTGTCGTAAGAGGGACAAGGGTTTGGCTCCTGATGGTTTTTTGATGGTTACGTATGTTTCTGCATGATCCTCTATTCATTTCCCGTCAACTGCTTACTGCACTGGGAACTCAGCTATTTTCACATCATCAAGATCGAGTTCCCACAAATAGCGCGATCCTAGTTGTGAGCAATCATCGCAGCTTTATGGATGCGCCGCTGCTGATGGCAGCTATCGATCGCCCAATTCGGTTTGCCTGTCACCACTACATGGGGCAGGTGCCCCTGATGCGCGAGGTCGTGACGCGACTGGGCTGTTTTCCGCTAGATGCACCGCAACAGCGTCAGCAGACGTTTTTTGACCAGGCAACTCGACTATTACAAACCCAGCAGGCTGTAGGTGTCTTCCCGGAAGGGGCGCAGCCTATGGTTCAGAATACACGGACAGAAAAGTTAGGGCAATTTCATCGTGGCTTTGCTCATTTAGCGCTACGTGCGCCAATTCAGGATTTGGCAGTGCTGCCTGTGGCGATCGCTTCTCATCAAGAAAGCACAAATTCTGTTGTCCCACTCAGGCTTTTGAGTTGGTTTGATCCGTCCGAGCCGCTGTTTGACCAGGAAGGCTGGCACCCAATGGTGGTTTACCAGCGGGTGCATATTTTAATCGGTTGCCCACTCTGGATTACCGCGTCCCAACGGCAGAGCTACCAGGGAAAGCAGGCAAAAAAGATTGTCGCTGACCTTACTGCTCACTGTCATTCTGAAATCAGCAGCTTGTTGCAACAGGGTTACTAGTATGTCAGCAATTCCACGCCAGGTTTACTTTCGTACTCCCCGCAAAACTAAACCTGAAGCGCCTTTGTTTGTCTTTCTTCCAGGACTGGACGGTACGGGTGAGTTGCTGAGGGTGCAGACCGAAGGGCTAGAACTCACCTTCGATATTCGCTGTTTAGCGATTCCCCCAACTGATATGACGGGCTGGGATCAGCTTGCTGAACAGGTTGTGGCCCTCATTCGGACGGAGCTAGAAGGGGAGCATCATCGCCCAATTTACCTCTGCGGAGAGTCATTTGGCGGATGTTTGGCGATGAAGGTGGCACTGCGATCGCCCCAGTTGTTTCATCGCATCATCCTGGTTAACCCCGCTTCTTCTTTTAGCCGTCGCCCCTGGATGCAATGGGGATCGCTGACTACTCAATGGCTACCGGAGCCTCTCTATCAGTTGTCCTGCTACGGGCTACTGCCGTTTCTATCCTCTCTGGGGCGAATCGAGGCGGGCGATCGCCGTGCCCTAATTGAGGCAATGCGGTCAGTTCCTCAACAGGCCTCCGTTTGGCGGCTGTCGCTGCTGCGTGAGTTTCACGTCACTGAAATGCAGCTAAAGCGTCTTACACAACCTGTTTTGCTGATTGGTAGTCGGGGCGATCGCCTGCTGCCCTCTGTCACAGAAGTAAACCTGCTGGCGCAACAGCTTCCCAATACCAAAGTTCTGATTTTGCCTGATAGCGGTCATGCTTGCCTGCTGGAATCAGACATTAACCTGTATCAGCTTATGCAGTCTGTCTGTTTTGTGCAGGACAGCCAGTACACGAGTCCAGAGTCCACCACTTCCATACTGACTACAGCCCGCTTTTGATTTGCCGCTCGAATACAGGCGTGATTAGGGTAGAGTGATTACGTGTTAGTGGAGCGATCGAATTTTAGGAATGCAGTCCGATTTGGGTAAGCAGCAAGTGGTGGTCAGTCTTGATGCTGATCTACTGGAACGGTTGGATCGGTTGACGGGCGATCGCAACCAGGCGATTGAGTCCGCAATCCGGCTTTGGTGCGATCAGCAATCTGACAACGTGGGCAAAATGCTGCAACGATCGGCTCAGGCTCATCAACAGCGTCACGACAACGACGAAACAGGCTGGTTAGTGTGAGGGGCGCAGTCAGTGGAAGTGTTTGCTCAGGCTTATGAATATGCAACCAGTAACGTAACGGAGTTAGCTGCTGCACTGCGAGAGCATTTTCTGCTGGTGCTGGTGCCGCTGGCGATTGGGCTAGCCGTTGGTTTGCCGCTGGGTTTGTGGAGTGCGCGATCGCGCTCAGCTTCTATCGTTTTAATTAATGGCTTCAATGCGTTGCGAGTGATCCCCAGTTTGGCGATTTTATTTTTGGCGATTCCTTATTTTGGGCTAAGTTTTCAGTCGGCGGCGATCGCCCTTACCCTGCTGGTCATGCCCCCCATTTTGATTAGCACTGATGTCGCCTTTCGCAACATTGATCCCATGATTCGAGAAGCCGCCTACGGTATGGGAATGGCCCCAGGTCAGGTGCTTCGCCTGGTTGAAATTCCGCTGGCGCTGCCCGTGATTATCGCTGGGATCAAGACCGCAACGGTTGAAGTAATTGCCAGCGCCACCCTAGCCGCTTTCATTGGAGCAGGCGGACTAGGAACCTTCATCGTTCTAGGATTTGCCCTTTACGACAACTCTGTCCTGTTAGTTGGGGCGATTCCAGTTGCGCTTCTGGCCCTATTAGCTGAAACTGGTTTGGGGACGCTGCAAAGATTTCTACAGCCCCCTACAGGTTAGGTAAACCACAAGTTAAAGATGCGATTTGAGCAGGTATCCAGCGTCTATCGTCAAGTGTTTGCTGAGTGGAACCAATCCTGTCGTCTTGAGGAGCGAACGTGTCGCCCGGTTGTAAATGGAAAGAGAATTTCACCTGATATCGCTCCGATTACATGGGCATTTTTTGCAGATGGAGTGGATGAAATTGCGGGGCGTTTTCATTACTTTGATGTCAATCCGCGCAACCAGTCTGCTGAATTTGGATACATGGTCAATCCTAAGTTTAGGCGGCAGGGAATAGGTACCAAAATGGTAGCCCTAGCCGTTAGCAATTTGTTTGCGACGACAGATTTAAACAAGCTATAGCGGTAGCCATATTGATTAGGACATTTTGGTGGCGCGGTGGAGCCGCGCCACCAAAATGTCCTTGTCCTAACCTAGCTGACTACAGCTATATATTGCCAAACCGCTGCATTTAACATCCCCTCGGTCAAGCTACTTGAGAAACTGAAGTTTCACAGGGATGGGGTGTTGAGAGAACATCATGAGTTAGATGGCAAGCTGTACGACGATTACCTCTACAGCATCCTCCGCCGTGAGTGGGAAGAGTTTACCAATGACCAATGACTAATAACCAACTCCCATTTAAACCCTGTCACCAACCTATCTAGCTGAGATTCGGTACTTTATCTGGCTTTCTCTTTTGAACACGGGCAGCTTGCTGGATTCGTCTGCTAGGATTTGCTGCCCATTCCAAAGCTAGCAGTGCGCCGTTGATGATGAAGGCGAGGAGGGAGACGGCGATCGCCCCTGCCCAAATCTTGTCATAGCGCCCCGCCTGGTTGATGCCGTCAAAGAGTAGAGTACCTAACCCGCCTGCACCAAATTTTGCGCCGATGGTAGCAATGGCGATCGCCACGATCGCTGCAATTCTTAACCCCGCTAAAAAGATCGGCAAAATTAGCGGCACCTGAATCCGCCACCAGCGCTGCCAGGGATTCATGCCCATGCCTCTGGCTGCTTCTAAGACGGCTGGCTTGATCGATTGCAGCCCAACCGCTAGATTTCGTACCAGAATTACCTGAGTGTAGATCACCATTGCCGCGATGACCGCCTGAGCATCCAGCCCAAAAATCGGCACCAGGAGAATGATCAGCGCCAAACTGGGCACCGTGTAGAGAATTCCTAATGCTCCTAGCACGGGTACGTTGAGCCAGCGATAGCGGGTGATCAGGAGGGCTAAGGGGAGGGCGATCGCCACTGCAATCACCAGCGTCAAACTCGTCATCTGGAGATGCTCTAGCACCAGATTCCAAACGATTCCAGGGTTGTTGAGGATGTAGCTCATAGGTCGCTAGGATAGGTTGGCGCTGTTTAATGCTAAATACCAGGCAAGCAGGTTTAATGACTTATTCTCAGCGTTCAGATTCTGATTCCTATAGCCCTCACCAGGATTTGGTCGAGCAGCTAGATTTGCTGATTCGGGCACGTTACCCCTTACTCTACATCGTGTCTGCTGAGGAAGAACCTGTCGAGACAGTTTTGCGTCAGGTTGCAGCTCAGGCCCAGCCATCGCGCAAACTACTGTTCTGGGATGTTGTGCGCGGCTGGGATGACAGCGGCTCAGACAAAGGCTCGCTCATGGGTGCGATGAACCGAATCGGCAAGGCAAATGCTGAGGAGGCTGCAATCTTTATACTGCGAGATTTGCACCCCTTTTTCAAAAGCACCAGCGACAAAAGTGCTCCTGCTGTGCGAGAGCTAAAAAATCTGGCGCGGGAGCTAAAGCACAGCCGCAAAACCATCGTTTTGCTCAGCCACACGCTCTCTCTGCCGCCTGAGCTTGGAGAAGAAATCACCGTGATTAACTTTCCCTTGCCCAATGCCCAGGAGATCGATTACCTGATTTCCCAACTGGTCGTGCCGGAAAAGCTGAAGATTTCGGGTTTGGCTAAAGAGCAGCTTGTAAAAGCCTGTTTGGGTTTGAGCCGCACTAAAATTCAGCGGGTTCTGGCAAAAGCGCTTGCGGCAAAACAGCAGGTAAATGAGACGGACATTATTCATGTGCTGGAGGAGAAAAAGCAGGCGATTCGCCAAACCGAGATTTTAGAATTTTTTACCACTCAGGATTCGCTCAAAAGCGTGGGTGGACTAGAAAATCTGAAGCTCTGGGTGCGGATGCGGCAAGGCGTGTTTACTGAAGAGGCGCGGCGGTTTGGCATTCCCAATCCTAAAGGGGTGCTGCTAGTTGGCATTCAGGGCACGGGCAAGTCGCTTTCCGCTAAAACGATCGCCTACGAGTGGCGCTTACCCTTGCTGCGGCTCGATTCTGGGCGGCTATTTGGCGGCATTGTGGGTGAAAGTGAGAACCGAACGCGACGGATGATTCAGCTTGCAGAGGCGATCGCCCCCTGCGTTCTCTGGATCGACGAAATCGACAAAGCCTTTGGCAACATCACCAGCGGCGCAGACGGCGACTCTGGCACTAGCCGCCGCGTCTTTGGCAGCCTGATTACCTGGATGCAGGAAAAAACGGCTCCTGTTTTCATCGTTGCAACGGCAAACAATGTGCGAATTTTGCCCGCCGAACTGCTGCGAAAAGGGCGATTTGACGAAATTTTCTTCCTCAACTTGCCGACTGAATCAGAACGCGAGGAAATCTTCAAGGTGCATTTGCAGCGGCTTCGCCCCAGTCGTCTGCGCGAGTTTGATTTGAGCCTGCTGGCCCGGCAAACCAAAGACTTTAGCGGTGCAGAAATCGAACAGGTGGTGATTGACGGAATGCATCGGGCGTTTGGTCGAGGTACGATTGGGCAACGACAGGACTTCACGACAGAAGATATCATCATGGCGATCGAGGAAACTGTGCCACTGGCGGCGATCGCCCATCACCAAATCGAAGCACTCAAACGCTGGGCCGCCGAAGCCGGAGCCAGAACCGCCTCTAGGGACGTGCAGCTTACCGAAGAGCTAAAGCGATACACCCTACAGCAAGGAATTCAATCTTTGGAAGTCGATTGAGCTATTTTGGAACAGCAGCTTTATTTCTTCTCACTTCTCCACCATGTCCCACTTTACCTGCATCAAAACTCAACTTAAAGACCAAAATGCACTGGTCAAAGCCCTGGCAGACATGGGCTTCAAGCAGGTAGAAGTGTATGACACTGCCGAACACTTATATGGCTATCAGGGCGATATCCGTCCGCAAAGGTCCGAAGTAATCATTCGACGGCACTTCATTGGCCCGCTCAGTAACGATATCGGGTTTCAGCGACAGCCTGATGGTACGTTTGAAGCCATCATTTCCAAATACGATCGCCCCAAATATTCCCAGCAGTGGCTCAACCAGTTGACTCAGCGCTACGGCTATCACACCCTGATAGCAACCGCTCCCACGCAAGGATTCACCATCGAAGAAGAGGAAATCTTAGAAGACGGCACGATTCGAGTCGTCGTTGGAAAGTGGGTGTAGAAGCAGGGTGAAGACGCGAGTTCACGCAACAGCAGGATTTTTTCGAGCAGACGGAATGGTTGAATAAGTGACGGAATTGCTGAATTCCATCACTTATTCACAGCGCAATCTATGGCACTCGATTTTTGGGCGAGAACTAGCGGCACCTGGATCAATGTAATCACAGTCGTTCTAGGAACTGCGCTAGGGCTGTTTCTACGGGGGTGGCTCCCTGGACAGATGCAGAAGGTCATCACTCAAGGGCTAGGACTGGTGACGCTATTCATCGGCTTTAGCATGGCCGGGAGTTTGCAGCAGGCGCGAGCGGGTCAGGTCGATGGCGTAATTTTAGGGCTACTGGCGATCGTAGCGGGCGGGCTGCTGGGTGAATGGTGGAAGTTAGAGCTGCTCCTGGAGGCGGTGGGCAACTGGCTCAAGCATTGGTTCAAAGGTAAGGGCAGCTTTACAGAAGGATTTGTCGCAGCCAGCCTGCTGTTTTGCGTTGGACCGCTGGCGCTAATTGGCAGTTTGAATAACGGCTTGACGGGTGACAACACGCTGCTAGCGCTAAAAGCCTCAATGGATGGACTGGCGGCGATCGCCCTCACCAGCGGCTTCGGCATTGGCGTTGGCTTTTCTGCCCTATCTATCCTCGTTTACCAGGGCGGCATTTCCCTAGCGGCAGGGGCACTTGCCCAAACGCTGCCCGATCCGGCTACTGCCCCTCAGGTCATGCTAATTACAGGTGTGGGAGGGCTGATGATTATCGGCTTGGGGCTAAATCTGCTGGAGGTGGCTCAGGTGAGAATTGCTTCTTTTCTACCCGCTTTGCTATTGGGGCCGCTGCTGTATGCGATCGCTGCTCAACTGACTTCACAATAGCTCCTTGCCATTCTTACTGGTAATCTAGAATTCGTAAGGTTAGGCTGTCTGTAGCGTGACTATTACTGAGATCTTTTTCCAAAAAGAGTGCCTCCATGAACTCATTCTCCGAACTGCCACCTATGCGGGTTCTGATTGTCGAAGACGACCCAATGATGCAGTTGGGGCTGGAGCAATCTTTAGCAAGCTATCCCAATATTGAAATTGTCGGTCGCGTAGATGATGGCTATCTGGCAGTCGAGGAAGCCCTCAAGCTCAAGCCTGACATTATTGTGATGGATATTGGCTTGCCCCGACTGGATGGAATCGCCGCAACTCAGCAAATTAAAGCAACGCTCAAAGAAGTTCGTGTGGTGATGCTGACCTCCCACACCACTGAGAATGAGGTGATTGGGGCACTGTCTAGCGGTGCAGACGCTTACTGTGTCAAGGGCACAAGTGTAGATCGGCTATTGGCGGCGATCGCCGCTGCCCAGGAAGGAGCCAGTTACCTCGATCCGCACGTTGCCCGTCGCGTTCTAGACCATTTGAAGCCGCCAACTCAGACTGACGTGAGCGCGGTTGGTCAACTCTCTCAGCGAGAGCTAGAAGTTCTCAAGCTGATGGTCGAAGGCTACAGCAACCCCGAAATCGCGGCTGCCCTTTACCTCAGCCCCAACACCGTTAAAACTCACGTTCGCGGCATTATGAACAAGCTTGCGGTAGACGATCGGGTGCAGGCTGCGGTCGTGGCGCTGCGGGCAGGCATCGTGTAGAGTTGAATTTCAAAAGCTAATCGCCGCTGATGTGGACGACCACCTCGCGCAAGTGGCTATGCTGTCGATGTTCCCAAACGTAAATGCCCTGCCAGGTGCCCAGCAGTAGCTGACCGTGAGCGATCGGAATCTGCTCTGAGGTGTGAGTCAGGACAGTACGAATGTGGGCAGGCATATCGTCTGGGCCTTCGGTGCTGTGGATGTAGCGATCGCCCTCAGGCACCAGCTTTGCCAAAAAATTTGCCAGATCGCGCAGCACGTCTGGGTCAGCGTTTTCCTGGATAATCAGGCTGGCTGACGTATGCCGCAGAAACAGCGTACACAGCCCGGTATCAATGCCCGACTTAGACACAACCGATTCAATGTCTGAAGTGATTTTGTGAATCGACTTGCCGTTGGTTTTAACCTTGATTAGCTGCTGATAGTGACTCATGGGATAGATATTTGCCTGGGCGACATCCGTTGAACTGCCTTCAGGCGATATCCTGTTGCTGACTGATATCAGTCTGAGCGCATTCTAGCTGCTCTGAATCTTCAGAATCACCTTCTGCCTCATCTGCTGCTGCCTCAGCTTCTTCGTCTAGCAATTCTTCCTCTGAGTCAAGCCAGGGAGAATCGTAATGGTGCCAGGGCAAAATTGGCTCGTTTGGCAACTGGCGCGTCAAAACCGTAATGTTAGACATATCGGGTTCTGGCAAACGGATACGCTTTTCAAGCACAGGGCTGTCAGTCAGTTTAGCTTCCATAAGTTAGCGGCTACTTCAAGGGATTTGTGGCGATCATTTCTCAGACCCGAATCCGTTTAGATTCATATAAAGAAATAAACTACCACCATGTGCATTAACATCACCACAGCAATTACCCAGGTCGCATAGGCAGCATATCTTAAAGTTTGGGAAACGTCATCGAGTCGCTGCTTATTTGCATTATAGGTCTCGGTCAAATTAACTAGCATCTGTAGATGGTATTCGTCCGCTGACAAAACCAGATATTTCTCCAAAAATTTACGATCTTCCAGGTTAGGGCTAACCGCCACCTGACGGGGGAGAAACGCCCGCACCAGCAGCGTAAAACTAATTAAAAACCCAATGACTTCAGCGATGCTAAACGGACTGGGGATCATCATCAAGCGCGAAATGTTAAGGCTGGTCAACAGTGCCCCATTTGTCACGAACAGAATGTTAAGTTTTGTCGTCAAGATTTGACCCTGCTCCCGCTGTTCGGTCAGCACAAGACGCACATCTCTAGCTGCCAACTCTATGGTTGAGACGGCAGAACTGCTTTTAACGGACGTTTCTAATGAAGCTGGAGCGATCTCAGCGAAAGCAGGTTGGCTATTGGATGGAGCTTCGGGTTTTTCTTCGGTTCTTTCAGAAACGGGAACCTGGTCAAACGAGTTGACTGCTGCTGTCATGGGTCAGAAGGGGTGGAGGTCAGCAAGGCGATGTCAATGAAGCTATGTTAATAGAAATAATCCTGGACGGCGCGGGCGATCGCCTCATTCCCATCAATCGCCAAAGCTTGAGACTGCTGAGGCGGCTGCATCGGTTCTCGCAAAAACTGCCAGTCGCTCTGGAAGAACTCGGCAGGCTGCAAAATTTGATGATAGGCATAATCCTGAATGCCTGCCAGCAAAATAGGCGACTCGGCAAAGTCTTCGCGGGTGACAGAAATGAGCGGCACTCCTAGACGGCAGGCTTCAGCAAAGGTGCTGTATCCAGGCTTTGAGACCACTCGACCGCAAAGCGGCATAAAGTCTACCGGACGATAGTGACGGTCGATGATCTTGATCAGGTTGGGCAAGTCAGGAGCCTGACGGTCAAAGGTGATGAACTGCCAATCGGCAAAATTCTGCAAGTTTTGATAGGGAATTTGATCAAGCCCCAGTCCACCAAAGGTTAGCAAGGTGGTCTGCTGTGGTGGTTTGGTTAGATTAAACTTTGTCCGCAATTCCTCAGTTGCATAGTGAGGTGAGCCGCCCGTCAGCCCAACATCGGTGATGCTGGGAAAGGCAGACATTGGCTCATGGAACGGCAGGCGAAACAGGCGATCGCATTCTCCAAACTGCTCTGCGATCCAGTCTGCCATTTCTCCAAACTCGCCACCCCAGGCGCGATAGATAAAGTCCCAGCCAAAGTTGCTGATCATCCAGCAGGGAACGTTGGCAGCGCGGGCGATCGCCGTTGCCAGTGGCGGAATGTCTGCCAGCACCAGACCTACCCGATTTTGCTTAATGAACGTGACTTCTGAGGCAATTAACGAATCTGCCTGCTGCCGAATCTGCTTTAGCTTTTCCAGCGTGGCGGGCTTATCCATCGTGATGCTGTCACTTTGCAGCACCCCCACATCAAACCCACGCGGACGGTGAATAAAGTCACTTTGAATGTAAGAATCCAGCAGCCAGCGGGGAGCCGTTGTCACCAGCGCAACCACCATTCTGTGGCAGAGCCGCTTAATTTCACTCACTACTGCCGCTGTGCGAGTAGCGTGACCAAAACCGTGATTGGTAATGGCAACGTAAAGAATAGGTTCAGGCATTAGTTCAGGCATTAGTTCAGGCGTTAATAGATCCAGGGCGAATGTCTTTTGTCAAAATACTCACTCCCTTAATCCATAAGTAAAAACGGCTATAAGTCCTGTAGATTTTGAGTGTTTTAATTCTAGAGCAGGTTGCTCAAGGGTATAGATTTTGTTTTTACTGGAACTAGAACGTTAAAGGGGAGAAAATTAGATGTTTATTACCAAGCGTCTGACTGGATTGCTGGCAATACTGCTGTTGGCGATCGCTCCTGGCTGCTTTATTCGCAATCAGGACTCTCCTCAAGCCACTTCACCCAGTCCCACCCAAACTGCATCCGCACCCACGCCTACCGCGCCCGCTGTCGCTCCGCCAGAGGAAGCTCCTCAAACTGCCCCTGAAGCTGAACCTACGGCTCCAGCGGCTAGTCCGACTCCTGAAACTGCTACATCCTCATCCTCTCAAGTGGCAGCCCCCCCGGCAGACTGTGCGAATGCTCAAACTCAGGCAGAAATTAACCAGTGTGCCCAAGCCTCTTATGAAACAGCCGACGTAGAACTCAATCGGGTTTATCAAAACCTTAAAGCTAGCCTCAACAGCCAGGAGCAGGAAGAACTGATTGACGCAGAACTCGCCTGGATTGACTATCGTGACGAAACCTGTGACGCGGAAAGCAGCCAGTATGAAGGTGGCTCCATTCAACCAACCATTTACTACGGCTGTCTGGAACGAGTTACAGCAGAGCGCACCGCTGAACTGCAACAGCAATTAGAGCAAAGTCAACCCTAAGCGACAGCTTGAAGGTGACAGCTTAAAGGAAGAGAGGGGCGATCGCCCAAGTCATTCTTTGGAGTATCACCGTCTCTACCTTTGGACAGGAAGTGAGTGAACTGTAGTTCTTCTAACAATGAAAAGATTGCTCTCGTATCAAGATGAATTGTCTTTTCTTAAAAAAGCTTTTTTCGCCTAACTTCTATTGAGCAATGAAAAAAACCGAAGTAGTTATTATTGCAGCTATTGCTGAATCCAATCGAGTGATTGGCAAGAATGGTAAATTGCCCTGGAGAATTCCGCAAGATTCCAAACGGTTTCAAGACATTACGTTGGGTTATCCCGTAATTATGGGTCGAAAAACCTGGGAGTATGATATTGAAAAATGTCCCTTAGTGAAGCGCTTTAATATCGTTATTTCATCTTGCCCTGGGCAAGAAAGCGTTTCAGAGCATTGCCGTAGCTATCCTTTTGAGTTAGCTTTCGTTAACTCTGTCCAGGAGGCTCTAAGGAATACTGAAGATCGAGAAAAGGCTTTCATTGTGGGTGGGGCTTCGATTTATTCACAGTCATTAAACTTGGCAGATACACTGGAATTGACCTTAGTAGAAGGTAGTTTTGAGGGAGACACCTTCTTCCCAAATTATGAACATCTAATCGGTAGTCAGTTCAAGTTGGTGAATCGAGAAACCCATCCTGGCTTTAGATATGAAACCTACAGACGCATCTGTTAGGAGATTTCTAAGGGGGACTTCAAGCTTTTGGTTCGGTTCCCTCCTTAAAAAGGAGGATTAGGGAGGATCAACTCTTGAAGCCTGTTTCAGCTTCTTCAAATTTATTTACAAACAGTCTCTAAACCTGCCTCTACATATATTTTGTTTGCTAGAAATCTCATAGCCGTACTCGCACATAGCCGTACTCGCATAGGTTCTGAAGTCTGTACATAGTCTTCCTTGCACAGTTTTCCTACAAATCCCGGTAGGGGCGAACGGCTCTTCGCTCCTAACTTTGGTCTACACAGAACTTAGGCAAGCGGAAGGCAAATCAAGCGGTTTCTGCGCGGACAAGGAGCTTAAACCCCTTGTTCTACAGGGGAGTGCGTAAGTCCTGAGTTTGTTAAAAAAGTTCTTTTTATTTGTAATTTTGTCAACCTGTTTAGCCGCCCAGCTAAAAGTTTTATTTACTGAAGGTATGGGTGAATAAAAAGTCCCATATCATATGTCATCGACTGTGGCAGATTTTGCTAATTCTATACCAAATTCCATACCAATAAATGTTTTTATGCCTCACAGGAGGGAAAAATGGTCTATGCCCCTAGTCCACGTCCAGTCGCGAATTTTACTCACTTTCAGGATGCAGAACAGATTATTAACAAGCTAAAGAAATTTGGTCTTTCTAAGGTTCACCTTTCCATCGTTGCTCTAAACGCAGATGAGCAGATTGATGAAGCCAGCCTGCAAGCTAGAGCCGAAGAGGAGATTCAGGCGCGAGTTACAGGTGCAACCCTGGCAGGCACATTGCTGGGTGCGGTAGGAGGCTGCATGGCAGGGCTTGGATTCCTGGCTATTCCTGGAATTGGATTGATTCTAGCGGTTGGAACTGCACAAGCAACCCTGGCAGGAATGATTGTAGGTGCCGGAATTGGGGCAACGGGCTGCGGATTGCTCGAAACCGTGACCTGTCACCGTCTTGCCCGACAACACGCCCTATTAGAGCTTTCCTGTCCCTCTCGATATGAATATGTGGTGCTGGTAGATGGCACCGAAGCCGAGATCAGGCAAGCCGAAGCCATTGTGAGGCAGCTTTGCTTGAATGAAGAGGTTCACGTTAAGCATCCTGCGCTTTTGTTTCAGTCTGCCGATTTTGGGTGAATTAAATCATCCTAGAGGGGCAAAGGTGGTTTACCCTTTGCCCACTCCACAGCTATTGACTCGCCTCTATTGACTATCAGCTATTGACTTATGACTATCAGCTATTGACTTACAGACTGAGTAGACGTTCTAACTAGCAGCCGATATCGACCTCTGCTGTTGCTATCAAAGCCGTTGGCAATTATGGTGTAGGTGCCGTCAACAGGCAAGGTGACGTTTAGCGTGGAGTTGAGATTATCTTGGGAAACGTCATCATGTTGCCCAACAATTCGCTCTTGGGGGTCAAGCAAGATCAAAAATGTGTCGAAGTCATCGCTCTCTAGATCGATAGCTACAGACTGGCCAGCACGCCCCTCAAAGGTGTGTTCGTCGTATAGGCTGCCATCCTGAGGCAAAACCTGATCTCCATCTTCAAGTTCGCCTTCAATGTCTAGTAATATTTGTTCATAGCTCTGATTTTGCTTTACGCTGGGCAGGTTTTGAGTAGAGGCGATCGCCTTCACTGTATTCTCGTTTAATCCATTGGGCTGTTTCTGGGACAGGGCAACGCTTCCCAGTCCCCCCATCAGCAGGGTCATCAATAGCGTTATCAAACCAATGGAACCAATTTTTTGAAATCGCATGAGTAAAACTTCCTATTAACTCGTTTACAAGAATCGCTCTAAACTCAACACCCAATTTGTACACAGTTTATATAGCGATCCTAAAGTGATTTGTGAAAGTGCCTGTCCTGGAGTGGACACTTTCACAAATCGTTCTTCTCATAAATCAAACTTTTACTAATCAAGTTACAGCAGTTTTCAATTGCTCAAACCACAGATTTTCCGTTGTGTGCCGCGCTGAGCATAGCACACAACAAAAAATCTAAATACGCTCAAGCACAAAGCGCTGTAAGATGCCGATGTGAACCGCAGAAACCATTGCAGGACGCAAGTTACTCTTCAAACTAACACTTATGGCATTTATCTATTTGCGAACCGTGTTTTTCCGGGATACAGATGCAGCAGGAGTGGTTTATTTTACTAATGTTTTATCCATGTGTCATGAGGCCTATGAAGCCTCCCTTGCACTGATGGAGATTGACTTAAAGCAGTTTTTTAGCAAGGCGAAAACTGTACTTCCAATCGCCCATGCCAGTGTCGATTTTTTCCGTCCAATGTTTTGTGGCGATCGCCTCGCCATTCAAATGCAGCCTAAGCAAACCAAGCCCGATGAATTTGAAATTGCTTATCATTTATTTGCAGCAGAAGCGATCGATTCGGTAGACCCTTCTGCTGCTTCTGCTAGTCTGGCTAAAGCATTTAGTAGACACGTTTGTATCGATTCGACTAGCCGAACTCGCAGCCCTTTACCCCCCGAAATGATCAATTGGCTGAATCAGTGGAGCGAGTAGCCAACCCGTTCACTGCAATCTGGTGGAGCTGTTTTCGATTAATCTTTCCCTGGGCGTTGCGGGGCAAGGATTCAACCGCGATCCAATGTTTAGGCTGTTTAAATTTGCTGAGGCGATCGCTCAAAGCCAATCGCAAATCGTCAGCCGCAATAGCTAGATGTTGAGGGGTATAAACTGCGATTATGATTTGCCCCCAGTAGCGATCGCTCACTCCAACCACTGCTACATCTGTCACATAGCCCGTTGCCTGAATCGCTGCTTCTACCTCAACTGGAAACACATTTTCTCCACCCGTAATGATTTTGTCGCTATCTCGCCCGACAATGTGTAGCCCTCCCTGCTTATCCAGGAAGCCGATATCATCTAACTGCAACACTCCCTGAAAATCTACCTCGGAGTAGTAGCCCAGAGCGAGAGATTTACTTTGAACAACTATTTTGCCAGACTGGTTTGCCGCTAAAGGTCGATTTAAAGTATCACAGATCGTCACTTGAGCATGGGGTAAAACTCGTCCACAGTGATTGTGGTTTGCTAAGAACTCTCCTGGTTTCAAGGTCGCAATTTGAGCGGCTGTTTCAGTCATGCCGTAGGTTGGAGCTAGCCGAATGTGAAAGTTTCTAGCTGCCTGTAATAAATCAGCCCAGGCGGGAGAACCTCCTAACAGAACCGTGTGAAATTGTGACAGCCAATCTACTAAATGTGAGTGAGATAACAGTCGCTGAAGCTGAGTCGGCACCAGGGAGATAAAGAACTTTGATGGATCAATTTCACTCACTTCCCCTGCTTCTACTGCCCTAAATGGTAAGATTACCAGTTTTCCGCCTGACGTAAACGATCGCAGAAATTGCATCAATCCACTGACATGATAGAGCGGCAAGACACAGAAGGAACTTACCTGATCAATCTGAAAATGCTGCCTGAAACCCTGCACAGCGGCTATTAGAGTTTCCCAGGTGTGAATTGCAAATCGGATTTTTCCAGACGACCCTCCCGTTGGAATCATGATCCAACCTCTGGTTTGCTCTGGTGCTGTTGGGTTCAAGGTATTGTCTTCGATACTGGAAGACCAATGAGGCACAATATTCGCCTCTCCCCAAACTATATCGGGCTGCACCAGACCCAAAACCTGCTCCCATTCTGCCTTACCCCATCCAGGATTGCTCAAAAAGACGGGGCATTTTACAGCACAGGCTGCGAGGAAGCGAGCGAGAAATTTGATTGGGTTTGGCTCAATCAACAAAAGTTTGGGCAAATTACCTGAAGCCATGAACAGGTTTAGCTCTGCTAAAAATTGTGTAACGAGTTCTGCAAACTGTTCGTTATTGTACCCAACCAGCCAATAGTTGACAGTTTGCTGAGGCAGATAGGTTAAAGGAGTCATGGATTTTCACGCGATAGAGAAAACATAAAGTTCTCATATCCAGATCTTTAAGCTCAACGAGTAATATTCAAGGCGAAATGGAAGCTTGGACAAAACTTGTTTCTGTAAACGTTGCTGATTATTCTGGATATTCTAATGATTAGACACGGCTCAGTTTATTCTAATGTTTTCGATCGCCTGCAAGATTTATATCCCTCAGCGATCGCCTCTTTCACACGAATTCATCAAATTCAAGGCAAAGCCCATCGTTCTCCCCTAGAAGGACAGTTGGTTTCACGGGTACCAGGGGTTGTTACAGCCGTGCGCGACAATGGCTTTTACCTGCAAGACCCGATTGAGGATGGAGACGACGCGACCTCAGAGGGAATTTTTGTTTTTACGGACGCTGCTCCTACCGTACAGGTTGGCGATGTAGCTCTGGTCACAGGAACAGTTCGTGAGTTTCGTCCGGATGAGCCAGATAGCGGCAATCTTACCGTTACTCAAATTGCAGATCCCACAGTTAGAGTTCTTTCTAATAGTGATTTCTTCTTGCCGAGGGCTACTGTCATCGGCAGTGAGGGTCGTCAGCCGCCAACTGAAATTATTGATAACGATGCCGTTGAAGGGAATGCCGAAAATCCAGAAACGGTATTTGATCCAGACGAAGATGGGCTGGACTTTTACGAGAGCCTAGAAGGAATGCTGGTACAGATTGATGATGCAGTGGCGATCGCACCCAGCAACCGTTTTGGTGAAGTGTATGTTTTGCCAGACAACGGTGAGAATGCCACCATTCGCACACCAAGAGGCGGACTGGTGCGACGTGAAAACGATTTCAATCCAGAGCGAATTCAAATTGATACCTCATTGACCGTTCCTGCACCTGCGATTAACGTGGGCGATCGCCTCGCTCCCATCACAGGTGTTCTCGACTACAGCTTTGGTAACTTTGAGGTACTGACAACCTCACCCTTGGCTGTGACTTCAGGCAATCTTACCCCAGAGGCTACCTTTCTTACGTCAAGCAATAATCAGCTTACGGTTGCTTCCTATAATGTTTTGGCACTCTCCCCGGATGATGAGGAGCAGATTGAGGCGATCGCCCAGCAAATTGTCAATAATTTGAAATCTCCTGATATCTTGGGACTTCAAGAAATTGAAGATAACAACGGTGAGATTGATGATGGGGTGGTTGATGCCTCAGAAAGTTACACCGCATTAATTGAAGCAATCGTGGCTGCGGGGGGTCCGCGCTATGAGTTTCGAGATGTGCCGCCTGTAGACGGGGAAGACGGATTTCCGGGTACCAATTTCCGTCCCGGATTTTTGTTCAATCCCGAACGGGTAAGCTTTATCGATCGCCCTGGAGATACTTCGAGTGAGGGAACTCAGGTGATTGATGGCGTTCTTTCGGTGAGTCCAGGTCGCATTGATCCTAATAATCCAGCGTTTGAGAATAGCATTCGTCCAATTGTTGGAGAGTTTGAGTTTAATGGCGATCGCCTATTTATCATCAATCATCAGGCGGCTAATTTAGTTGGCAGTGACCCAGAATTCGGTCGGTTTCAGCCGATTACACTGGCAAATGTCGAACGGCGATCGGCTCAGGCTCAGGTATTGAATGATTGGGTGGATGAGCTAATCGCAGCTGATCCAGATGCCAATGTTGTGGTATTGGGAGATTTGAACGCCTATCAGTTCTTGCCATCGATAGACGTTCTTACGGGTAATGTTGAGGGAGAAGAATCTGTTCTAATCAATCTCACCGAAACGCTGCCTGAGAATGAGCGCTACACCTTCAATTTTCAGGGCAATTCGCAGGCTCTCGATCATATTTTAGTAAGCAACAATTTAGTCACTGACGCTGAGTATGATGTGGTGCATCTGAATACAGAATTTGCTAACTCAGTCAGCGACCACGACCCGGCGATCGCCCGTCTCACTTTTCCAGAACCTACGACACTGATTAATGGGGTTGCTAGTGGCGATACAACTCAAACCTCAACAGTATTATGGACGCGCAGCACAGTTCCCGGCACGGTCACGTTTGAATATGCAAATGATCCAACGTTTGCAACCATTTTAGGGACTGAAACTGTTGAAGTTACCAATCCTTTAACACCCGTCAAAGTTGAACTTGAAGAACTCACTTCGGGCACTCAATACTTCTATCGAGCCACTGATGCGGCTGGCAGTTCGGCGGTTGGCACTTTTCGTACTGCGGCAGAATTGGGCAACTATCGCGGCTTACGGTTTGGTGTTTCGGGAGATTGGCAAGGTGAGTTGAGTCCTTATCCTGCGATCGCCAATGCCGATGAGCGGAATCTGGACTTCTTTGTGCAAATGGGTGACACCATTGAAGCCGATAGCGAATCTCCTGCCCTGCCAGGAGTGACCCAGGCTAGCACCCTGGAAGAGTTTCGCGTCAAGCACGCTGAGATTTACACTGAGCGGTTTGGGGTCAATCCCTGGGCGGACTTACGTGCCTCTACCACCGTCTATTCCACCTGGGATGACCACGAAATCACCAATGACTTTGCTGGAGGTGCTGCCCCGGCTGACTCTCCCCAGCGAAACGAAATCTTTGGCACAGCGACAGAGGTTTTTGTCAACGATACACCCGTTTTTGATGCGGCTCTGCAAGCCTTTCAGGACTATAAACCGCTGCGCGATGAGTTTTATGGGGAAACGGGAGATCCGCGCACTGCCAATGAGCAAAAGCTTTATCGGTTCAATACCTTTGGCAGCGATGCGGCTAGCTTTGTGCTGGATGTGCGATCGTTTCGGGATGCGCCGCTACCGTTTTTGCCGGAAACGGCCTCTCCTGAACAGGTTGACCAATACCTGATGGATGCCTTTGAGGGCGATCGCACCATGCTAGGAGCAGCCCAACTCAACGAATTCAAGCAAGATTTGCTGGCGGCTGAGGCGGCGGGCATCACCTGGAAGTTTGTCATGTCTACCGTGCCCATGCAAAACTTTGGCATCCCGGTTGCAGGAGAACGGTGGGAAGGATTTGCCGCAGAGCGAGCCGACCTGCTCCAGTTCATTGAGGAAAACGATATTGACAATGTGGTGTTTATCACTGGAGATTTTCACGGCACTGTGGTCAACAATGTCACCTACCAAACCGGATTTGGTCAGCCCCAAATTTCGACGGATATTGTAGATGTGATGATTGGCCCAGTAGGAATTCAGTTGACCGTTCCTTTCTTGCCTGCTCCCTTTAATGAAACCTTTGCGGCTCCCTTTGGCCCTGCCACCGTTGGCTTTACTCCACCCGTGCTGCTTGAGGCTCAGGGCAAGAGTCAGGCTGAATATCTGGCTTTGAGCGATCGCGCCGAAAAGGATCAGTTTGTTCGAGAAGTCGTAGACACTCGGCTAGAACCATTGGGCTACGACCCGATTGGTTTAGAAGATTCGGGTGTGGATGCTACCCTACTTCAGGGAGAATACATTGCCGCCCACACCTACGGCTGGAGTGAGTTTGAAATCGATGCTGGAACCCAGAAATTAACAGTCACCACCTACGGCGTTGAACCCTACACCCAGGCAGAACTTGAAGCAGACCCAACCGCCATCATTAGCCGAACGCCAGAGATTGTCAGTCAGTTTGAGCTAGCTCCGATGGGGTTAAATCAGGTAGCAACCGATGATTTGCTGGATGGAGGGGTTCGTTCAGAGCAGACTGAAATCCCTAGAGCAAAAGCATCTGAGCTAGAAAACGTAGCGGGACATTTTGCTTATTCAAGTCCTCTTGGCAGCGGAGCCGAGCATGAGACAAGAATTGAACCGTCGCCGCTGCACCCCGAATCGTCTCCATTCAGGTTCAATTCGAGTGAAAGTCAACTACAAAGTTTGCCGAATTTGAGTACTTTGGCAATCGGCTAGGACTGCGAAGCAAAGGTGATCTGTAGCGGGGCGATCGCTTGAGTCCAGTAACTTAAAGTTGAAGATCAGATCTGCGACTTCTCAAAGAAGTCGCAGATCTGATTACTCTTTTCCTAATCATGCAGCTTAATCCTTGCTTATGGGTGTCATAAGCATTAATTCAAGATTTAATCTTGCCTTAACCTAAAGAAATATCTTGTAAGGTAATCTAAGGTCGTGCGCCGCTGACAGCTTTGTCAGTTGGACGAAGAATATAAATTCTCTCATTTTTGTATATCTTTTTTACGTATAGATTAGACGAGCCTGATTGAAGTCTGGTAATTTCGTAGACCGCAAGAGATTTCTAGAATGCAACCACTTGAATTATCTCGACAGGAGATTGAGCAGGCCGTTTCTCAGCATGGAACTCCCCTCTATCTCTACAACCTGGATGTTGTAGAAAGTCGATACAAGGCTCTCACAGATAGCCTTCCGGGAAATTGTCAGGTTTACTACGCGCTCAAGGCCAACAGCAATTTGACGATTTGCCATCGTCTAGCACAACTCGGGGCATCGGCGGAGGTGAGTTCGCTAGGGGAGTTTGTAGCTGCTCTCAAGTCTGGTTTTTCGGCAGAGTCAATTGTGTTTACTGGCCCTGGAAAAACTCACCAGGAGTTGATGAGTGCAATCGCCAAAGGGGTTGGGCTAATTGTCGTGGAGTCGGTCAATGAAGCTCAGCGGGTCAATGAAATCGCAGTGCAGCACGGCATTTGTCAGGATGTGCTGTTGCGAATCAACCCCCGTTTCCGATCGCTCAACAGTTGCGAGGTCAGGGCGTGTAGTGTAGATGAAAGCGCTCTTAAACCGATTCAAATGAATGGACAAGGCTCCAGCAAGTTTGGGGTAGATGAGGAAGAGGCAAAAGAGGCGATCGCCACTCTCTCAACATTAAAGTATCTTCGGCTTAAGGGCATTCACATTTTCACCGAGAGCAATGTGCTGGACTATGCTCAGCTTCTTGATGCCTGGAGCAATACGATTGAAATTGCTAATCAGTTTCGACAGGCAGGGCATCCGATTTCGATTTTGGATTTTGGTGGCGGCATTGGCGTGCCTTACAGTTCGGTTGATCAGGCATTTGATCTGATTAGTTTTGGGCGCGAGTTAACAGCTTTGTTTGAGCGATTGCCCTATTTCTACACCTGCATTCTAGAAATTGGTCGTTATCTTGTTTGTGAGGCAGGTTGCTACATTGCATCAGTGGTAGACGTTAAACAGTCTAAGGGGCAAAAGTTTGTCCTGATCAACGGTGGTGTTCATCACATTTATCGTACTCCTGCCATGCAAAACGCCAGTAAGTATTTGCAGGTTTTAGGAAAAGATGCAGATGTTCAGCAGGCTGTTGTTTTAGCGGGGCAGTTGCCCACTCCGATTGATGTCATTGTCAAAGATGTACAGCTTCCTGAAACTGTTGAAATAGATGACACTGTAGTGATTTATAACTGCGGCGCGTATGGGTTTAATCACTCTCTAACTAACTTTGCGCTGCATCCCTATCCGGCGGAAGCCGCCTATGTTCAAGGTCAGTTAGTGTTAGTGCGATCGCGAGGCACGATTGAAGACTTCTTTATCCATCAGCATCTCATCTCGGTTTAATTGGTTGAAGATCGCAAGGGAGCTAAAAAGGGCTGTAACCCAACGGTTACACAATTGATTCACATTTATGTGTAGAGGAGAGAATATGCCTTCGCCCAGACCAATTGTGATTGGAATTCGTCGAGAAAATGACAGCAAGTTTGAGGCTCGTGTTCCCCTCATTCCCGCTCATCTGGAGCAACTCTCTCATCAGTTAGGTGAACGAGTATCCTTTATTGTCCAGCCTTCCCCACTTCGCACTTTTTCCGATCAGGAGTACCGACAGGTAGGGGCGATCGTTCAGGCAGATCTCTCCAATGCAGATATTGTCTTGTGTATAAAAGAGGTCTATCCAGAACACCTGCTAGATCACAAAACCTACCTTGTTTTTGCCCATGTGATTAAAGGGCAGCTTAGTAATATGTCTGTGCTTCAAGCGTTGATGCGGCGACAAATCACGCTGATTGACTATGAAACCATTACCGATGAGAGCGGCAAACGAACTGTTTTTTTTGGTCGCTCTGCTGGTCAAACGGGGATGTTTGAAACCCTGAGAGCCTTTGGGCAACGCCTCACTACTCAGGGCAAACCGTGCATTTTTAACGAGCTAAAACCAGTTTATGAGTATGTGGATTTAGCAGACGCTGTGCAGCACCTCAAAGCTCTCGGCGTGATCATTCAACAGCACCCTGAACAGTTAGGAATCACTGATTATCCGCTCGTTTTTGGCTTTGCCGGACTCGGCAACGTTGGGCAGGGGGCGCTAGAAATTTTTGATTGCTTGCCGACACAGGAAGTTCTGCCGACGCAGCTTGCTGACCTGTTTCAATCAAGAAATTATCCACCGGGAACGCTGTTTAAGTGTCTATTACAGAAATCAGACCTGTTGAGAAACTCACTTCAGCAGTTTGATATTCAAGATTATGCCGCTCATCCCAGTCACTATCACAGTATTTTGCCCGACTTGTTACCTTACCTTTCGGTATTGTTGAACTGCGTGTTTTATGCCCCGCAGTATCCGCGCATTTTGCCCAACGATGCCTTTGCTGAGGCATGGCTGCGGGGTGTAAGACGGCTTCAGGTTGTGGGTGATTTGAGCTGCGATCCGCCTGACGGAAGCGTTGCGTGTACGGTAACATCCGGCGATCTCTATCATCCTGTCTTTGACTACAACCCGATTGATGGCTCAGTGAGTAATGCGTTTGGAGAAGATACTGTCACTGTAATGGCAGTTGACAACCTATCCGCAGGGCTTCCTAGAGATGCTTCGATCGCCTTTAGTACGATGTTGCGGGACTTCATTCCAGCCCTGGTGAGAGCTAATTTGCATCAGGCTGATTTGTCCACACAGCTTCCTCCAGAACTGTACAAGGCTACTGTGACTCATCAGGGAGGTTTGATGCCGCGATATCGGTATTTAGAGCCGTATCTGCAAACTTATCTAAATGCTCAACCGTGCGAAGCATTGATTTAAATCTTTGCGTAAGTTTTGTCCACACTGCTCAGCCGCAATCTCTGTAAAAGCAATAAGGAACTTCCCAATGAGAACTCAATCTGGTGCTGCGAACTTCCTCTGGAAGCTCACGGCTTATGCTGTGCTTGTGTCGGTGTTTGCGATCGCCACCTTACTCGCTCCATCTCTCTGGAAAGTGCTGCCTGCCTGTCTATTAGGAGCCATGTTTGCTCATGGAATAGAGCTTGAACACGAACTGATTCATCAAAAACATTTCAATCCCTCACTACAGCGGACTATGGGATTTTTGCTGGGACTTCCCATGCTGGTTGAGTTTTCACGCTATACGATCACTCATGGCTATCATCATCGGATGGTTGGTACAGCGGAAGATGAGGAATCTTTTGCCTACGATTTTGATCGTCTCCACTCTCCTGTTGGACTGCTTCTCCATCTCTCAATGGTTGACCACTACAGATATGGATTGAACCGCATCGGGCTGGCCTGCTTGGGCAAACGAGATCGGATGAAGCAGGATTTAGGCAAAGCAGGAACTCACTTACCTGCTCATCTCCTGAATCAGATTATGGGTGGATACAGAGTCTTTGCAGTAGTTTTGGCGATCGCCCTAATTCTTTCCTTCACGTTCAAAACCACAGTATTTGCTCAAATTTGGCTGCTGCCGCTGATATTTGCCAGTCCTATTCATGCGTTAGTTGAACTCCCTGAACACTGGGGCTGCACTCATACTCAGGCAGACTGTCTTGAGAACACCCGAACCATTTTGCCCAGCCGATTTATGGAATGGTTTACCAACGGTAACTGCTGGCACGTAGAGCATCACTATAATCCCGCAGTTCCTATTGAGCAGCTTTCGACTTTCCATGACCAGTTGTCCCCTCGAATCAAATTCTTGAATAATGGTTATGGAGCTTTTTACGCTGAATTTTTTCAAGCGATGTTTCGCAAACAGGCAAGATGTTTGTGAGCATTGAGTTTCGCTATGCCCAAACCGATTGATGATTTAGGTGCGATGACTAAACATATTGTGATCACAGGCGTTGCTCACGGGTTGGGGCGAGCCATGACCCAAGAATTTATTGCTTTGGGGCATCACGTCATGGGATGTGATATAGATTGTGAGGCGATCGCCCAACTTCAGCAACAGTTTCCAGAACATTATTTCAAATGCGTCGATGTGATTCATGATAGTCAGGTCAAGGCATGGGCTGATGAAATTGAAGCTGATCATTCGGCTCCAGATTTACTCATCAACAACGCAGGCGTGATGCATCCGCTAGCATCACTATGGGAAATTCCAGCTTCCACCGTTGACCGCATCTTGGATGTCAATGTAAAGGGAGTCATTCATGTAATTCGGCATCTAGTGCCGATGATGGTAGCCCAGCAGCAGGGCACTATTATTAACATCAGCGCAAAATGGGGACGAATAGCGGCTCCCCAGGCGGCTCTCTTCTGTGCTAGCAAATGGGCGATTGAAGGACTCACACAAGCCCTGGCGAAAGAACTGCCCCCCGGAATGGCGGCAGTTACCTTCTCGCCCACAGCCGTCCACACCCAGGCACTAGAAATCATTCACGGAGTTGAGAAAGCAAAAACTTACATCATGCCCAATCTCTGGGCTAGTGAAACGGTTCCGGTGCTGTTGTCTATTGGCTCTGAGATGAATGGGCGATCGCTGACTTAATGATATTGCTGCACCTCATCTAAAAACCAATGGCTGATGCCAAACCCAGCGGCTCTAGCGGGCGGCAGAGCGGACATTAATCGAGTTTCAATGAAGTGGCGGGCGATCGCCGTCTCAAATACTGATGACCAGACTATATCTGGCTGATAGGTTTGACAAAACTCACGCAGACGACGTGGAGAACCTGCGATCGCCGCCTTCACCACGAAAATTCCACGCCAACCCTGCTGATAGCACTGCTGCATTTGTTTAAGCGTGGCAACTGATTCATCCAGGGCAATCGGGGTTTGAAAGCGATCGCTCAACTTAAGCATTGGGTCAAACTGGTTAGTGGGTAAAGGCTGCTCCAAAAACTCAATCCCGTCGCGGTCAGCCACTTCTAACCAGGTGCAGGCTTCCTGCCAGGTCAGTCCTGCATTTGCATCCAGCCGCAATTTTGCCGTTGGGGGTAAAGCTTGTTTGAGTTGAACAAACATCTGCAATTCTTCTGCCAGAGGCGCTACACCAATTTTCCATTTGAAGGTGCGGCTTCCCTGGCTCCAGAGAGACTTCCAGACAGAGAGAGCCGCTTCTCCCGCAGGTAAAAGACTGCTGTAAGTGAGAGGATAAGTGAGTTTTGCAGAATCATCTTCACCGATACTCTCCCAGGCAGACTCAAAGCCAAATTGACAGGCTGGCAGAGCGTCAAAGATCGAAAAAATGGTGTCTGAGGTAATTTGCTCAGGTAGCTGCTGGCAAAACCTCAACGCCTGGTCGAAGCTCTCACTGCCAAACCATTCAATGGGAGCGATTTCACCCTTGCCGACTCGCCCTTCAGAGTCGGTGAGTTGGAGTAAGATTCCCTGGCGATCGCTCCACAAACCATGACTCGTGTGTAACGGTTGCCGAAAACGACGACGATAGGGGCGATAGGCGAAGTGATATTGCATTAATTATTGGTCATTGGTCGCTATTTCAGCTAAAGCAATTAACACAGCAGACGCTACCCAAAATCCTTGCACTGGTATTTCTACATCATTAACAGGTGTTTGTCTATCAGAAATCTCCGCCAAACTCATTTTTGGACTTGAAGTATTTTCAACTATTCTATAGTGACTAGACATCGCCGTTTGCATCCCTGTATATTGCCTTTGATTCCACTTGCACTGCAATCCGACCGCTTTAACTCTTCACTCAGACCTTGCTAGCTGGTAAAATTAGCGATTATGAAAATTCTGGTTCTCAATGCTGGGTCAAGTAGTCAAAAAAGCTGTTTATACGAAATTGCTGATGACATATTGCCCAATCACTCTCCGTTACCACTTTGGGAAGCAAAAGTAGATTGGACTCATCACTTAGAGTTTGCAGAAATCGAAGTCAAAACGGCCAAAGGGGAAACCGTGCAGGCAGAAATTTCGGCAGATCGAACTGCTGCGATCGCTTATCTGCTCAACACACTTTGGAGCGGTTCAACTCAAGTAATAAGCCAACCTTCAGAAATTGATGCGGTGGGTCATCGGGTTGTGCATGGCGGACAGGAGTACCAGCAGAGCGTGTTAATCGACCAGCGAGTAAAAGAGGCGATCGCCCAACTCTTTCCTCTCGCGCCTGCTCACAATCCGGCTAACCTGGAAGGCATTGAGGCGATCGAGCAAACCCTGGGCGCTGAAATTCCTCAAGTTGCTGCCTTTGACACTGCGTTTCACGCTCAGATGCCTGCGGCGGCGGCAACATACCCGATTCCCTATGAATGGTTTGAGCAAGGAATTCGTCGCTATGGTTTTCACGGCATCAGTCACCAATATTGCGCTGAACGGGCAGCTTATCTCTTAGGGCAGGATCTTAAAGACTTACGCTTAATTACCTGTCACCTGGGAAACGGTTGCTCTCTAGCCGCTATTCGAGAAGGGTACAGCGTAGATACAACAATGGGGTTTACGCCGCTCGAAGGCTTGATGATGGGCAGCCGCTCTGGGTCTGTTGATCCGGGAATTTTGATTCACCTGATGCGTCAAGCAGGTTACACCGTTGACCAACTGGATCAAATGTTAAACAAAGAGTCGGGGCTAAAGGGTGTTTCTGGTGTGTCGGCGGATATGCGCCAGATTGATCAAGCGATCGCCCAGAGCAACCCTCGCGCTCAGTTAGCATTCGATATTTATGTGCATCGCTTGCGTTCCTCCATTGGCGCAATGCTAGCTAGTTTAGGCGGCGTGGATGCACTCATTTTCACTGCTGGCGTAGGCGAAAACTCTGCTGCAATCCGGGCGGCTGCCTGTGAAGGATTCTCCTTTTTAGGCTTGAACATTGACGCGGAGAAAAACTCCCAATCCACCGTCGATCAAGACATTGCAACCGTTGATTCGACCGTGCGAGTGCTGGTGATTCACACGGAGGAAGATTGGGCGATCGCTCAACAGTGCTGGCACCTGCTCAAACAAGCCTAACCTGCATAAATCCAGCGATAGAATCAAGAGGTACTGACGGTGATACATTCAACATGACAACGGGAATTTGGGTACTGGGCGACCAGCTTTGGATAGAACAGGCGGCATTACAGAGTTGTGTCGAAGAGAAGGAGCGATCGCCCGTCATCCTGATTGAATCTCTCAACTGGGTACAGCAACGTCCTTACCATCAGCAAAAACTGGTGTTGGTCTGGTCGGCAATGCGGCACTTTGCTGAAGAATTGCGGCAGGCAGGTTGGGCAGTCACCTATGAGAGCGCAGACGATTTTGCAGCCCCGTTAAATCAATGGGTGAAAGCGAATGGTATCACTGAATTGCGGGTGATGATGCCGAGCGATCGCCCCTTCCTTCACCTGATTCAATCCCTCAACTTATCCTGCAAACTCACCTTCATTCCCAATAATCACTTTCTTTGGACAGAGGCAGAGTTTAAACAATGGGCAAAAGAGCGCAAAAACCTGTTAATGGAATTCTTTTATCGAGAAGGGCGCAAACGCTTTCAGGTTTTGATGGAAGGCAGTCAGCCCACAGGCGGCGAGTGGAACTTTGACAAACAGAACCGCAAACCGCCCAAAAGAAAACTTGAAACTCCGACTCCGCTTTGGTTTGAGCCAGATAAGATTACCCAGGAAGTGATAGATTGGGTCAAATTTGAGAAGATTTCTACCTATGGCAAAATTGAACCTTTTCGCTGGGGTGTGACTCGCCAGCAAGCCCTGCAAGTTCTCAACGTATTTACCCAGGAACGACTGCCCACCTTTGGCCCCTACCAGGATGCAATGGTGACGGGTGAGGAAACCATGTGGCACGCGCTACTCTCGCCTTACCTGAATCTCGGCTTATTGCAGCCGCTAGAGGTGATTCGGGCTGCGGAACGCGCCTACTATCAGCATGACCTGGATTTGAATAGCGCAGAAGGCTTTATTCGTCAGGTTTTGGGCTGGCGCGAATATATGCACGGGCTTTACACCTATGTGGAAGATGACTACTCGCAGCGCAATTGGTTTGGTCATACTCAGCCTTTACCAGAGTTTTTCTGGGACGCAGACAAAACCGATATGAACTGCTTACACCAAACGCTAAAACAGGTAGAAAATCTGAGCTATGCCCATCACATTCAGCGGCTCATGGTGCTGAGCAACTTCTCACTCATTGCCGGACTGTCACCCCAGGAAGTAGAAAACTGGTTTCATTCCGCTTTTATTGATGCCTACGACTGGGTAATGCAAACCAACGTAATTGGTATGGGGCTATTTGCCGATGGTGGCATTCTTGCCTCAAAGCCCTATGCAGCTTCGGCAAATTACATTAACAAGATGAGCGACTATTGTAAGGGATGTGTTTATAAAGCGGGCGATCGCACGGGTGAAAAAGCCTGTCCTTTTAACTTCTTCTACTGGGATTTCCTTGCTCGTCATCGCGAAAAGCTGAAATCTCAAGGGAGGATGAATTTTATCCTGGCGAACCTCGATAAAATGCCAGCCGCAGAACTCCAGGAAATTCAGCAAAAAGCAGCAGAATGGCACCAAAATCAGTAAAAATTAAGAATTTGCAAGGACTCTTGCTTGGAGTCCTAGTGAGTGAAGCCAATGCTTCAGAACGATTAGGGGCAATCGTGGTACTGAATGAAGTCAAGGAGAAGTTAGCCAAGTTAGAAGTGGTCTGGGTAGACCAGGGGGACTCAGGTGAAAAGTTTGCCCATGCCGTCAGGTAAGTACCCGTTCAAACATCCTTCTAATAACAAGCACAACTACTTTTCAACAATCTCCCACAGATGAGTTACTTCATCCCTGGCGTAAATAGACTCTAACTTAAAGCCTTGTTCTGCCTGAAGCACTTCACGAAGTTTGGGTGAAGCATCAAATAAAAATCGCTCTCCATTGTAAGCAGGAATTTGCGGTATTTCAGGCGGAAAAACCAGCAGCATTGGCGTGTCTAGCTGCAAATAGCGACTTGTTGCAAGCAGCGCAATTGGGTCTGCATCACTAATTAGCAAAGGACGATTAGACTCATTGAGAATATCAGCAACTGGAAGGTAATGTCCGCTGCGAGCGCGGCTTTTCGTCCACCAAACTTCTGCCTGTGCGCTAATTGAGTTGCCGATTAAACCAAGCGTAATAATGACCGCTAAAAGTGCTTTTGCAATTCTTTGTTGATATACTTTTTTTGCATTTAACTGAGTCGCAATCAGGTAAGAAACTGCTAGCTGAATTCCTAAACAGCAAGGAGTCACATATCGCATTAAGGTAGAACGTCTTCCTCCCATTACTACATCAGGCAACAGCAAGGTGAACGCAGTCACTCCTGTCAAACTGATAACCAATAGCCAAACCGATCGGGGTGTTTTACGACAGAGGAAGTAGAGTGAATAAACTGCCAGAATGACAAACAGGATATTCAAAGAACCCTGTTCCTGGTCAAGGAATATCCGGTTGAAATTGAGGAACCACTTGTCTATTAGCGATGACAAAATTAAATTCTGGCGGGAACCTGCTGTGATGTCGTGAATTTTGAGAAACCCGGAAACAACAACAATTATCCAGGGTGTGAAAGATAAAAATCCAGCACTTGAAGCGACGAGGTAAGGCTTGAGGGCTTTATCGAAGGGATGTTTGCTTAGCCAAACATAAATGCCATGACTGACGCTAACTAACACAGCCAGTAGATGAGTGTAAAGCCCCAACGCAACGGTGACTGCATAGAACGCCCAACTTACGGCATTTCCCAGCCGCATTGCCCGGAGTAAAACCGCACTAGACAGCAAAATTGTAACTGTCCAGAGGCTATATTCTCTGGCTTCCTGAGCGTACAGCACATGGAAGGGAGAAATTGCAGTGACCGCTATTGCTATTAGTCCAACTGGGGCAGAGCCAAATAGTTCTAAGCAAAGCCAGTAGATGCAGGGAAGTGCCAGAACGCTAATTACTGCCGTTAGACTTCTCATGGCGGCGACCGAACTACCAAACCAGCTTGCCCACAGTCGCGCCATCAGGTAATAAAGGGGAGGATGTTCGGCGTTTCCAGCCAGTGCAGTTATCGTATCGCTCAGGTCTTTCTCAGGGCTGGGCTGCTGAAACTGCTGAAGCTGTTCGGCAGTGATGATTTCACCGTCAAACACTGCCTGAACCAGTTCTGTTTCGGTGTAGCCAAAGATCCGCAGGGAGGTGAGCGTTTCGTCGTGCCAATAAACCTTGCGGTCAAGATGAACGAAGCGAAAGAAGATGCCGAGAGCTAACACAATCGCGATAAAGACGTGCAGCCAGTTTAAATGTTTCCTCGAACGCCATATCGGTCTACTGTTCATACTCAAAGCAGTTTCTTGGCAGGTTCAATCATTCACAGAAGCTTACAATATTTCAGGTTAATTCAGTTGTGGGGATGGACAGACGTTCAACCTACAATCGGGATGTGTTAACCTGCAACCTTTCTAACGCTGCTATTCTAATGGCTCGTCTACATCGTGCGTTTATGTCTGAAACGGCTCACAAATCTGAGGCCCAGCTAAAGTTTTGGTTTGGCTTGAGTGTAGCTTTTGCGACGGTTTATGGCATTTTGGGGCTTCAGCAGGCGTTTGGCAGTGAGTATGTGGTGCAGGATGATGCTCGTCAACACGTTTTTTGGATGCAGCGGTTTATGGATGCGGGGCTGTTTCCCGGAGACCTAATTGCTGATTATTTTCAGTCTGCTGTGCCAGTTGGCTACACCAGTTTGTATCGGCTAGGAGCTTTGCTGGGCATTGACCCGATGATTTTTAATAAGCTGCTGCCGATCGCCCTTAGCCTAATTACCACTGGCTTCATGTTCGGCGTTAGTATGCAGATCTTGCCGATTCCGGTGACGGGTTTTCTGACTACGCTGCTGTTTAATCAAAATGTGTGGATGAAAGACGATCTGGCTTCTGCTACCCCCAGAGCGTTTTTGTATCCTCTATTTGCGGCGTTTCTGTACTTTTTGCTGCGGCGACCCCTTGCGGGTATCTCTTCGAGATCGCTCCTGCCAATGTTGGGGGCGATCGCCCTTCAGGGCTTGTTTTACCCGCAGTGTGTCCTGATCTCAGCCGGAATTCTCTGCCTCCAGCCGCTTCAGTGGAAGCAGGGAAAAGCTGGATTTTCTAAACAGCGATCGGATTACCTATTTTGCGTTGCGGGTTTAGCCGTGACATTTCTGGTGCTGCTGCCGTTTGTCCTCCAGTCATCAGAGTTTGGCCCAACGATCACGCCTGCTGAGGCGCGAGAACTGGCTGACTTTGGCGAAAATGGGCGATCGCGTTTTTTTATCCACGATCCGTTTGAGTTTTGGCTGGTAGGAGAGCGCAGCGGCATTTTTCCGGCGCTGTGGGTGCCCTGGCTGATGCTGAGTGGCTTGCTGTTGCCGATTATCTGGTGTTTCCCCGATCGCTTTCCGCTATTGCAACAGGTGACAGGTCAGGTGAAGCTACTGCCGCAAATTATTGGAGCATCGTTGGGGTTGTTTGCGATCGCGCATCTGCTGTTGTTTAAGCTTCAGCTACCCAGTCGCTATACCCAGCACAGCTTTCGCTTTGTCATGGCAGTTGCAGCGGCGATCGCCATCACTGCCATTCTGGATGCCCTCTTCCGCTGGGCAAATCGGCAGGGCGATCGGGTTGCCTACAAAAAGCCTTTAGCAATGGGACTCACTGCTCTGTTGAGCGGTTCACTAATTTTTTATCCCAGTCTGGTCGAGGAATTTCCTGATCCTAACTATAAGGAAGGTGAAGTTCCGGCCCTGTATGAGTTCTTTCAGCAGCAGCCCAAAGATACGCTGATTGCTTCTCTGTCCAGGGAAATCAACAACATTCCGTCTTTTGCTCAGCGATCGATTCTGGTGGGTCGAGAGTATGCGATTCCCTATCAGCTTGGCTATTACAACCTGTTTCGTAAACGGGTAGTTGATTTGATTCGGGCGCAGTACAGCCCAGATTTATCTGTTGTGCAAGAGTTTATTCAGCAATATGGCATTGATTTTTGGGTACTTGATCACGACGCACTGACCGCAGAATATGTAGTAGGTGAACGCTGGGTGAGGCAGCACGAAGAGGTTGTGGCAGAAGTCATCGCAACGATGCAGCAGGACAACGTGCCTGCATTAGTCAGAGGCGTAGAGCCATGTTCGGTGTTAGAAGTTGGGGGGCTGGTGGTTTTGCAAGCGGATTGTCTTGTCAAGGTGTCAAGCGCCACATTAGACGCAGTACAATAACGGCGATCGCCAAGGAGCATGGTCAGTGGTTACAGATAGCACCGTCGCCCGATTCCTGTGGGTCAATCTCTCTTTACTGCCAATCTTGGTTACTGCCAGTCTGCCTGCGATTCCCCTGGCTCAGGCACAAACGGTATCTCAGACCGCAGAGGAGCGCTTGAATCAGGGACTACAGTCTGTGCAGCAGGGGCAAATCAACGAGGCGATCGCCGCCTTTCGCCAAGCCGCCGAGCTGAACCCTAGTCTTGCACCCGCTCACTACAATTTGGGGTTGGCTCTGCGCCAGCAGGGACAGCTTCAGGATGCTGCTACTGCCTTTTATCAGGCAACCCAGGCAGAACCGAGATTTGCTCTTGCCTTTGCTAACCTGGGAGCAGCATTGCTAGAAGGAAGCAACTTTGATCAGGCTGACGATTATCTAGAGCGGGCGATCGCCCTTGATCCAAACCTGGGTTTAGCGCATTACAACTTAGGCTTGGTGCGAGAACAGCAGCAGGACTGGAATGGGGCGATCGCTGCCTTTCAGCGCGCAACCGAACTCAGCCCCTCTGCGCCAGAGCCACACTATCATCTAGGACTGGTTTACCTTCAGCAAGAACAGTTTGAGCAAGCCGCTACTGCATTTAGTCAAGCCATTCGCATTAGCCCCAACTATCCAGAGGCACACTACAATCTGGGTTCCATTCAGTTTTCTCAAGGCGATTTCGACAACGCGCTAGAGTCCTTTCGCCGCGCTGCCGAAGCCAACTCTAACTACCCCAATGCCTATTACGGAGCCGGACTGGTGTTCATTCAACAGCGACAATATGCCAGCGCCGAGCGAGTTTTGCAATACGCTAAAGACCTCTTCACCGCTCAAGGGCAACCCCAGTGGTCAGAGAACGCCGAGCAGTTGTTAGAGCAAGCTCAAAGCCTTGCGGAGTAGTATGGCGGTAGCCATATTGATTAGGACATTTTGGCGGCGCGGCTCAGCCGCGCCGCCAAAATGTCCTTGTCCTAACCTGGCTGACTACAGCTGTAGCTGGTATAGCTGTATTCGTTGAGCTTAGGACGTAGATTAGAAGAGTTCCCTTGTCTTTACTATCTCTATGGCTAAACCCTACAGCAACGACTTCCGGCAAAACGTGAGGCAGGCGACCCTTGCGGTATCTGCGAAGCAGCGCGAGTTGGATGGACTCAAGAAAA
>Ga0224723_1000331_pt1 | contig 33338 bp, 34 predicted proteins | sample Balambano_FR2_Me_FD_161647 | JGI IMG/M metagenome (GOLD analysis project Ga0224723, IMG submission 161647) | Freshwater sediment microbial communities from Lake Towuti, South Sulawesi, Indonesia - Balambano_FR2_MetaG | ecosystem: Environmental > Aquatic > Freshwater > Lake > Sediment | place... | reverse complement strand
GTTCGCGCGGCTCAAGGACTGGAGAAGGATCGCCACCCGCTACGACAAGCTCAAGGCAAACTTCGCCTCAACCTGCTTCATCGCAGCAATCGTCACATGGTGGACTTGATTGAGTCTCGACCCTAGTGCCATTTGGTATAAGGTATTGCTCTGGAACAGGAACCTTGCAACCTGGCCCGCCCTGCGCTACCCCTGTAGACGGCCGGGTTCGGTCCGATCACTCTGGAGGTGGATGGTGCATCTGACGCCGCGCGAGTTGGACAAGCTCACGATCCACATGATGGCCGCCGTGGCTGAGAAGCGGAAGGCGAAGGGCCTGAAGCTCAACCATCCCGAGGCGGTGGCCTACCTCTGCGGCTATGTGCTCGAGGGCGCCCGCGAAGGAAAGACGGTCGAGGAGGTCATGGACGGCGCCAAGTCCGTCCTGACGGCCGCGGACGTGATGGACGGGGTGCCCGACCTCGTGCCGCTCATCCAGGTCGAGGCGGTCTTCACTGACGGCAGCCGCCTCGTCAGCCTGCACAGCCCGATCAGTTGAACCGGCCCCCGAGCGGAGGGACGACGATGGCTCCCCAGCCCGACGACGCGACCGCGCACCCGCAGGCCGAGGACGCGGCGCTGCCGCACGGGGAGGCGCCCCGGCTCGGGGGTTATGTGCTGCGCGACGAGCCGATCGAGCTGAACCGGGGCCGGCCGCGCACCACCATGATGGTGAGCAACACCGGCGACCGTCCGGTGCAGGTTGGCTCGCACTTCCATTTCTTCGAGGCCAACCGCTACCTTGCCTTCGACCGGCGGGCCGCCTTCGGACTTCGGCTCGACATTCCGGCGAGCACCGCCGTGCGTTTCGAGGCGGGCGAGACGAAGGAGGTGACGCTGGTGCCCTTCGGCGGCAAGCGCTTTGCCTTCGGCTTCAGCAACCTCGTCGACGGCTGGACTGGCGACGGGCCGAACCCCGACCACCGGCCGAACCGCGACGCCGCGGTCGAGCGTGCCGGGAAACGCGGCTTCAGGTCCGGAACGCCGGCCGCCGAGCCGGGTCCGAACCCCGCTCACGTGACGACGAAAAGCTGACCTCAGGACCGGGGAACAGGACCATGACGCAGATCTCCCGGTGGCAGTATGCCGACCTCTACGGCCCCACGACCGGCGACAAGATCCGGCTCGGCGACACCAGCCTCTACATCGAGATCGAGAAGGACCTGCGCGCCGTCTATGGTGACGAGTTGCAGTTCGGCGGCGGCAAGACGCTGCGTGACGGGCTCGGATCGAACAACATGCTGACCCAGGCGGCGGGCTGTCTCGACATGGTCATCACCAACGTGACCATCATCGAGCCGATGCTCGGGGTCATCAAGGCTGACATCGGCATCCGCAACGGCAAGATCGTCGGGATCGGCAAGGCCGGCAACCCCTCGACCATGGACGGGGTCACACCCGGGCTGACCACGGGCACCGCCACGGATGCCATCTCGGGCGAGCATCTGATCGCGACCGCCGGCGGCATGGACACGCACGTCCATTACATCTCGCCGCAGCAGGTCTGGGCGGGGCTGTCGAACGGCATGACCACGCTGTGGGGCGGCGGCATCGGCCCGGTGGACGGCTCGAACGGCGTGACCACGACCAACGGGCCGTGGAACCTCGAGATGATGCTGCGCGCGGTCGAGGGGCTGCCGGTGAATTTCGGGTTCTTCGGCAAGGGCAACTGTTCGGGCCGCGGGCCGCTGGTCGAACAGTTGCTGGCCGGCGCGGCCGGATTCAAGGTGCACGAGGACTATGGCTCGACCCCCTCGGCAATCCGCGCGGCGCTAGCTGTGGCCGAGGAGTTCGACGTGTCGGTGGCGGTGCACACCGACACGCTAAACGAGGCGGGTTTCGTCGAGGACTCGATTGCGGCGTTCGACGGGCGCACCATCCACACCTACCATAGCGAGGGCGCGGGTGGCGGGCACGCGCCCGACCTCCTCAAGGTCTGCGGCGAGCGCAACGTGCTGCCGAGCTCGACCAACTCGACCCTGCCCTGCGGGGTGAACGCGGTGGCAGAACTGTTCGACATGATCATGGTCTGCCACAACCTCAACCCCAAGATCCCGTCCGACGTCGCCTTCGCCGAAAGCCGGGTGCGCGCCGAGACGATCGTCGCCGAAAGCGTGCTGCACGACATCGGTGCGATTTCGATGATCGGCTCGGATAGCCAGGCAATGGGCCGGATCGGCGAGAATTTCCTGCGCGCGGTCCAGACCGCGGACGCCATGAAGCAGGCCCGCGGGCGGTTGCCCGAAGATGCGGCGGAAAACGACAACTTCCGGGTGCTGCGCTACATCGCCAAGGTCACGATCAACCCCGCGATCGCCGCCGGCATCTCCGACTATGTGGGTTCGATCGAGCCCGGCAAGATCGCCGATCTCGTGCTTTGGGAACCGGCGTTCTTCGGCGCGAAGCCGAAGCTGGTGATGAAGGGCGGCTTCGTCGTCTGGGCAAGCATGGGCGACCCCAACGCGTCGCTGCCGACGCCGCAGCCGATGTTCTACCGCCCGATGTTCGGGGCCTTCGGCTCGGCCGTGAACCAGACCTCGTTCAACTTCGTCTCCCGTGCCAGCTTCGACGCCGGCATCGGCGCGAAGTACGGGCTGCAGCGCGCGCTCTTGCCCGTGTTGCGCACCCGCGTCGTCGGCAAAGAGTCGATGATCCGGAACGACTCCCTGCCGGCCATCGACGTCAACCCGCAGACCTTCGCGGTCACGGTTGACGGCGTGCACGCCACGGTGACGCCGCCGAAGACGATCTCGCTCAACCAGCTCTATTTCTTCAGTTGACCCCAGCCGGAGGCGGGCCGCCCATGATCCTCATCGAGTCCACGCTTGGTCACATGCGCGCGCCCGAGTGGCGCGACCGGCTCGCCACCGCGACGGTCGACCCGCTCCACCTCGACCAGTGGGAGGCGCAGAAGAGCCGGTTGCGCAAGGCAACCGAGGGCGGTCTCGAACTCGCGCTGTCGCTGGAGCGGAACGTGCAGCTGCGCGACGGCGACGTGCTGCACTGGGAGGAGGCCGCGCGCCGCGCCGTCGTCGCCCGCATCGCGCTGAACGACGTGATGATCGTCGAGATCGGCCCGGCGCTCGCCGGCCCGCCCGAGGCGATCGTGCGGACGCTGTTCGAGCTCGGCCACGCGCTCGGCAACCAGCACTGGCCGGCGATCGTCAAGGGCGACCGGGTCTATGTGCCACTGACGGTCGACCGCAAGGTGATGGCCTCGGTGATGAAGACGCATGCCTTCGCCGACATCACCTATGGCTTTGCGCCGGGTATCGAGGTCCTGCCCTACATGACCCCGCACGAGGCCCGCCGCTTGTTCGGCGGCGCCGGCCAGGCGTCGCATGCGCATCCGCAAGGCCAAGCACACGACCAGGACCATCCTCACGACCATGCGCAGGATCACGATCATCCTCACGACCACGCGCACGGCCACGGCCATACGGATGCGCCCGCCCACAGCCAGGGGCCCGGCCGATGAGCGGCGCGCCCGAGATCGGCCGCCTCCTGCGTCTGCTGCAGATCGGCGATTCCGCCCTGCCGGTCGGAGGCTTCTCGTTCTCGCACGGCCTTGAATCCGCCACACAGCAGGGTGTCGTCCACGACGCCGCGACGCTCGATGCCTTCGTGCGCACCGCGCTGCGCCAGTCCGCTATCGGAGACGGCGTGGCCCTGCTGCGCGCCCACGAAGCCGCCGTGGCCGGCGACACCGAGGCGCTTTGCGCGATCGACCGCCTTGTGTTCGAGCGCAAGCTCAACGAGGAAGTTCGGCTGATGACCGTCCGTATGGGCCGCAAGCTCGCCGAACTCGCCGAGGCGCTCGGGGCGGGTCCGGCCAACGCCGCCTTCCTCGCACGCGTCAAGGCCGGCGAGACGCCCGGCACGCATCCTGTGGCGCTGGCGACCGCCAGCGCCGGTCTCGGCCTTTGCCGGAGCGACGCTTTCGCGGCCCAGCAATATGGCGTCGCCTCGGCGATCCTCGGGGCGGCGCTGCGGCTGATGCGGCTGTCCTTCGTCGACACGCAGCGCATCCTGCTTGCAGTCCTCGCCGAGGCGCCGGCCGCGCATGACGAGATCGCCGAGGCACCTGCCGAGGACATGGCGAGCTTTGCCCCCTTCACCGACGTACTCGCCGCGATCCATGTCCGCGGGCACGTCCGCATGTTCATGAACTGAGGAGCGCCGCTTGAAGAAGATTCCGCGCATCGGCATCGGCGGACCGGTCGGCTCCGGCAAGACGGCGATCATCGAGGCGATCACGCCGCTTCTCGTGAACATGGGCGCACGGATCCTCGTGGTGACCAACGACGTGGTCACCACCGAGGACGCCAAGCACGTCCAGCGCACGCTGCGCGGGGTTCTGGTCGAGGAACGCATCCTCGGTGTCGAAACCGGCGCTTGCCCGCATACCGCCGTGCGCGAGGACCCGAGCATGAACCTCGCCGCGGTCGAGGAGATGGAGGCGAAGTTCCCCGACTCGGATCTCCTGCTTCTGGAGAGCGGAGGTGACAATCTCACCCTGACCTTCAGCCCGGCGCTGATCGACTTCTTCATCTACGTGATCGACGTCGCCGCCGGCGACAAAATCCCGCGTAAGAACGGTCCCGGGGTGAGCCAGTCCGACATCCTCGTCATCAACAAGACCGACCTTGCACCCTACGTCGGCGCAAGCCTCGAGGTCATGGACCGCGACAGCCGGATGATGCGCGGGACGAAGCCGTTCCTGTTCACCAACTGCAAGACCGGCGAGGGCATCGCCGCACTCGTCGGCCTGATCCGCGACAACGTGCTGTTCGATATCGACCTCAGGGAGCCCGCCTGAGCCGGACGCTGGACGCAGAAGCCGGACCACGAGAGCGCTTGATGATGACACGCCCATGGGTCTTTGCCGCCGTCCTCGCCGCTCTGGCCGGTCCGGCGCGGGCCCACACGGGGCAAGTGGCGAGCGGCCTTGCCGCGGGCCTTGCGCATCTCCTCGCCGGGTCGGACCACCTGTTCGCCGGGCCGGCGATCTGGCTCTCGCTGGCGCTCGCCGATCCAGGCCCGGTCCCAGCGGTGGCGGCAGGCTTTCTGCCCGGCATGGTGCTTGGCGGGCTCGCTGGTCTCGCCGGCTTGACGCCCGGGGCGGCGGAGGTCCTGATGGCCGGCTCGTTGGCCGGCGTCCTGATGGCGACCGCTGCGCGGCCCGCCATCGCCGCACGGGGCGGCCTCGTGGCCGGACGGTCCGGGCTCGGGCAGCTCGGCCAGGCGGCCGGCGCCGGCATCGGGGCGGCGGGCGCCCACCCGCTGGTCGGCTGCCCCATACGCGCCGCGGGCCTCACCCCGTCTCTGCAGGCTGCCGTCGCGGCTCCCGCGAGGGCGCGTCGGCCTTTGCAGGCGCGGCGCATCGCCGCGCCCGACCGGCCGGGCGCGGCCTGAGATGCGCCATGCGGCGCGAGAGCTGTTCGCGTTTCGGGACGAGCCGCCGCAGCTGCCGAGCGGCTCGTTCGGCAAGAAGGGCCACCTGCGCCTCGGTTTCGAGCGGGAGGGGCCGCGGACGGTCCTGCGCACGCTGCACCGGCGCGCGCCCTTCATCGTCCAGCAGGCGCTCTACTGGGACGAGGCGATGCCGGGGCTGCCCTGTGTCACCATGATCTCGAACGGCGGCGGCATCCTGCAGGGCGACCGCAACACGGTCGTCGTCGAGCTCGGGCCCCGGGCGCAGGCGCATCTGACGACACAGTCGATGACCCGCATCCACGAGATGGACTGCAACTACGCCACCCAGGATCAGACGATCACGCTGGCCGAAGAGGCCTATCTGGAGTTCGTGCCGCATCCGATCGCGCCGCACCGCGCCTCGCGCTTCGCGCAGCGCACGTCGATCAGGGTTCACCCGACGGCGACGCTCGTCTATTCCGAGATCGTGACCTCTGGCCGCAAGCACTACGGCGGCGGCGAGGCCTTCGCCTACGACCTCTTCGCCTCGGTCGTCGCCGCAAGCCGGCCGGACAGCAGGGCGCTGTTCTCGGAGCGCTTCGTGCTCGAGCCGCAGCGCGCGCCGCTGTCGCGGCTCGGCGTGATGGGCGACTTCCACGTCTGCGGCACGCTCATCGTCCTGACCCCGCCCGCGGATGCCGCGGCGGTGTTCGAGACGCTGGCGCCGGTCATCGAACCCGGGCACATCGCGATCGGCGCGAGCCGCCTGCCGAACGACGCGGGGCTGATGGTGCGTGTGCTCGGGCACGACTCCGCGCCGGTCGTGGCCGCAATCCGCGACATCTGGGCGCGCGTGCGCGAGCGGGTGGCGGGCCGGCCGCTACCGCAACGCTTCCTCTGGGCCTGAGTGACCGGCGTGGCTCATGCCTCAGCCGGCTGGAACGGCCTCGAGTCGCGGAACGCGGCGACCCGCCTTGTCGACAGCAACCTGCGCGGCACCGGCCACCTTCGCTGCGAGGTTCCTGTCAGAGGGGCCGCACCGGGACTGGGTGCCGCTGACCGTGGCTGTCGTGCGGAAGCCCGGCTTCGGCCCGGTCGCGGAACGGGCGCTGCAGCGCTGCACCGGCACCGTGGTTTGGGGGCTGGGGCATGATCAGATCAGATCGACCCGAGAGTGACCCGGGCCATTGGGGTGCGGCAACCGGCTCCCGCCGCCGGTTGGCCCCCCGGACAAGACGCCGGCGGCAGGGGCGCGGCCCCGGCCTCTGCCGGGGCGGTGACCGTCCTGCGGCGTGCCTTCGGCGGCGATGCCTTCGGCCTCGCGGCGCGGCGTCCGGCCGTCCGGCGGAAGGTTCAGCGCGCCAGGGCGAAGGCGGCAGTCAGACACAGCGCCGTGCCGGTCGCGACCATCAGCCCCCGCGCGAGAAGATCCCCGCTGCGCGCCAGCCTGCGCAACCCGTGCCCGAAGCTCGCCGCCGCCAGGGCGATGCTGCCGAGCACGACCGCCACCCCGATCAGCGTCATCGCCGCGAAGCCAAGGCCGGCGACGGTGACGCCGCGCGCCGCCGCGAAGGTCATCACGAACAGCGTCAGCGGACAGGGGGTCAGCCCGGCGGCCACGCCGAACCAGCGTCCGCGATGGTCATGCGCCGCGCCGCACAGACCGAGCCCGATCAGCCAGAGACCCGCGAGGGCGAGCAGCACACGGCTGATGTCCTCGAGAAGCGGTGCCCGGCCGGCCTCGCCGCGGGCCATGGTGACGACCGGCAGCGCGGCGAGCACGATCAGGACGGACAGGCCGACATGGGTCGCCGACAGGGTGATGGCCGTGCGCAGGGCTTCGCCGCGCCGTTGCGCGGTCCCGGCGGTCCAGAGCGCGAGCACCGTCTTGGAATGGCCCGGTGTCAGCGCATGGGCCGCGCCGAACAGGATCGCCCAGGGCGCGAAGGCGGCCAGCAGGGCCCAGTCCCCGGTTTCGGCAAAGACGCGCAGGCGGGTGGCGGTCTCGGCCAGGATGTCGCGCTGCAGGCCGGCCAGCCAGAGCCAGAGGGCAAAGGCCTCGGCCCGGAGCGCCTCGATCATGCCGCCTTCGGCCAGCGGCGGTGCAGGTCGTCGATCACCAGCGCGTGGGCATGCTCGGGCCCGTGTTCGGCCAGGTGCGGGTGGCCGGGCGGCAGGTCGGGGTGCGCGTGCGGCAGGACCTTTCGGTCCTGCGCCGGCCAGAGGCGCAGCACCGCGGCCAGCCCGACCGCTCCGGCGGCGGCAAGGACCAGCGCCGCAGCCGACAGGCCGGCGCCCGCACCGATCCAGCCGGCCAGCGGATAGGTCACCAGCCAGCAGGCATGCGACAGCGCGAACTGCGCGGCGAACACCGCGCCCCGGTCGGGCTCATGGGCCGAACGGCTGATGATCCGCCCGATCGGGGTCTGGGTGAACGAGAAGCAGAAGCCGATCAGGGCCCAGAGCGCGATCAGCGCCGGCAGGCTGCCGACCAGGGGCACCAGCGCGACCCCGGCCACCATCCCGGCAGCCCCCCCGATCATCACCGGGCGATCCTCGAGCCGTTGAAGGATGCGCGGCAGCAGGAACGCAGCCAGCATCGACCCGGCCCCGAAGCCCGCGAAGGCCAGCGCCACCGCCTGCTCGCCCAGCCCCAGCCGCGCCTGCACCAGCACCACGGTGTTGACATAAACCATCGCGCCCGCGGCAGCGACGGCAGCCTCCATCACCATCAGCCCGCGCAGGCGGGGGGTGCGGGTGTAAATGCGGATGCCCTTGGTCACATCGGCCCAGAACCGGCCGGGCTCGCCGGCCTGCCGTTCCGGAAGCCGTGCCGTCACGACCAGCAGCGCCGAGACGACGAAGCCCGCGACCGTGCCGGCGAAGAGGACCGGGAAGCCCACGACCGTCAGCACCAGGGCCGCCAGGATGGGCGAGGCCAGTTGCTCCAGATCCTCGGCCAGCCGCAGCAGCGAAAGCGCATTGGTATAATCCGCCTCGTCGGTCAGCACATCGGGGATCACCGCCTGGAAGGCCGGGGTGAACCCGGCCGACGCAGCCTGCAAAAGGAAAATCAGGAGATAGACCTGCCAGACCTCGGTGACGAAGGGCAGGAAGGCGATCACGCCCGCGCGGATCAGGTCGAGTGCGACCAGAAAGGCCCGGCGCGGCAGGCGTTCGGCGATGGCGGCCGCCAGCGGGGCCAGCGTGACATAGGCGACCATCTTGATCGCCAGCGCCGTGCCCAGCACCGCGCCCGCATCGTCGCCCGCCAGTTGCCAGGCCAACAGCCCGAGCGCCACCGTCGCGAGGCCCGTGCCGACGAGCGCCACCACCTGCGCGGCGAAGAGGTGGCGGAAGGTGGGGTTCCAAAGCGTGGACAGCATCTCAGAGCAGCTTCGCCAGCGCCTTGATCTCGGCCAGGTCGCGCCCACCCGCGCCGCTCAGGCAGTGGTCGATATGGTCATGGATCAGCGCCCGCTTTGCCTCGGCCAGCGCGCGTTCCACCGCATGCAGCTGAGTGGCCAGATCGACGCAGGGCCGGCCCTCCCCGATCATCTCGATGACGCGGCGCAGATGTCCTTCGGCGCGCTTCAGGCGGGCGGCGACGGCGGTGTGGCTTGCATGCGCATGGTCTTCCGGCATAGAGATGTGCTATCCCCCCGCGGGGGATGAGGCAAGCAGCGAAAAGGGGAAGCAAATCCCCCAGAGGCACCGTCATATGTGGGCGTCGGCGACGGCATCGGCGAAGGTCCGGGCGCTTTGCGCCGGTCTCGTCCTGGCGTTGGCTCTAGCCTCGGTGGTCGAGGCCCTGCGGCACGACCCCGGCGTCCTGGCGGTCGAGGCCGAGCACCGCGTCCTCGATGCCGGGCACGGCCATGCGCACGAGGCTCCGGGGCCCGGACAGCAGGAGGCCGGCGATCACGAGCACATCATCGCGGCCCTTCCCGAGGCACCAGCGGAGGCGATCCACGCGCCGCCGGACCGGGCCCTGCGCCCGGCGCTTCCGTCCTTGCACGGCACCATCCGCGACGGGCCGCGACGGCCTCCCCGCCAGGCGATGGCCTGAACCACCGCCCCCGGCGGGCGGCATGACCGTCACATCCCTCAGGACCTTGCGCAGATGACATCCCCGTTCCGGACGCCTTCGCGTCGCCCCGCGCCGTGGCATGGGCCCGCGGCCCTCGCCACCTTCCTGTGCGCCCTCTTTCTCGCGGGCGCCGCCCTCGCCCACAACGTCACCGAAGGCGACGCAGGCTATGTGCAGGAGGTGACGGGCTTCCGCCCCGTGGCTTTCCTCTACCTCGGCGCCAAGCACATGGTGACGGGCTACGACCACCTGCTGTTCCTCGCCGGCGTGATCTTCTTCCTGTACCGCTCGAAGGACATCGCCACCTATGTCAGCCTCTTCGCCATCGGCCATTCGGTCACGATGATCGCCGGAGTGTGGTGGTCGATCTCGATCAACCCCTACATCATCGACGCGATCATCGCCTTCTCGGTGGTCTACAAGGCGCTCGACAACCTCGGCGCCTTCCGGCTGTGGTTCGGCGTGCAGCCGAACCAGAAGGCCGCGACGCTGATCTTCGGCCTGCTGCACGGCTTCGGCCTCGCCACCAAGATCCAGGGCTACCAGATCTCGCCCGACGGGCTGCTTGGAAACCTCCTGGCCTTCAACATCGGCGTCGAACTCGGGCAACTTCTGGCGCTCGCCCTGATCCTGACGGCGATGACCCACTGGCGGGCGCGGCCCGCCTTCGCGCGGCAGGCCTATGCCGCGAATGTCCTGATGATGGTGGCTGGTTTCGCCCTGATGGGCTTCCAGATCACCGGCTACTTCGATGCCTGAAGGGAGGGCGCCCGATGAACAACCGATTCGACATCTCCAAGGCCCCGCAGCTCCGCGCCGACCGCCGCTATCCGACGGCCGCGCCGGCCAGGGTGCAATCCGTGCCGGCGACCGCCGGCGGGCTGGTCCGGTCTACCCTGATCGCGGCGACGGCGGCCGGGGCGATCCTCGTCCTGTTCTGGCTGCCGGCCGAATACGGGATCGACCCGACCGGCATGGGCCGCCTGACCGGCCTGACCGAGATGGGCGAGATCAAGAGCCAGCTCGCAGCCGAGGCCGAGGCCGACGCAGCGACCGCCGCCGCGTCGGCCCCCGTCCCGCCCGCCGCCCTGCTCGCCACCCCGGCAGCGGCGGCTGCGTCCGGTCCCGACCCGGCGCTGCTGGCGCGGCTCGAGCGGATCGACGCGCAGCTTGCCGCCATCGCCGCGGTGATCGGCGCGGTGCCCGGCCCCGCCAGTGCCGCCCCGGCCCTGCCGGCCGCGGCCGATCCGGCACCGGTCCAGGTCGAGGTCGCGGCCGCGGCCGCCCCGGTCGAGCCGGCCGCGGATCTCGCCGCCGCAGACTGGCGCGACGAGGTGAGCTACACCCTGACCCCCGGCGAGGGGATCGAGGTCAAGCTCGCGATGCGGGAAGGCGAGACCGCCCGCTTTGCCTGGACCGCGAACGGCAGCGTGGTGAACTTCGACCTGCACGGCGACGGCGCGGGGCAGAAGATCAGCTACGAGCAGGGCCGCGCTGTCCCCGAGCAGTCCGGCGACCTGACCGCAGCCTTCACCGGCAACCACGGCTGGTTCTGGCGCAACCGCACCGAGGCCCCGGTGACGGTGACGCTGCGGACCGGCGGCGCGTATTCCGAGCTGAAGGCGCCCTGAGCCGAGGAAGCCCGGATCGCGGACACCCCGGCCTGACGTCCTGTCCGCGATCCGCCGAAATCCGGCCATTCGTCCGTCCGCGGGCGGACCGCGGCGGCATCGCCGGCGGCCGTGGCCGTTGTACCGGTGTTCGGTGCCGGGGCGCGGCGCGGGGAACCGCGTCGCCCCAGGCGGGTCGGCGGTGAAACGGGAAGTCCGCGCCCGGCCGTGATCCGTCGCGGACGCCGGTGCGACCAAGGCCGTTCATGTCACCGAGGGCCGGGCCGTCCGGCCGGACCTTGACGCCGACCTCGGCCCTGCCGGGAAGGCCGTTCACCGTTCGGACCGGATGATGCCCCCCGCGGGAGTGGCGGAACGAAACCACCCGACGGCGAAACGCTGGGGAGAAGCGAACCGGACTGACCCGGCAGGATCGGTCGCGCAGGTGGCATCGAGCGGGAAGGTGCGTCTGTCGCCCGGCCGTCCCTGCCAACTGCCCCGACCGCGCAGGCACGCGGCGCAGCCTTGACCTGCCTCACGTCGTGCCGTCGATCCGGGCGCGGAAAACGTCCGGCATCATCCAGTTCGGCGGGCTGCCCAGGAGCAGCTGCAGAAACCCGGCCGAAAAGCTTGCATCCTGCATCGTGTTTTCGCGGAACGACCACCAGTGCCTGAGGTCGTCGATCGCCGGATCGATCTTGGTTTCGGCATGAAACTCCTGCGCCGTCGCGGCCGCGTGGACCGACAGGCAGAAGATGGTGCAGCAGTACCCCTCGGGCCAGAAAGCGGCCGGCGAGCCCGGTTGAGCCCGGTCCGGCACCCCGATCGCCGAGAGGGGCATGTCGGCCGTCAGTTCCCGCATCATCAGGGCGGCCGCAAACTCGAAGAACTCGCGGCGCCGCGACTTGTCCGCCGGCCGCTGCACGTCGATCGCATCGAGCCAGCGCGTGAAGGCGCCCGCCAGCTTTGCCTCGTCGATCTCGAACCGGCAGCCGAGTTCGGCCGCCATCGCCTCGGCGTGGCGCCGGAAAGCCGCCTTGAACCAGCGCAGGCGGCGCACCGCGACACGCAAAGGCTCGTTCGTGGCGGGCAGAGCGTCGTCATGCAGGCGAACCTTAGACATGGTCGACATACCTTTGGTAGAGCGCCGCGATGCGTGCCATATCGCCGCTCCGGACGGTATCGGTAACCTCGGGGGCCCGAGCCAGGGCGATGTCGGCGGCGGCGTCGAGCGCGGCCTCGTTCTCGCTGTCCGAGCGTGTCGCCTGAAGCCAGAGGAGCACGGCGAACACGGCCACCGCATCGACGTCCTGCGCCTGAATCCGGCCCGCCTTGTCGGCGACAGCGCCACGGATCACCCGCGCCTCGAGCAGGCGGAGCGTCAGGTCGGCGGCGTGGAAGCTGAGCGCTCCCGCGAGCCGGTCATCGCGCCAGACGGCGAAGGCCGACCGGGCGGCCATCTCACTGACGAAGAAGTCCGCCGCTCCGAGCCGCCGCAGCACGACGCTCAGGGCGAGGTAGATGGCCTGACCGAACTCGGCCTCGGCCGTCGGGCGCGCGACAAGCTCATCGAGCGAGAGCGAAGGGCTGTCTTGCCCGCCGAGCACGGTCCTTGCGGCCTTCGCGGCCACGCTCTCGACCGAGCGCGCGATCCCTTCCGCTTCACGCAGGACCCTGCTCGCCAGACTCGCCGCCGGCGTTGGGAGTGCCTCGATCGCGAGCGTGTCGGCCACGGTCGCGCCGCCGCGGCGCAGCAGGAAACGCAGGCCGCGAAGGGCCTCGCGCAGGGGCGCCGTGTCGCCGGGCACGAGCGGGGGTCGGGTCACAGTCGGGTCCTTCCTTCGGCCCAGACTATCCTAGCGTTCCGCCCCCACCAAGTCGCCTGTCGCCGGACGCACGGGAGTGTGCGCGATGAAGGCGAGCGTCGCGGCAAAATCCGTCACCCCGGCCTGGCTGCCGAGGCCGGTCGCGTTCTGGGCCGAGGACGCCTGGGCCACCTGCACCGCCTCGCGCAGCGGCAGTCCCTTGATCAGGCCGGTCGCGAAACCGCCGTTGAAGCAGTCGCCGCAGCCGCAGGTGCATTTCACCTCGACCTGGAAGGCGGGCGTATGGAACTCGGTGCCCGCTTGGTCGCGGTAGAATGCACCCTTCGCGCCGAGCGTCAGGATCACCGCCCCGGCGCCGCGGTCGAGCAGGAATTGCGCCTGCTCGCGGTTGCCGGACAGGCCCGACAGCGCCTGCGCCTCCTCCTCGGATGGCATGAAGTAGTCGGTATGGGGCAGAAGCCGCGCCACCTTCGGCAGGTCGTCGGTCGTGGAGGCGAAGACGTCGAGCGTGGTGGTCACGCCGCGGCGCCGGGCCTCGGCCAGGATCTCTTCGGTACGGCCCTGGTCCATGCGGTTCATCAGCCCGACGCCGCCGACATGCAGGATGCGGGTATCGAGCAGGTCGTCGATCTGGTCGTCGGAGACGAAGAAGCCATCGGTCGCGCCGCGCTTGTGCAGCGCAGGCCGCGCACCGTCGGGGCGGGTGGTGACGATCGAGGACGAGGTGGCGAAGCCCTCGCAACGCGCCATCATTGACGTGTCGATGCCGTAATGGGCCAGCTTCATCAGCACCCAGTCGCCCATGTCGTCAGGACCGACCCCGCCGACCGCCCGTGCCTTCAGGCCGTGCTTGGCCGCGACGATCACCGCGCTTCCGGCGGCTCCGGAGACGGCAAGGGTGAACTCTTCGACAAAGTAGGTGTCGCCGCCGGGCGGAATCTGGGTCACCGGGCGGCACAGGGCATCGAAGGTTATGAACCCCATCGAAGTGTAGTCGAACCGCGGGCTCATGCCCCCTCCCGAATGCGCTGTCCGTCCTCGCCGAAGAAGTAGAGCCGCGCCGGATCGAAAGTGATGCCGACCGCCGTGTCGATCTCGGCCCGGTAGTCGCGGGCGGCCTTGACCTCGATCTTCTTCGCGCCGGCCAGCACCGTGAGATAGGTCACGTCACCGGTCGGCTCGACGCCATAGACCTGCCCCTGGACGTGCTCGCCCGCGACGCGGCAGTCTTCCGGGCGGACGCCGAGCGTCACCTTGCCGGTCACGGTGCCGGGGCAAGGCACGGAAACGCCGGGGGCCAGGAAACGACCGTCGCGCGCCGAGCCCTCGATCAGGTTCATCGGCGGGCTGCCGATGAAGCCCGCGACGAAGCTGTTCGCGGGATCGGAATAGATCTGGTCCGGCGTGCCGACCTGCTGGATCGCGCCCCTGTTCATGATGACGATCCGGTCGGCCAGCGTCATCGCCTCGATCTGGTCATGCGTGACATAGACAGTGGTGACCTTGAGCTGGCGCTGCATGTGCTTGATCTGCACCCGCATCGACTGGCGGAGCTTCGCGTCGAGATTCGACAGCGGCTCGTCCATCAGGAACACCTGCGGCTGGCGCACCACCGCCCGCGCCAGCGCCGCACGCTGCCGCTGGCCGCCCGACAGGGCACCTGGCTTGCGGTCAAGGAAGCTGCCAAGCTCCACCATCTCGGCCGCCTGGCGGATGCGCGCGTCATGCTCGGCGCCCGGGATGCCGCGCATCCGCAGGGGAAAGCGGATATTCTCGTACACCGACATGTTGGGGTAAAGCGCATAGCCCTGGAACACCATCGCCACGTCGCGGTCGCGGGCGTCGATGTCGTTCACCACCTCGCCGCCGATGATGATCTGCCCGTCCGAGGGGTCTTCGAGACCCGCGATCATCCGCATCGTCGTGGTCTTGCCGCAGCCCGAGGGGCCGAGCAGGACGAGGAACTCCTCGTCGGCGATGTCGAGCGACATGTTCTGCACGCCGACGAAGGCGCCGTATCGCTTGGCGATATTCTGCAGCCGGATCGATGCCATGGATCAACCTTTCACGGCGCCCATCGTCAGTCCGCGCGACAGGTGCTTCTGGACCAGGATCACCAGGATCAGGATCGGCACGAAGGCGAGGAACGAGACGAGGGCGATGGCGTTGTAGATGATGCCGTCCGACCCGCCGGTGAAGTTCGCAAGGGCGACCGACATCGTGTAGGCATTCGCGGTCGAGGCGATCAGCAGGGTGAAGAGGAACTCGTTGATCGCGAAGATGGCCGCGATCACGGCTGCGGTGATGATTCCGGGCCGGCAGGCGGGGATGATGATTTCCCAAAGGATGCGCAGGTCGGACGCGCCGTCGGTGCGCGCGGCGTCCTCCAGTTCCTTCGGGATATCGAGCATGTAGCTGCGGATGATCCAGGTGACGAGGCTGAGGTTGATGGCGGCGTAGATCAGCATCAGCGCCCAGATCGTGTCCAGAAGCCCCATCTGGCGGAACAGGAAGAAGATCGGCACGGCGACGATCGCCGGGGCCATCATCCGGGTCGACAGAATGTAGAACCCGATGTCCTCGCGACCGCGGAAATCGTACCGCGCCAGCGCGTAGGCGGCCGGGATCGCAAGGATCAGGTCGATGATGACCGATCCGGTGACGGCCAGCACCGAGTTGCGCAGGTAAAGCGCGATCGGCCAGTCGCTGACCAGAAGGTTCCAGGCGTCGAGCGAGAAGGTCGGCCAGTAGATCGGCCGCGGCGTGATGACCTCGGTTCGGGGCCGGAAGCCGATCGACAGGAACCACAGGATCGGCAGAAGGCAGACGAGCGCCCAGGAACCGAGCACGAGGTAGCGCAGGACCCGGCTTTCGCCGCGGGATTTGCGTCTGGCCGCCATCACGATTTCCCCGAACGGAAGGCGCGCTTCACCACCGTCTGCGCGATCACGATGGTCAGGATCAGCATCAGGACCGAAGCGGCCGAGGCATAGCCGAAGTTGAAGGCGCGGAAGCCCTGACGGTAGATGAAGTAGCTCATCGTCTCGGTGGCGCCGCCCGGCGCACCCTGGGTCATGACGAAGACGTTGGTGAACATGGTGGTGATGTCGATGCCGCGCAGGGTGACCGCGACGACCATGATTGGTCGCAGCATCGGCAGCGAAATGTTCCAGAATATCTTTGGCCAGCTCGCGCCATCCAGCCGCGCCGCTTCCTCGATCTCCTGGTCCTGGCCCTGCAGGCCCGCGACGAAGATGATGAAGAGAAACGGCGTCCATTGCCAGACATCGGCCACGATCAGCGTCAGCCGTGCAAGCCAGATCGAGCCGATCCAGTCGACATTGCCCTCGACCAGGCCGAGGCCCATCAGGAGGTCCGAAATCACGCGCCCGTCGTTGAAGGCCAGCTTCCAGATGAAGGCGACCGCCGAAGGCATGAACAGCATGGGCATCAGGAAGACAATGCGCCAGCCGCGGATCAGCGGGTCGCGATAGGCGAAATAGGCCAGGGTCAGGGCGATCAGCGTCTGCAGCGCCAGCGAGATGCCGCCGATGATCGCGGTATTGCCGAGCGCCGCCCAGAATTCGCGATCCTGCAGGATCAGTCGGTAGTTGCCGAGACCGGTCCAGGTCCAGTTGACGAACTTGACGACGAACAGGCTCTGGTAGATCGCGAACAGCCCCGGGTAGAGCGTGATCGCGAGCAGGTAGAGCATCGCAGGCGCGAGCAGCAGGTACGGAAAGGCCTTGCGCAGCCCGGGGCTGCGGCGGCGTGCGGTCGCCATGGACGTACCTGCCCTGGAGAAGGCGGGGGCGGCCTTCGCCGCCCCCCTGGCCGCGCCCGAGGGAGCTTCGGGGGGCATCGTGTCAGAACGGCAGCGGCTTGCCTGCGCCGACATAAAGGCCGGGCGCCACGCTGGCAAAGCTGATCGGCCCCTCGCCACCGGCAAAGCCGTTCTTCTGCATGATCGCGACCCAGGCGGCCTGGCCGTTGTCCAGCGCCTCCTTGCCGGAGATCTGACCGGTGATCGCCCGGTTGATCTCGTTGCCGAGCGCCTGCTCCATCTCGAACATGCCCGGCAGGCGGGGCGAGCACCAGGCGTGCTCGAGGCTGTTGGCCCAGACCTCCATCGGCTGCGACACCGCGCGCAGGCGCTCGTTGCCCAGAACCGAGCGGTAGCCCGGCGCCACGCCGTTGGCATTGGCCTCGTTGATCGCCATGATCGACGAGGTGGTCAGGAAGGCCAGCATCAGGAAGGCCGCTTCCGGGTTCGGGCTGGTCGAGGTCACGACCGAGGTCGAGCCGGCGATGTTCGGCGGGCAGAACAGGCCACCGGGGATGCGGGGTTCGTAGATGGTGACGAAGTCGCCCACGATCTGGCTCTGGTCGGGGCGCATGGCCTGCGTGCCGCTGTCCTGCCAGGAGATGTTGGACGCGACCTGGCCGCCCAGCCAGGCGGCGCGGTTCTCGCCCCAGCCCGCGCCCGCGATCCCTTCGATCGCGTTCTGCGCCAGCGCCAGCATGATCTCCATGCCCTTCATCCCGGCATCGGAGTTCAGCGTCGGGTTCCACTGGTCGTCGAACAGCGTCATCCCGGCCTGCGCCGCGATGTGCTGCCAGGTGTAGGTCGCCCAGAAGCCGCGCGCAGCGATCATCCCCAGACCGGCGACGCCGTTGCCGAGCTTGTTCGCTTCGGCGGTGATGCGGATCAGCTCGTCGTAGGTCGGCACCGAGTTGGCCCTGTCGATCGGGCCGCCGAGGATCTCCTCCATGATCGCCTTGCGCAGGTGCACAAGCTGCAAGTCGCAATCGAACGGAATGCCGACGAGCTGGCCGTTCACATACCCATAGTTCAGCCGGTAGGTGTCATAGAAGTCGTCGAGCGGCAGCTTCCACTTGGCGGCATATTCGTCGAGCGGGGCGAGGAAGCCCGGGGCAGCGAAGTCGCCGAGCCAGGCCGAGAAGAACTGCAGCGCATCGAAGCTGGCGTTGCCGCTGATGAACTCGGCGATCGCCTTGTCATAGATGCTGTCGTCGGGGATCGGCACCAGTTCGACCTCGATGCCCGAAAGCTGGTTGAACGGTACAAGCCCCTCGGCCGCGGATTCCTGGTCGGCCGCGCCGATCGCGAAACGCACCTTGGTGCCGGCGAACTGCGAGCGGATGGCCTCCCAGTCGGCCGTGCGGATCCAGTCCTTGGCCGGATCCCACAGCGGATCGTTGGTCATGCCGTAAAGCTGCCGATAGTCTTCGCGCACGTAGTTCTCAACGGTGATCCCGTCGAGCACCGTCTGGATGTCCGGCAGGTGCCCGTCGGCATGGGCGGGTCTCCAGAGGCCGGAGGCGCCGGCGGCGGCGCCGAACGCGGCCCCCGTGCGCAGGAACGAACGGCGGGACAGCCCGCCCAGGCGGATGGACATCGTGTTTTTCCTCCCATTGGCGTCACAAGATCGGTAACCCGCCTGCTGGGCAAGCCGCGCGTCCGTGCGATGGGGCGGGATGCGCGGTCCGCTTCGAGGCGGGGTGTGAACTTTAGCTTCACAGCGGTATAATGTGTTCACACAGCTGCGCATGTCAATCCGGGATCTTTCGCGCCTTTCTGTGATCTTCGCCGCGTCGCAGCATGCACTTCGGATTGACTGCATTACAAAAGTTCATCTAGCATGAGGCCGTTCGCGAGTCGGGAGGAACCGCATGCCAACCAATGTCGCCGTCACAGGCCTGGCCAGGGATCTCGCCGCGCGCGAGGCGTCCGGGCGCCCGATTCGGGTCGGTCTGGTCGGCGCGGGCGAGATGGGCACCGACATCGTCAGCCGAATCGCCCACATGCGGGGCATCACGGTCGGTGCCATCAGCGAGCTGAAGCCGGGCGCTGCCGCCCGCTCGGTCGAGATCGCCTATGGCAGCGCAGACCGCGTGAGCGAAGTCGCGACCGCCGAGGCGGCCAATGCGGCGATGGAACGGGCCGGGATCGCGGTGACCGACAACGTGGAGGCACTGCTGGGCGCCGGGCTGATCGACGTCGTTGTGGATGCGACCGGCATTCCCGCTGTGGGGGCCGAAATCGGCCTGCGCGCGATGGAACAGGGCAAGCACCTGGTGATGATGAATGTCGAGGCCGACGTCACCATCGGCGCCTATCTGCGCGCCGAAGCCGAGCGGCTGGGCGTGGTCTATTCGCTCGGCGCGGGCGACGAGCCGTCGTCCTGCATGGAACTGGTCGAATTCGTCTCGGCGATGGGGCACCGGATCGTCTGCGCCGGCAAGGGCAAGAACAATCCCCTCAACATCGACGCGACCCCTGCGGAGTATCTGGACGAAGCGACGCGGCGGAACATGAACCCGCGGATGCTGGTTGAGTTCGTGGACGGCTCGAAAACCATGGTCGAGATGGCGGCGATCGCCAATGCGACGGGGCTGATCCCCGACCGTCCGGGGATGCACGGACCCGTCGCCGGGCGCGAGGCGCTGAACAAGGTGCTGATTCCGCAAGCGGCAGGCGGCGTTCTGTCCTCGGGCGAGGGCCGGGTTGATTATACGGTCGGCCAGGGCGTCGCCCCTGGCGTCTTCGTGGTGGCCGAAATGGATCACCCCCGCATCCGCGAACGGATGGAAGATCTAAAGATGGGCGAGGGTCCCTATTTCACCTTCCTGCGCCCCTACCACCTGACGAGCCTGGAAGTGCCGCTGACCTGCGCCCGCGCCGTCCTTTACGGCAAGGCCGACATGGTTCCCCTGCCCCGCCCGGTGGCCGAGGTCTGCGCCATCGCAAAGAAAGATCTCGCGCCGGGCGAGACGCTCGACCAGATCGGCGAATACTGCTACCGCGCCTGGATCATGGAGGCGGCCGAGGCGCGTGCCGCCGCCGCCATTCCCTGCGGCCTTCTGGCAGGCGCGCGCGTCTTGGCGCCGATCCGCAAGGGGGACCTGATCTCCACTGCCAACGCCGCGGTGCAGCCGGACAGCCGGATCGCCGCCTTGCGCGCGCGCCAGGACCAGATGCTCGGGATCGCGCCATGAGCGGGGGCGACGCCGGGCAGGCGGACAACCGCCCCTTCGCCATCCGCACCTACGCGCCCGATCGCCTGCGCGAGGCCCTGAAGCGCATGTATCTGATCCGCCGCTTCGAGGAAGGCGCCGAGGACAGCTACATGCGCGGGCTGATCCACGGCACGATGCACCTGTCGATCGGGCAGGAGGCAAGTGCCATGGCCACCTGCATGGAGCTGACCGACGACGACAAGATCACTTCGACCCACCGTGGCCACGGCCACTGCATCGCAAAGGGCGCCGACGTCGGACGAATGTTCGCCGAGTTCTATGGCCGCGAGACCGGCTATTGCCACGGACGCGGCGGTTCGATGCACATCGCCGATGTGAGGACGGGCAATCTCGGCGCCAACGGAATCGTCGGCGGCGGCCTGCCGATCGCCGTCGGGGCCGCCCTGTCCGCCAAGCGCCTCGGCCGGGCCTATGTGACGATCTGCTTCTTCGGCGACGGCGCGAACAACGAAGGTGCCTTTCACGAAGCGCTGAACATGGCGGCGGTGTGGAAGCTGCCGGTGGTCTTCGTTTGCGAGAACAACCAGTACGGCATGTCCACCTCGATCGTCCGCTCGACCGCGGTGCCGCGCATCTCGGACCGCGCCGCCGCCTATGCCATGCCGGGCGTCACCGTCGACGGCAACGACTTCTCGGCCGTGGCCGAGGCCGTGCATGCCGCCGTGGCGCGGGCGCGGGCGGGCGAAGGGCCGTCGCTGGTCGAGAACCTGACCTACCGCTGGCGCGGACATTCCAAGTCCGACCGCAACCGCTATCGCACCAAGGACGAGATCGACGACTGGATGAGGCGCGACCCGATTGCCCGGTTCCAGGCTGAACTGATCGCCCATGGTATCCTCGACGCGGCCGCGGCAGAGGCCCTCGCCGCCGAGGCGGCTGCCGAGGTCGAGGCGGGGATCGCCTTCGCCAAGAGCAGCCCCGCACCCTCGGTCGCCGAGGTCACCCGCTACGTCTATGCGGAGCCCTGAGATGAACTCCCTGGCCGACGCCGGTCTGCGCGTCCTGTCCTATTCCGAGGCGATCCGCGAGGCCATGGCCCTGGCGATGGAGGCCGACCCGACCGTGATCCTGATGGGAGAGGATATCGGGGTCTACGGCGGCGCGTTTCAGGTCACGCTCGACCTGATCGACCGCTTCGGCCCCGACCGGGTGATGGACACGCCCATCTCCGAGCTCGGCGGCGCCGGGGTCGCGGTCGGGGCGGCGCTGACGGGGCTGAAGCCGGTCTACGAGTTCCAGTTCTCGGACTTCGCCATGCTGGCGATGGAGCAGATCGTCAACCAGGCCGCGAAGCTGCGCTACATGCTGGGGGGCGAGGCCTCGGTTCCGGTGGTCTTCCGCCTGCCCTCGGGGTCGGGGACCGGGGCGGCGGCACAGCATTCGCAGTCGATCGAGGCCTGGTTCGGCCATGTGCCGGGGCTGAAGGTCCTGCAGCCGGCGACGCCGGAGGACGCCAAGGGGATGCTCCTCGCCGCCCTGGCCGACCCCGACCCGGTGATGATCTTCGAGCACAAGCTGCTCTACAAGACGAAGGGCCCGGTGCCCGAAGGTCACTATGTCACGCCGATCGGCAGGGCATCGGTGCGCCGGCCCGGTTCCGATCTCAGCATCGTCGCGGGCTCGATCATGATGCACCGCGCGCTGGATGCGGCGGACAGGCTTGCCGCGGACGGCATCCGGGCCGAGGTCATCGACCTGCGCTCGATCCGTCCGATCGACCATGAGACGATCCTCGCCTCGGTCCGCAAGACCGGCCGGCTGATGGTCGTGTACGAAGGCGTCAAGGCGTTCGGCGTCGGCGCCGAGATCAGCGCGCTGGTCGCGGAAAGCGACGCCTTCGACTATCTCGATGCGCCCATCCTGCGGCTTGGCGCGGCCGATGCGCCGGTCCCCTACAACCCCGATCTGGAGCGCGCCTCGGTGCCGCAGGTCGATACGATCGAGGCTGCGGCGCGGCGCCTCGTCCGGCGCGAGGTCTGACCTCCGGTGCCGGTGGAAGTGATCCTGCCCAAGGTCGACATGGACATGACGACCGGAACCATCGCCCATTGGCACGTCGCCGAGGGCGACAGCGTGCAAAAGGGCGCGGCGCTGTTCGACATCGAAACCGACAAGGCCGCGATGGAGGTCGAGGCCCCGGCGAGCGGTCGGCTCGCGGGAATTGCCGCGCAGCCGGGCGACCGGGTGGCGGTCGGCACGGTGGTGGCGCTGATCTACGGCGAAGGCGAGTCCTTGCCTGACCGCGCGCCGGCCGGACCTGCCGCCGCCCCGGCGCCGCAGCCCGATGGTGCCGTCGAGGTCATCCTGCCCAAGGTCGACATGGACATGACGCACGGCACGCTCGCCGCCTGGCACGTGGCCGAGGGCGAGACCGTGACCAAGGGTGCGCCGCTGTTCGACATCGAGACCGAGAAGGCGGCAATGGAGATCGAAGCGCCGGCCTCCGGCACCTTGCGGCAGGTCGCGGCCCGGCCCGGCGACAGGCTCGCGGTCGGAAGCGTGGTGGCCTGGATCCAGCCCGCCGGCGCCGCGGCCGCGCCGCGCCCGCAGGACACGGCCGGTCTGTCCGCGCCCCTGCGGCAGCCGAGGCCGGCCGCGACGCCCGCGACACCCGCGCCCGTTCAGGCCGCGGAGGGTCCTGCGGACCCAGAGGCGCGCCGACGCGCGACGCCTGCGGCCCGCGCTGCGGCCCGCGCGGCCGGGATCGCCCTGGCCGCGGTGGGCGGCTCCGGTCCGAACGGGCGGATCCAGCGCGACGACGTGATCGCCACCGCCCTTCGCCCGCAGGAGGCACCGAGACCTGCCGACCGCCCCGCGACCTGGACGGCGCAGGCGGGCAGGCTTCATGTCTCCGACCGGAACGGGACCGGCGTTCCCCTGGTCTTGCTGCACGGGTTCGCCGCCGACAGCCAGAGCTGGGCGCCGCTGGAAAAGGCGCTCGGCGGCCAGCTTCGCCTGATCCGGATCGACCTTCCCGGCCACGGTCGCTCGCCGCGCCGCAAACTGGGCGGCTTTGCAGAACTGGCCCGCGCCATGGTCGAGGCGTTCGACGACGCCCGCGCGGGCCTCGATCGGGTTGACCTCCTCGGCCATTCCTTGGGCGGCGCCCTCGCGCTGGCCATCGCGGACGTCCGGCCTCGCCACGTGCGGTCGGTCGCCTTGATCGCGCCAGCGGGATTCGGCCCCGAGATCGATGCCGTGGCTCTGGGCGGGATCACCCGCGCGACACGGGCCGACAGCCTAGCGCCCTGGCTGCGCCGGCTGACGGCGGTGCCGGAAGGGATCAGCGACGACTACGCCAGGGCCGCCATGCGCCTGCGGACGGACCCCGACTTGCGCGCCTGTCAGGCGGACATGGCCGAGGTCCTGTTTCCGGATGGGGTGCAGCCGTTCGACCTGCGGCCCGCGTTCTCGCGGCTCACCTGCCCGACCAGCGTGATCTGGGGCCGACAGGACCATATCCTGCCCTGGCGCCAGGCCTTGTCGGCGCCGGGCGATTTCGCCCTTCACCTTTTGTCCGGCGCAGGCCATGTTCCGCAGATCGAGTGCCCCGAGCGGGTGGCCCGCATCTTGTCGCGGCACCTCGCCGCGGCGGCACAGGAAAACTGACACCGCAAGGGCAAAGCCGTGCTGATGCAGCCTGCAAGTCAGGCCACCGTTGCGCTAGCCGAGGCCGACCGCCTGCGCGCGCGGTCCGTCTGGCTCTACCATGTCGAAGGCTTCACCCAGAACGACATCGCCCAGCATCTGGGGATCAGCCGGGTCATGGTCGTGCGTCTGCTTGCGGATGCGCGGCGGCGGAACGAAGTGCGGGTCACCGTCTCGGTTCCGCTGGCCGAACTGACCGAACTCGAGCGGCGCCTGGAACGGAGCTACTCCATCGGCCGCGTGATCGTCGCCCCGTTTGCCGATAGCGACGACGATCCGGTCCGCGTGATCGCCGCGGCGGCCGGAAACTTCATCTCCGGCCTGATGCGGTCAGGTCTGACGGTGGGGGTCGGCTGGGGTCGGACGCTCTACAACTCGCTGCCGTTCATCAGCGGTGAAACGCTCGAAGATTTCCGGGTGGTGTCGCTGCTCGGCGGGATTGCTGCGGCCCGCCGGTTTAACCCCGCCGAGTTCGCCTGGCAGTTCGCCGAGCTGTTTCAGGGCGAGGGGTTCCTGATCCCCGCGCCGGCCGTCGTGGACAGCCCCGAAACCAAGCACGCCCTGCTGGAACGCTGCGGCCTTGCCGCGATCTTCGAGATGGCGAGCAACCTCGACGTGGCGCTTCTGTCGGTCGGCGGCATCTCGACCCTGACCACCAGCTACCGGACCGGCTATATAACCGAGGCGGAACGCCGGTCGCTGGTCGAGGCCGGGGCGGTCGGCGATGTGCTCTACAACTTCATCGCCGAAGACGGCACCCTCGTGTCCCACGAAGTCAACCGGCGCGTCATCTCCGCCGAACTCGACGTGTTGCGGCGCTGCCCGGAGCGGGTGCTGATCTCGGGCGGAAAGGACAAGCGCGTCGCCGTGAAGGCGGCGATGAGGACGCTCCTCCCGACCACCCTGATCACCGACGAGCAGACCGCGCTGGCCCTGCTTTCGGAGTGACTCGGGGCTCATCCTGGCGCTCGCCCGGCTGACAGCGGCGCTCGCCACCCCGATGCATCTTGCCGGCATCCACGCCGAGGAACGCGTTGAGGCAGCCTGGGCGCTGGAGGGGTTGACGCTGCCGCAATGCCTCGTCGCCGCCGCTGCGGGGTTGCGTCATGTCTAAGGCCTGGCCGAGACACTGACCCCGGAGCCGTCGCGCAAACTGGCGGTGCCGGGGTCCGACGGCGGCGCCGCAATGGCTGAGACGGCAATGTTCGTGCCCGCAGGCCCCATGCCGCGTGCCGAGGCACGGGGCGCTTGTCGGGCGCGCCCTCGACGCCCGCGCCGCGACGGGCGAGACCCTGGGCGCGGCGCTGGCCCGACTCGGTCCGCAGCGCCTCGACCTCGATCCGGGACACGGGCTCGCCGGCGTGGCGGCGATGATCGACGCGCTGCTGGCCGTGCTTCCGGCTGAAGCCGGTGCCCGGCGGTCACCGCGGCGCAGCTGTGGCGATGGAGCGATGCGGGGTCAACCATTCCCTCCTCGCGGAATGGATTGCCTGCGGCGCCAGGCCGGGCTACGTCAGGCGGCCGGGGTCGTGGAGCCGCACACCGCTTGTGGCCGGTGCCGGCTGCGGCCCTGTCGCCCAAATCCCAAGCCGACCAGGATCGACCCGGAAGCCGCGCCTCGCGAACGGGCACAAGGGACGACCGCGGGGCGGCGGCGCCGTCTCAGCCCTGTCCCCTTGCACCCAATTGTCATGCTGCCTCTACAAAACCTCCATACTCTTCCGCCATCCCATCGCAGCATTCTTGGGTTGCAAAGCGGAGGCACGGATGACCAGAACCAGCATGTCAGCAGTCCTGTCGGGCGGCATCGGCCGCCGCAGCTTCATCGCCGGGGCGGGGGCCGCCCTGTCGGCGCCGCTGATCGCGCGCCGGGCGCAGGCGCAGTCCGGGACGGTCCGGATCTTCGGCTGGGCCGGCTACATCACGCCCGAGATGCTGCAGGCTTTCGAGGCGGCGACCGGCATCCGGCCGATCTTCACGCCATTTGCCACCAACGACGAGCTTCTGAACCAGATGCGGGCCAACAACGGCGGCGGCTTCGACGTGATCTGGCCGACGGTGGACCGGGTGCCGAACTTCGTCGAGTTCGGGCTCGTGCAGCCGATCGACGAGGCGAAGGTGATGGTCGACCGCGTCCTGCCGAGCGCCTGGGCCGGCTCGGCCGAGATGGGCGCCGTGGTTGACGGCCAGCGCTACCAGGTGCCGCTCGACTGGGGCACCGAGGGCATCGCCTTCGACCGCGACATGAGTCCGCTGGAATGGCCGGACGTGTCCTACGGCGACATCTGGAAGCCGGAGATGCGCCAGATGGCGACCGTGCGCGGTCATTCGGGTCTGGTCGGGCTCGGCCTCTGGCTCGAATCGGAAGGCAAGCTGCCGCATCCGATGCGCGACTCGTTCAAGTCCGAGGAGGTGATGCGCGCCAACTACGACGTGATCCTGGCCGAGGCGATCGCCCGGCGCGCCAACATCGCGCAGTTCTGGAGCAACGAGAACGAGGCGCAGGGCGCCTTCCGCATCAACGGCTGCGTGATCGGCCAGACCTGGGACAGCACCGGCGCCGCGCTGGCGCGCGAGGGGCTGCCGGTCGGCTTCATCGCCCCGCGCGAAGGCGCGCTCGCCTGGATGGAGGGCGCCTGCATCACTTCGGGCGCGACCAACGTCGACCCGGCCTATGCCTTCATCAACTGGATGCTGACGCCCGAGGCCGGCGCGATGTTCACCAATGCCACCTCGATCAACAGCACCGCGGTCGGCTCGGACCAGCTTCTGAGCGAAGACGCGCGGGCGTTCTTCGCCGCGGCCTACCCGGGCGATGCGCTCGACCAGCTGTGGTGGTGGCCGGTGCAGGAGACCTGGTTCGTGAACCGGCGGAACGAGTACCAGGACCGCTTCCTTGCCGCCCGCTGACACCCGTTGCCGGCCGCATCCGAGCGCCGCGCGCGCGTCGGCGGCGGACGGCGACCAGCCTCGACCACCGTCCCCGTCCGGCGCGCGTCGGGCGGCATGCCGATCGGGTTCAGTTGCGATCAGCGGCAATCGCCGCCCTGTGACAGGAGGAAGACCATGGCACCACTGGGACAACGTCGTCTGAACCGTCGCAGCGTCGTCGCCGCCGGCGCGGCGGCACTGGCAGCGCCGCTGATCGCGCGGCGCGCGCTGGCGAGTTCGGGGACGGTGCGGATCTTTGCGTGGGCCGGCTATCTGACCCCCGAGATGCTGCGCAAGTTCGAGGCCGATACCGGTATCCGCGCCAACTTCACGCCGTTCGCGACCAATGACGAGCTGTTCAACAACCTCCGCGCCAGCAACGGCCGGGGGTTCGACATCGTCTGGCCGACGGTGGACCGCGTGCCGAACTTCGTCGAGTTCAAGCTGATCCAGCCGCTCGACGACACCAAGGTGCAGTGGGACCGGATCGTGCCAAGCGCGGTTTCGGGCTCGCGCGACATCGGCGCGGTGGTCGATGGCGAGCTTTACCAGGTGCCGCTCGGCTGGGGCACCGAGGCGGTGGCCTTCGACAAGGACGAGGTTGACCTGTCCTGGCCCAGCGTCTCCTACGGCGACATCTGGGCGCCCGAGATGCGCGGCAAAGCCACCGTGCGCGGCCATTCGGCGCTGGTCGGGCTCGGCCTCTGGATGGAGCGCGAGGGCAAGCTGCCGGCGCCGATGCGCAACGCCTTCATCGACGAGGCCAACATGGTGCCGATCTATGATGCCATCATGGTCGAGGCGCTGGCGCGGCGGCGCAACATCGTCCAGTTCTGGAACAACCAGAACGAGGCGCAGGGCGCCTTCCGCATCAACGGCGCCGCGATCGGCCAGACCTGGGACAGCACCGGCGCCGCGCTGGCCGCCGAGGGGCTGCCGATCGGCTTCATCGCCCCGCGCGAAGGCGCGCTCGCCTGGATGCAGGGGGCCTGCATCCCCTCGCAGGCGGAGAACATCGACCAGGCCTATGCTTTCATCAACTGGATGGTGACGCCCGAGGCCGGGGCGCTTTTCACCAACGCCTCGTCCGTCAACAGCACGGGGATCGGGGCCGCGGATCTGGTGAACGACGCGGCGCGGCAGTTCTTCGCCGCCGCCTATCCGGAGAACGCGCTGGACCAGATCTGGTGGTGGCCGATCCAGGAGACCTGGTTCGTGAACCGCCGCAACGAATACCAAGACCGCTTCATGGCGGCACGATAGACCGCGGCGGGCCGGGGCGACGCGTCCCGGCCTGCGCATGGGAAGGGAATGGGGGACGGACGAATGTCACAAACCGTCGAACTGATCGGCGCTGGCATGCGGTTCGGCGACAAGTACGCCGTCCGCAACATCGATCTGAAGATCGACAGCGGCGAGTTCTTCTCGGTGCTCGGGCCGTCGGGCTGTGGCAAGACCACCGTCCTGCGCATGGTCGCGGGCTTTCTCGAACCGACCGACGGCGAGGTGCAGATCGGCGGGCAGGACATGCGCGGGCGCGGCCCCGACCAGCGGCCGACCGGGATGATCTTCCAAAGCCTCGCCCTGTTTCCGCTCATGAAGGTGTGGGAGAACGTGGCGTTCGGGCTCGAGGCGCGCGGCGTCCCCTATGCCGAGCGCAAAAAGCGGGCCGAGGAGCTGCTGGACGTGGTGGCGCTCGGCGGTTATGGCGACCGGCTGCCGGGGCAGCTGTCGGGCGGCCAGCGGCAGCGCGTGGCGATCGCCCGGGCGCTGGCGGTCGAACCGGCCGTGCTGCTGCTCGACGAGCCGCTGTCGGCGCTGGACCTCAAGCTTCGCCAGCACATGCGGGCCGAACTTCGCGCGCTGCAGAAGCGCACCGGCGTCACCTTCATCTACATCACCCACGACCAGTCCGAGGCGCTCGCCATGTCGGACCGCGTCGCGGTGATGAGCGAGGGGCATCTGGAACAGGTGGGCACCCCGCGCGAGCTTTACGACGACCCGGCGACGCGCTTCGTGGCGCGCTTCGTGGGCGAGACCAATGCTTTCCCCGGCCTGATCACGGCGATCGCCGACGGCATCGCCTCGATCGAGGGCGCAGGCGGCCAGTTCCGCGGCCGCGCCGGCCCCGGACTCAAGCCGGGTCAGGCGGCGACGCTGTTCGTGCGGCCCGAGGCGCTCGGCCCGTCCGCCGCAGGCGGCGAGAACGTGATCGAGGCGCGCGTGGACCGGATGGACTTCGAGGGCGCCTTCGGGCTCGTCTTCGCGACCGCCGCCGGGGGCGCCGAGGTGCTGGCGGCGATCCCCAGCACGCGGCTGTCCGAGGCGCCGGCGACCGGCGCGACCTCGTCTCTGGGCTTTGCCGCCCGCGATGCTGTGGTGCTGGCCGATGCGTAGGCTCTTCAACCGTTTCGGCCCCGCCCTGGGCGGCGTGTTCCTCGTTCTCGTCACGCTGTGGCTGGTGCTCATGGTGCTGGCGCCCAACATCACCATGATCGACTTCTCGCTGCGCCCGAACCTGCCGCCGGCCGAACTCGGCGGACCGCGCGACGTGCTGTCCTTCGACAACTTCCTGTTCTTCTTCAACGAGCCGATCCACCGGGCGATCTTCATCAAGACGATCTGGGCCAGCGCCATCGTGACGGCAGTGACGCTCTGTGTCTGCTACCCGCTCGCCTTCTGGCTGGCGCAGGTCGCCAATGCCTCGCAGGCGGCGACGGTGCTCTTGCTGCTGCTGATCCCGTTCTGGATCAACGAGGTGCTGCGCACGCTCGCCTGGTTCATCCTGTTCGCCTTCCGCGGTCCGCTGAACGAGATCCTGATGGGTCTCGGCCTGATCGACACGCCGATCCGCTGGTTCGGCGACGGCGCGGTGATCGCCGGCATGGTCTATGCGTACATCCTCTTCATGCTGTTTCCGATCTACACCGCGATCGAAAGCCTCGAGAAGGCGCAGCTCGAAGCCGCCCGCATCCTCGGCTCGGCGACCTGGCGGACGCACTGGCGGATCGTCATCCCCCACGCCAAGGCCGGCATCGCCACCGGTTGCGTCTTCACCTTCATGCTCGCGGCCGGCAGCTTCATCGCGCCCGCGCTCCTTGGCGCGCCCGGCAGCCGCTGGTTCACCGAGATCATCTACAACTGGTTCTTCGAGGGCGGCGACTGGAACCGCGGCGCGGCCTATGCGCTGTTGCTGCTGGTGCTCTGTCTTGCGGTCGTCTTCCTTGCCCTGCGCGTCGCGCGGGTCAGCCTGGCGGAGGTGGCGAAATGAACTGGTCGAGCGTCGCCGCGCGGACGCGGTCCGTCATGTTCTGGGTCTATCTCACGGTGTTCTTCATCTACATGTTCGCGCCGCTGGCGATCATGGGCGGGGCGGCCTTCAACGAAAGCCGCTTCCCGACCGTGACGCCCTGGCGCGGCACCACGCTGCAATGGTTCGGGGCGCTGTTCCAGGACCGGGTGATGTGGGGCGCGCTCGGCACCTCGGTGATCATTGCCCTCGGGGTGATCGCGATCTCGCTGCCGGTCGGCACCGCCGCGGCGCTGCTGCTCACGAGCCTCGAAAGCCGGGCGAAGTCCTTCCTCTACGCGGTGATGGTCTCGCCGCTCCTGACGCCGGGCGTGGTGATCGGCATCTCGACGCTGGTGTTGTGGCGGACAGTCGGCGTCTCGGGCGGGCTGTTCCTGATTGTCGTCGCGCAATCGAGCTTTGTCAGCGCCTATGTCATGCTCTTGGTGATGTCGCGGCTGCAGCGGTTCGACCCGGTGCAGGAAGAGGCGGCGCTGGTGCTCGGCGCCTCGCGCTGGCTGACCTTCCGGCGGGTGCTCCTGCCCTATCTGCGGCCGGCGCTGCTGTCGGCGGGGTTCCTCGCCTTCCTGCAGTCGTTCGAGAACTACAACACGACGCTCTTCGTGCGCGGGCTCGAGACGCCGCTGACGATCTACATCGCCTCGCAGGTCCGCACCGGGCTCACCCCGGCGGTGAACGCGCTCGGGCTGATCCTGATCGTCGTGACCGTGCTCGGGGCAGTGCTCTACGAGTTCAGCCGGCGCCGCGCCGAGCGGCTGGCGCGCCAAACCGTCGCCGAGCCCGAACCGACGGCACCGGCGCGCGCGCCCGCTGCCGCGCCGGTTGCGGCCTGAGAGGCGGCGCGGCGGCGGTCCGGCGGCAGTCACGGCGGCGGGCGAAAGGGCCAGCGATGCCGCATCTGACCGGCCCCCGATCGCTGGCCGACCGCTTCGGCGGGTCCGTCGTCGGCCTCTGCGGCGTGGTGCATGACGGGGTCGCGCCCTATCCCGACGGTCAACGCCGGCCGGCCCGGCTGCGCAACCGGAGCAAGGCCCGATGACGACGCACGCATTCGACCTTCAGGGCCATCGCGGGGCGCGCGGGCTCGCGCCCGAAAACACGCTTGCCGGCTGCGCGGCCGCGCTGGCTGCCGGCGTCACCAGCATTGAGATCGACGTCGCCCTGACCGCCGACGGCGCGGTCGTGCTGTCGCACGACCCCGTGCTCGACCCCGACCTGACGCGCGGGCCGGACGGGCGCTGGATCGACCCGCCCGGCGCGCGCATCCGCGACCTTGCGTTGGCCGACCTGTCCCGCTTCGATGTCGGGCGCGCGCGGCCGGGCAGCGCCGTCGCCCGGGCGCAGCCCGGGCAGGTGCCGCAGGACGGCGCGAGGATACCGACGCTGGACGCCGTCTTCGCCGCGACCGCAGGCGCGGCCCGGGTGGTGATCGACGTCGAGATCAAGACCGACCCGCGTGACCCCGACCTGACCGCCGCGCCCGAGGCGGTGGCGGAGGCGGTCATCGCTTCGGCGCTACAGTCCGGCGCGATGGCGCGGCTGGCGGTGCGGTCCTTCGACTGGCGGTCGCTGGTCCACCTGCAGGCGCGCTGGCCCGAGGTGCCGCTCGGCTGGCTGAGCGAGCCCGCCACCTGCAACGCCGACTGGCAGGGTCCCCATGCCCGGCCGGGCGGCTCGACGCCGGACGCGGTGGCCGCCGCCGCGCGCGGCGCGCCCGGCGCTCTCTGGGCGCCCGCGCATGACAGCCTGACCGAGGCCGAGATCGCGGTGGCGCACCGGCTCGGCCTTCGCGTCGTGCCCTGGACGGTGAATGATCCGGCCGACATGGCCCGACTGATCCGCTGGGGCGTCGACGGCCTCTGCACCGACCGGCCCGACATCGCCCGCACCGTCATGGCCGCGCAGGGCCTGCCGCTGCCCCCCGCCGTTCCGCCCCGCTGACGAGCCGGGACGCCGGGCCATGGCCGGCCGCCCTCGCGGGGCCGCACCCTGCCCCGGACGTCGGCCGCACAGCGGCTCTATCGCAAGATCAATCTGTAGGGGTCCGAAGGGCGCTCCGCGACAGAGCCCGTCTTGTCGGATCAGACACGCGCCCGATCCGGCCGCGCCGGCCTGCCCCCGGCAAGGCCCTGGGGCCGCGCCTCTGCGACGGGCGTTTCGGCCCGGGACCTATCGGCAGCCGGAGCCGGTTGTCGAACGCTTGTGGCCCAGGTCTCCGGCGCTTCGATCTGATCCGGTCCGGCCCTGGCCGCACGGGGCTGCGCCGGGTCTCGCGCAGCCGGTCCAGGCAGGCGGTCACGCCCGCGTCCAGCGTCCGGGCGTCAGGGCGCTCGACCGTCGCGACAGGCTCGCCGACCTTGCGCTGCGGGCGACAGCAATCCCGAGTGCCGTCCAGACCCTGACAGGAAGCCAGCACCGCAGCGCGGGGCCCTGTCATGCCGCTCGGTTGACGACCGGGGTCTTGACCGCCGCTATGCCCGCCGGAAGCACATGGTTCAGAATGTCGGCCAGGGTCAGGATGCCGCGGATCCTGTCACCATCCATCACGACGGCCAACTGCACGCTCGCGTCACGCATATGGGTGAGTGCCTCGTAGACCGGTGTCTGGGCCGCAAGCGTGAAGGCCGGACGGGCGATATCACGCGCAAGCTGGTCGGTCGGCCGAAGCAGCGTGTCGCGCACGTGGACGACCGATGGCGCGGTGCCGTCCGCACCGATCATCAGGATGCGCATGTGTCCCGACTGCATGGCGGCGGCGCGGACGTCGGCAACCGTCGCCGTTGACGTCACTTGCACAGGCGTCTGCGTGACGAGGGCGCTGACCGGAAGCGTGCCGAGGTCAATGAGACCGGAAATCTGTTTCTGCAACTGAGGTGCAAGGGTGCCGACATTGGCCGAATGCTCGACGAGTTGCCGGATGGTTGCCACATCCTGCCCGCCGACGGCCGCGCTCTCGACAGGCTCGACGCCGCTGGCCCGGACGAGACGGTTGGCAATGCTGTTGATCCAGTTCAGCAACGGGCGCAATGGCCAGATATAGGCGCGCGAGATCACCCCGATCGCGAGTGCCGAGGTCTCGGGATGTGCGATGGCCCAGGATTTCGGGGCCATCTCGCCAACGACCAGGTGCAGGAAGGTCACGAAGAAGAGCGAGAGCGCAAAGGACGTGCCGCCCGCAGCCCAGTCAGGCAGGCCCCAGACGACCAGCAAAGGGCCAAGCCAGGCGTCGACGGCCGGCTTCGTCACCGCGCCGAGGGCGAAGGTGCAGACGGTGATGCCGAGCTGTGCCCCGGCCAGCATCAGGGTGAGGTCGTTCATGCCGCGCAGCGCGGCACGCGCAGAACGGCTGGTCAGGGCAAGTTCTTCCAGGCGGTGCCGACGCGCCCCGAGCAGGGCGAATTCGATGA
>Ga0224723_1000330_pt1 | contig 33393 bp, 32 predicted proteins | sample Balambano_FR2_Me_FD_161647 | JGI IMG/M metagenome (GOLD analysis project Ga0224723, IMG submission 161647) | Freshwater sediment microbial communities from Lake Towuti, South Sulawesi, Indonesia - Balambano_FR2_MetaG | ecosystem: Environmental > Aquatic > Freshwater > Lake > Sediment | place... | reverse complement strand
ACCAATATTACCTTCATTGCCGGTACTACCATTTCGTGCTGCACCACCAAAACTACCCGTAGCCAAAGCACCTGCACCAGTACCAGCAGAAGTACCACCACCACCACCTAAGCAGGAGGTAGCAGCGGTATCTAGTCATGAGTTGCAAGGATTACTGGATTTACCTGGTAAATCAGCCGCTTTATTTAACGTTGAGGGTATAACTCGTCGTGTTGATGTCGGTGAAAGCATTGGTTCCAGTGGTTGGACACTCGTGGAAGTCACCAAAGACGAAGCGATCGTTCGTCGTAATGGAGAAGTGCGCTCCATTTACGCAGGACAAAAATTTTAATTTGCGATAATCAGCTCCAGATCATCAGACAATCATCAAAACAAGCATCTACTTAATTTCTCTTTCATCTTGCTAGTTAATGAGGTAGTTTATAAAAAACTTCCGAGATTACAACATTGATTTGTGACATTTTACTTGCACTGAATATAAATTTTGTGGAACATGCATCATGCCTGTTCCATAAATATTATAAAAAGATTTGAGACACTGCTTCAAGGGAGTGGTAACGGTGGATGATCCATGTGGCAACCACCCCTCACTTACCCCAAAAAGCACGTTAATAAGTGTTTACTTAACCTTATTTATTGATGAATCAGGGAATTAGATTTCATAGTAGATTTCAAACTCTGCACTACGGATTGATTTACTCGCGGTTTGCCAAATCGTTCCCAAGCGCTACCTCCCCGCAAAAATAGTTCCATCCAGCGAATACGTTCTCCACCATTGGCAGCATTCCAACCAGCGCTACCCGGAGCAAAAGCTAAAGTACCTTGGGGAACTTGGAAGCTACCATCTGAGTAAATGGCATCACTGACAACATCACCAATACGGATGACACATTTAGTTTCAGGTTCTAAACGAACAGTATGAGCGGGGATGGTGGTTTTAATATTTCCATAACCATCAATCCAGGCAATGCGATCGCTTGGAGGATCTGGTATTTGCTCCAAGCTTAAAGGCTCACCCAATAAACTTAAATCACCTTGAGCAACAGCAGCAACTGCACTTGGAAAGACATCACGGGAGCGAAATTGTGATCCCGAACGTGATACATTAAATGTTTTTATGGTCAAGGCATGATGCTTGATAAATGACAGCGTATATCCAGCATTCACTCCTACTACCTTCACACCCAAAGGCAATAAAGCATAAGTTAATCCCTCACCTTCATTATCTCGTCGGGCTTCTGGGTCGTCTTGACGAGGGGCACAATTATGGTAAATTAATCTTTCTTCTGGACCTGAATTTAAGCCCAATTGGGCAATCCAAAAACCTGTGGCTAATGTACTGAATGGTGGTACCGAGAAGGGATGAATTTGTGCTTGGGGTAGCATCATTAGTAACCGCTGTGTTACCTCAGCGAAAGCTGGGTCTCCAGTACCGTAGTCAGCAATCAAAGAAACTAACATAAATGGTGTTATATGTATCGAACCTACAAAGGTATGGTAAACCAAAAAGTGGAACCATTCCGAGGAGCGCTCTTAACACCAATTTCACCTCCATGAGCTGCAATAATTTGCTTACACAAATATAACCCCAACCCCAAACTCACAGAACTACGAGTATTTGTCCCCCGAAAATATAGTTCAAAAAGACGATCGCTTTGTTGTTGAGTCATGCCAATACCGTTATCGGATACAGTACAATAAATGGCATCTCCTTGAGATGTGGCATTGATAGTTAAAGTTAATCCTGGAGGATTGTGCTTCATCGCATTCACAATCAAATTAGAAAAAACTCGCCATAATTGCGTTGCATCTGCATTGACTTGTGGTAAATCAGCAGAAACTAAATTGATTAAATTAGTTTGATTTTCTAATAACATCGGTTGTAAATCAGCGATCGCATCTTCGACCACTTGATGTAATGCGATTAATTGACGCTGCAAAAACACACCTTGGACATCGTTGACATGAGCTTCCATCAAAGAGTTAATCAAATTCAGCTGGCGATCGCAACTTTGTGCCATCCGCTCCAGTACCACACGAGTAATGACAATTTTCTCTTCCCCACTTCCCAGCAAATTTCTCAATAACATTAATGTACCCAACACTGGATTACGTAAATCGTGGGAAACTGCATGATAAAATGCCCGTAGCGCTTCTTCCGCTTGTTTACGTTTGCTAATATCTTCTATCAAACCCTCATAATAAAGCAGCTTACCATTTTCATCGCGCACAGCATAAGCTTTTTCGGAAATCCAAACAATACTACCATCTCGACGCCGAATTTGAGATTCAAACTCCGATAAACTCCCATACTCCTCAATCAAACGTACAAAATCTGCACGTCGCTGAGGATCTACATACAACTCATGTCCCACATCAGTAAAATTATTGATGACATCTTCCGGATAAGAGTAACCGTATATCCGAGCTAAGGCTGGATTCGCAGTAATATAACGTCCATCAGCAGTACTTTGAAAAATACCTTCGACAGCATTCTCAAATATATTACGGTATTTCGCCTCTGCTAATTCTAATTTCTGGTATGCCTGCTCTAACTCCTTACGAGCGTAAAATTCTTTTGCTTGCAGCCGATCATACAAATATACACCTATATTACATATTACACATAACCAGAACACATACATCAAAAACGTGACATTATAGATTTCTGGATGGTCAACTTCTGGAACTTCCAGCCCTAATGCTGTATTTACCCCGAAGTAGTAAACTAAAACAACCAACTGGGATATCAAGTGTAAACTCCAGTGAGTTGGCATGAGAGTAGCTTGACCAAGGAACAGCAATGACCACGATAATGGGTCTGGAATCGCAAAACCGTTAACAGTAGCAAAAATTTGTTGGATGAGACTAATTGACCAAGATGAACCTAAAAATAGTATTTGTGGACGACGACGACCAAATTTAGTCTTATGCAAAAAAAAGAAGGTGAGCAAACTGATTATCATTACACCATTGATCACCAGCCATTGATTTCTTAACGCTCTTGGTACATCTTTAAATTCCCTAAGAGGGAAAAAGACATTATAAATATCTCTTAAAGCAAAAGTCAGTATACAAATAAACGCGATCAATAACCACAAACGCAATCTCTGCCACAAAAAGCGATGTCGCCAAGCTTTATACTCAGTAGTAATAACATCAGTTTTTGGGGTCAAGATTAAGTTCCAGTAGTTCCGCACCCTAGGAATTAGCGAATTCCATACTATTTGAGCAATTTTTTGCATGGCTAGTAGAAGAAGGCAAAAGATTAAAGATTTATAGTCTGAGCTTTTTGCCTATTTATATGGGATTTTGATATCCGTTATCTTGTACTAAAATTCACGCTCAGATACAGCACATTGCAGGTTTATGAGGTACGGTTATATTAACTCGTAAGGGCACGGCACTAGCAGGATTTTTTATTCACCCACAAGATTTCTGACGCCGTGCCCCTACCAGTGTACCTCACGCTCGTTGAAAACTGCTATAATTATTTGTGTTTTTACTTATCCCTTCTACCTTTTTACTTTTACTTTTCTACTGGTATTGTAAACCAAAAACATAAACCACCTTTACGTTTGCTAATAACGCCAATTTCACCCCCAGAAGCTTTAATAATTTGGCGACAAAGATATAATTTTAAGCCAGTACCTGTAGAAAAACCTGCTTGGGGGTTGCGTACGTGCAAATCAAACAAGCGATCGCACTCTAATTTACTCATCCCCACCCCATTAACTTGAATTGAAGTGCGAATCATATCTTTACTAAGTGTAGCGTCAACAGTCAAATTCATTCCCGGAGGATGTTGTTGCAAAGAATGAGTAATTATATTTACAAACACTCTTTGTATTTGTACTGAGTCAACCATTACCAAAGGTAAATTTTCTGGCACTAAATTCAAGATATTGGCTTGATTTTGCGTTAGTATTGGTTCTAATTCTTTAATAATTGTCCATATTAAGTTGTGAAAATTGACACTTTCTTGGTGTAATACTATTCCCTGGCTAACACTATTATGCAATTCTAATAAAGAATCTATTTTCGCCAATTGATATTCATTACCTTGGATCATCCGTTTAATAGTTGTACAAGGTATATGAGTATTAAAGTTCGATATTTCTTTGCCTCCCTCTTGATTAAACAAATTCTTCAATACCATTAAATTACCCATGACCGAAGTCCGGAGTTCATGAGAAATAGTATGCAATACTACATCTTTAACTCGGTGGAGTTCTTGCAATTCCTGCATTTTTTGTTGTAATTGGGCTGTACGTTCTTCTACTTGCCTTTCTAAGTTAGAATTTAAGTTGGCAAGTTGTTGATATAATTTCGCTTGTTGAATCGCAATAGCTAATTGTTCCGATATTCGCTTTAGTAAGTCAATTTCTGTTTGCAGCCAATGACGGGGTTTAGAGCATTGGTTAGCAATTAATGCCCCAAAGAATTCTTCGCCTGATATAATCGGTACGGCTAAGGTTGCCTGAGTTTGAAATTTTTGGTAATGGGCTTTGATTTTGGGAGATACATCTGTTTGCGCGATGTCTTCTACTAAACGTACGCGATGGGTAAACAGTAGCGTTCTCATTTCTTGAATGACAGTTGGGTCTTCTAACTTGCAGTTTAAAATCGACGGATAATTTGGTTCTACAGATTCAGCTAGAATTCTGCCAATATTACCATCATTCAAACCAATAAAAACTCTATCTGCTTTCAAAAATTGACGGACTTCTGTTACAGTCGTTTGCAGGATTTTATCTAAATCTAGAGATGTGCGGATTCGTGCAAGAGTTTCTGTTAACAAGCGATCGCGTTGAGAACTCAGACGCAATTCAGCTTCTGATTGTTTGCGTTCAGTTATATCCTCGTTGACTGCGAGTAAGCACTTAACACCGTCTAATTCAATAATCTCAGCCGAAACCATTGCAATCCCAATTTCTCCGGATTTTCGCCGAAATTCAAATTCTAAGTTCCGCACAGCACCTTGCAAGTGTAATTGTTCTAGTAATCTTGCGCGATCGCTCGGGTTTACCCAAATACCTAACTCCAAAGCAGTACGATTAATTACCTCTGCTTTCGTAAAACCAGATAAAGTAACAAAACTATCATTTACTTCTAAAAAACGTCCTTCTTGTAAAGTACTAATAGTAATTGCATTGGGACTACAACAAAAAGCTTTGGCAAATTTTTCAGTAATATTATGTAAATTATCCTGTAGCTTTTTATCTTCCGTTATATCCCTTGCTATAGCTAATACTTCATCTTCACCGCTAACAACTAACCGCACCTCGTAATGACGTATTCCTGAAGGTGTGATTAGTTCATACTTACAGGTTTGTAAAGTTTTATTATCTAAAGTTTTGGCGATCGCGTCCAATGTCTTAGCTGCTACGTCAGTCGGAAATACATCTTGGAGATTTTTCCCGATAATTTGTGACCCAATATTAACAGCTCCCTCACCTTGAAAATCTAAATACTCACCATCACGGCTGACGCGGAACATCAAATCCGGGATAGCATTTATAATGGCCCGATATCGCTCCTCATGGAGTAATTTTTCCGTAGCTTTGGAGTTAGTCGCATCCATCACCAATATTGCTTGAGAATCTGGTGTATCTGGTGTTTTAGCAATCATCTATATTAGCAAATATAACCGAAATATGTAATAAGATTCTGCTTATAGCATCTTACTTCAGGTTAATTCACTCAAGAGCGATCGCATTCACCCAGATGGGTGATAAAATAGAGGGCTGCTCGCTCGACGGTAATAAGCTACCCACGAAATCGAGGTACGTAGGATTATCGAGTAAAAGAAGTAGAGAATATTTACTTAGTTCTTTATTACTCTTTTGTAACAGATGATAATAAACCTGACATATCTAATAATTGCTGTGAGAAAACATCAGCTTGCTGAGCTATTAGTGTTCGTTTGTTATCATCAAGCCAAATATTATCCAAGGTTAATTTCCATCGTGATAATTGGACTTGAATATTCACTAATTCCTCAGCTTCTTCTGGTTCAATTTCTGCTGCTGTCCACTCAATAAACCAGAGAGTTTCATCTATTACAATTTGAACAGCTTCTTTATAAGCAGTATTATAAAATGACCTAATACGTGCCAAGTTTGACGCTATATGACCTAATCGATTCGCTACTTTGTCGCTTTGGAAGCGTGCCTTTTTTTCATACAAATCTTGATTCATAACCACCAATTAGCTCTTGAGTTATTTGTTTAACACGTTCTCTGATTTTTGGGTCTTGAATAATCATGGAACGATTATTCTGACTAGGGCGAATATTAATAATAGATTCATAATCGATTGATTGATTAAACGGAGTCCAATTAGCACCCCAAACATTTCCCTGTCTACTACCATCTTCTAACAATGCTCCTTCACATTCAGAGTGTCTTTCAGCACCTCCAGCTAAAATACCTTTTTCTATATCCACTACAACCTTAATGTAAACCCTCAAGTCTTGCATCATCTGCTCTACTTGTTCTAAGGTCGCACGCTCTCTAATAATAATTATCAAATCCTCACCCAATTCCTTGTAATTAAATTTTTAGTGCTAGAGGGCTTATTTAATGATGATAACAGGAACTAAAGTCCCCTTCGGCTTCCTTTTACCCCGTCGTATAACGCTGAAGGGAGAAAAGCAAAAATTCTCCCTTCAACTAGTGAGCTTTCATCTTTTAATTTAAAATTCTCCACTGAAAACTCGTTCAGTAGGACCTGTCATATAAACTCGTTGGTCATCTGACCATTCTATTAGTAAAGGCCCACCAGGAAGTTCAATAGTAGCAATCCGATCACATTTTTCTGTCAACACACCTGCAACTAAAGAAGCACAAGCACCAGTACCACAAGCTAATGTCATCCCCGCTCCTCTTTCCCAGACTCGCATTTTGAGATAATCTGACCGTACGACTTGAATAAACTCTGTATTTATCCGTTGGGGAAAAACTGGATGATTTTCAAACTGAGGACCGATTGTTTCTAAAGAAATAGCTGCTACATCCTCTACAAAAGTAATGCAGTGAGGATTTCCCATATTTACACAAGTAACATCCCAATTCTTACCTGCAACTTCTAGTGACTTATTAATCACTTTCTCGTTAGCTTCAGCTAAAGTAGTCGGAATTTCACCTGCAAGCAGTCTCGCTTCACCCATATCTACCCTAACTTGACCATCAGTCATTAACAGAGGGGACATTACACCAGCTAGGGTATGAATGCGGTATTTATCTTTCTTAGATGTACCTTCTAAATCAGCTACAAAATCAGCAAAACAGCGAATACCGTTACCACACATTTCTGGTTCTGAACTATCGGAATTAAAAATCCGCATCGTGTAATCAGTGCCATTTTCACCAGGTAAGACAAAAATTACACCATCAGCACCGATACCAAAATGGCGATCGCATAATTTCTCTGCTTGGGCTGGAGTGATTATAGGGGTTGACTTTGAGCGATTATCAATCAAGATAAAATCGTTGCCCAATCCGTGATACTTAGTAAATTGAATTGCCATTTGCCTGATTTATGAATTATCAATGATTTGGTGGCCTACTACCCACTATCTCTCAAAAGGGCGGGTTTGAACTGAGTCTGGTAGTTCATCCAAAGTATACTGGCAAAACCCGCTTCTACAGATCACTCATTAACTATCAATTACTCAAAATGCATACACTAGAATTTGACACCTCATTACCCAGTATCCGCCAACTCCAAGAGCTAATTAAACAAAGTAACAATGTAGAAATTAAGCTATTAACTGGTGATACTCTCGCAGGCAAGATTTTATGGCAAGATCCTAATTGTATATGTATTACTGATAATAACAGTCAGCACACAGTGTGGAAACAAGCGATCGCGTATATGAAAAGTACTCAATAAAAACAAAGAAAACAAATTATGACTCAAACACTACCAGCACAAAAGCTATTTACATTTGATGAATTTGTTTCCTGGTATCCTAATAACGGGAAACGCTATGAATTACATAATAGGGCGATTATTGAAATGCCACCACCAACAGGCGATCATGAAAGTGTTATAGGTTTTTTAGCAGGTGAGATTAGTGTAGAGTATAAACGTTTGAAATTGCCTTATTTCATACCAAAAAGTGCATTCGTTAAAACACCATTAGCCGACTCAGCCTACTTACCAGATATTTTGTTACTAAACAGCAATAATCTTATAAATGAGCCACGATGGAAAAAGGAATCTACAGTAACTCAAGCTACATCTGTTCCTCTAATAGTAGAAGTAGTCTCTACGAACTGGCGTGATGATTATTACGATAAGTTTGGAGACTACGAGGAAATGGGAATTCTTGAGTACTGGATTGTGGATTACGCAGCTAATGGTGGTCGTAAATTTATTGGCAATCCCAAACAACCTACTATATTTGTGTGTGAGCTTGTTGATGGTGAGTACCAAATGCATGAGTTTAGGAATGATGAGCGGATTGTATCCCCAACTTTTCCACAATTGAATCTGACTGCTAATCAGATTTTTAGCGCGGGGATAGAAATCTAATCAATCACACCGATAATTCAACAGCGAGGTAGCCCCTAAATTCTATTTATGGGGCAAAGCCGTTGGCGATTTTATAATGCCTCCGGCACGCTACGCGAACGCCTTCGTTATTCTTCTATAGGGATCAAATCAATCTGCGAGTTCTGAGATTAGTTCAAAGTCACCTGCCATTGGTGGGTCGGAGCGGATGTCCAGTAATCCAATAGCGCCTGAGGAGTCGGAGCCTACTAGGGTAGACGAAACTCACGCAGTGAGTTGGAACCCCCCGGATTTATCCGTGGGGTGAGATCAGTATCGACAGGTAAATATTCCTTAAGCGCTTCTGCTTCTCCTGCTTTCACTATTGGAACAGTCAAAGGTGTCTCAGTAGTAGGTGTAAGTAACTGCTCTAATTGATTCAGGCTGGGTAAGCTACCACATAATAGTAGCTGGTCAGAAGCTCGCAACTCAGTATTACCTTCAGGAAAGCGAATAAACTTTCCATCTCGACGCATTGCTTGCACTTGTAGACCATACTCTTGACGCATATCTAAAGCTGCAAGGGTTTTACCAAGTACTGGACAATCAGTTATAATTGTCACCCACTGACAAGCACTATTTTCACCCGGAACTGTAGCTTGACCCTTGGCAAATTCATCTAAAGCTGCAAGTTCTTCATCCGCACCCACAACTAACAAGCGATCGCCTGATTCTAACTTTGTGCTGTTATCAGGATAATCAATTTCTTTACCCTCAGCACGGCGAATTGCCATTAAACTTACACCTGTTAGGTAACGGATATCAGCTTCTTCTAAAGTCATACCAATTAGAGGTGAATTATCCGGTAGAGGATACCAGCGTCGATTTAAATCACGGGTCGCTTGCTGTAAATCTCGGGAAACTTCTGCTGCTGACTGTTCGGGACGTAAATCTAAATAATGGCGATCGCGGATTTGCTGCATCTCTCTTTGAACAACTGCTGGTGATAAACCCAAATCAGTTAATAAATAAGCAGCCATCTCAATACTGGCTTCAAATTCTGGTTGTACAACTTCCCGCGCTCCGAGTTGGTAAAGTACTTCAATACTTTTATTATTATTAGCCCGAACTACTATATTTAACTCAGGTGATAATTCTAAAGCTCGCTTCAAACACAGACGAGTACTCATCGGATCCGGAAGAGCGATCGCTAATCCTACAGCGTTACCCACTCCCGCAGTTTCTAAAACATGGAAACTCGCACAATTACCATATACATAGGGTATCCCTGCATCTCGCAACTGTTGAATTCTAGTTTCAGATTGGTCGATAACTACCACAGGAAAATTGTGAGCAAGTATTAATTTTACTAAATTCTGACCGACACGCCCATAACCACAAACTACCACATGGTCTTTAAATGGTAAATCTTCGGAAACTTCCTGCGGCATCCCTTCTCCATCAAAATAAGGCTTTAGCCACGGCATAGATTCGGCAAAGCTAAACAAAAATGGTACTAACCGTAATACAAACGGTGTAATGACTAATGTTACCGCCGTTGTTCCTAAAATCAGTAAATATACTCGCCGCGAAACTAACCCCAACGCTTGTCCCTCGCTGGCAAGTACAAAGGAAAATTCCCCAATTTGAGCCAACCCTAAACCAGCAATCAAAGCAGTTTTCAACGGATAACGAAACAACTTAACCAAAGGCGTGACAATCAAAAATTTACCAACAAATACCAGCGCCACTAACCCCAAAATTAATTCTAAATTTTTCCATAAAAATAACGGATCAATCAGCATCCCAATTGCTGCAAAAAATAAACTTGCAAAAATATCTCTCAGTGGCTCTACGTAGGTAAGAGTTTGGTCTGCATACTCCACTTCCGAAATCATCAAACCAGCTACAAAGGCTCCCATCTCAATCGAGAGTCCCATATGTTCTGTCAGCAGAGCAATACCCAAACACAACGCTACTACCCCTAACAAAAATAACTCTTTACTTTCTGTCCGTGCCAAAAGCCTTAATAATCTTGGTATCAGCCAAATACCTGCCGCTACTGCACCCGCAGAAAATAAACTCAGTCGCGCTAATGCTGTGAGAACTGCTATACCAATTGATTCTATAGGTTGGTCTAAAGCTGGTAGCACCGCTAGCATTAACCCCAACGCTAAATCTTGGACTACTAAAATACCTAGTAACACCTGTCCATGGGGCGTTTCCGTCTCATTTCGCTCCATCAAGCACTTCAGGACAACTGCTGTTGAGGATAAAGAAAGAATTCCTCCCAAAAATACTCCCTGTGCAGGTGAATCTACCCACCCCACACCCACAGATACCAAAGTTGTCACCAAAATAGTCAAGGCGATTTGCAATCCACCACCACCCAAACTAATTGCTTGAACTTTCCTTAGTTCTGCTAGAGAAAACTCCACACCCAAAGCAAAGAGCAAAAATGCTACCCCAAATTGAGCTAAAGTCTCTACTTGAATTAATTCTTTGATCAATCCTAATCCAGCTGGCCCAACGACCATACCACCTATAAGATAACCTAATAGGACAGGTTGCCGTAAAAGCGCTGCAAAAAGCCCTCCGCAGGCTGCAACTGCCAGAACTGACACTAAATCAACTATTAGTCTAAAATCTTCTTGCACTTTTTAAGAACTATTAAGAGCGATATCTTTCCAGCATACAAATTTTCATATGTCTAAAGCTAGATTTCTAGTGAAGTAATTACAAATTTTGGAAATCCTACTTAATGATTAAATCCCTAATTTTTTAAAGAATTCGGGTTTATTGTTCTATTTTATACTTGTACCAAGCCCCTTCGGGGCGGGAACTCTTAACAGGGGGGGAGAACCAGGGAACGAATATTGGGTAGGGTGCCCCTAATTTTAATTATGAAAAATGAGAAAAAGATTTTTTTTGAGACACGTAGTGCGAAAAAAAAAGGCGTCCTTGTGTCAAATCCCCTAATTTTAATTATGGGGATTTCCCTGTTCCCTGTTCCCTTTTAATATGATAGTTCCTCCTCGATTCTTGGGAAACCTATAAGTCGCTCAACTTTGATGGATATATCAGGAAAAGCTAGGGGAGCAATAAAGCCTGTGGTCAGTGTTAGTTCAGTTGTGTATTGGCTATTTTTTATGTCTCGAAATACTTTTAACTGAAAATTTTTAAGGTTGGCAACCCAATACTCAGTAATACCCGCTTCAGCATAAATATTTTTTTTTTCACCTAAGTCCTTATTTAAAGTAGCCTTAGAAAATTCAATAATCCAAAAGATATCTTCAGGATAGGGATGATGTTCTAAATAGATTTCGCCTAAATATTTAACAATAGCGATATCAGGAGCGGGTTCGGAATTATTGGTGAGGGTGATAGGTTTGGCATCACGAATTTTTGCACGTTCTCCAAGCACTGACCGCAGATAATCGGCTGCTTCTGTATTGTAATAGGCGTGAGATTCTCGTTCTGGAGGCATAAAGATTAGCTCACCACGTAACAGTTCAATGTGCTGATCATCAAAAATACCTGCTTCTATTGCCCGGTGGTAGCGTTCAATTGTCCATTTATAGGTAGTTAGAGTCATATCCTTTCAAGTTTAGATAATAAGTTCCCTTAAATTTTAAATATGATTGGATGTCTATTCCAAAGCCTTAATTGTTTTACCTGTTTTAACTCCGATAAGTAGGTGTATCAAGCTATCAATCAGGCGATCGCTCTCCATGGGGATGATATCTTTGCCATAGAGCATTTCTTGGGTCATCATAAAGTGTACTAAGGTACCAATAATGATTCGTGCTGTTGCTTCTGGGTCTGGTATATCCAATTCAGGGTAAGTATTCAAACATTCACAAATAGCTGCAACTGTAGGCTTCATAATGTGATATATCCACGTTTGGCCTAATTCAGGAAAGCGTCCTGATTCTCCAATTAATACCCTCACAAATGCTCTATGCTCATCGTCTTGGAGCATCCGGTTTAATGCATTTGACATTAACTCTCGGAGTACAATATGAGGTTCTCCGTGAAGCGGAACTGTACCAAACACTGACTGAAATTTCTTTTGTGCTAATTGCTCAATTAAAGTTTCAAATAATCTTTTTTTGTCTTGAAAGTGACTGTATACCGTTGCTTTAGAAACACCCGCTGCTGCTGCTACTCTATCCATACTTGTACTAGCGTAACCGTGTGTCAAAAATTCTTGCATCGCTCCTTGGAGAATTTTTTCTACTTTCTCTTGTGAACTCCCCCACTCAACCTCGCTAACTTTTATATATGACATATTTTTTGGTTTTGTACATCTTCTTAATAAACAATATTGCTGACAACTGCCTTTAACTTTTTAAATTTTTGTATTTAACTACACACCGTTCACACCCTTTTCGTGGACAGCATATCAGTTTGTTGGGGGTAGTTGGTAGGGGTGGGTTTGAAACCTGTCCGTACTGGATAGTTGGTGGTTGTCAAGAGTTCTTCCCCTCTCCCTCCCCAAGATGTTCATTTTGGAACTTGACTAAACTAGTCGGTTTAGTTTAGCTTGATTGTATCAAAACTAAAGTATTTAGTTTTCAGTACATAAATTAAAACTGAACTTACTCAAAAAATCCTTGAAACTCCTATTCCTATGTAGTGGCAGTACCTGCGGGAAGCCGAAAAAAGGCATAACTACATGAATTGCCACTCTCCTGTGTGTTGCTTTGCGTAAGTTCATAAAAGCTACTTTTACTTAACACAGTTAACTTCCAAGTGAGGGATGCCTACCATGGTGCAACACTCAAAGTTTGAAGAATCTTCTCGCCCGATTCTCCGCCCAAGGATAATTTTGGTAATAATAGCTGCTCTTGTTGCAGCGGGATTCAGTATTTATACTGCAAGAAAAATAAGTCAAAAACCTGAAGTGCAACCAGCACCAGTAGCCGTAGTGCCAGAGGTGACAACAGTTACTGCCCTAGGACGCCTAGAACCAAAAGGGGAAATAGTAAAACTCTCCGCACCATCATCAATGGAGGGAAATCGAGTCGAAAAGTTATTGGTAAAGGAGGGAGATCCGGTTAAGGTTGGACAAGTGATTGCCGTCTTAGATAGCCGTGATCGGATGCAGGCAGCTTTGCAACAAGCTCAAGAAGCGGTAAAAGTTGCTCAAGCCAACTTAGCAAAGGTTGAAGCAGGAGCAAAAACAGGTGAAATAGAAGCGCAAAAAGCAGAAATTGCTAGGGTACAAGCTCAATCTTTAGGAGATGAAAGGGCACAAACAGAGGCTTTAGCAAGATTAGAGGCCCAATGGGAAGGTGATAAAGCTGCCCAAAGAGCTACACTAGCAAGATTAGAAGCGCAATTAGAAGGTGATAAAGCTGCCCAAAGAGCGACAATCAATAGATTAGAAGCAGAATTGGGGAATGCCCAAATCGAATTTCGCCGTTATCAACAACTGTACAAACAAGGAGCGATCGCTCAATCTTTATACGACAGCAAACGCTTGACTGTAGACACCATCACCCAGCAATTAACTGAAGCCAGAGCAGTTCTCAAAAGAATTGATGCTACAACAAGTAAGCAAATTATCGAAGCTAAAAGTAATCTTCAACGAATCACAGCCACTGGGAGCAAACAAATAAATGAAGCGAGAGCAGTTTTGGCACGGATACAAGATACTGGTAGCAAGCAAGTTAGTGCTGCTAGTGCTACCCTAAATCAAATTGCAGAAGTGCGTCCGGTAGATGTTGCAGCAGCCAAAGCAGAAATCGGTCGTGCTTTAGCCGCTCAAAGAGAAGCAAAAGAGAAATTGAATCAAGCTTATGTTAATTCTCCTCAGGAAGGAGTGGTATTTAAAATTAATACCCGTCCAGGGGAATTAGTATCAACGACTGAAGGCATCATTGATATTGGACAAACAAGTCAAATGATGGCAGTAGCAGAAGTTTATCAAAGTGATGTTAATAAAGTTCGTCCTGGACAACAAGTAAGGATAACCAGTGACTCTATACCAGGGGAATTAAAGGGAAGAGTAGAGCGAATTGGCTGGCAAGTCCAACGCCAAGATATTATTAATACCGACCCTAGTAGTAACATTGACTCTCGGATAATTGAAGTTCACATCCAACTAGACCAACTCTCTAGTCGTAAAGCTGCGAAACTTAGTAACTTACAAGTCAAAACAGTAATTAAGCTTTAATTTGTGGGGCGTTTTTTTGCTTCTTTGGCTATATATAGACATAAATTATACCGAAATTATTATGATTGGTTTTATTAAAGAATTCAGGCGACGGACACCTTTAGGATGGTTACAACTAAGCCATGAAAAAGGTCGTTTATTAGTGGCATTATCGGGAATAGCTTTTGCTGATGTCTTAATGTTCATGCAATTGGGCTTTCAGACAGCACTTTATGATAGTAATACTCGTTTGCATCGCAACTTAAGGACAGACATAGTTTTAATCAGTCCTCAGGCTCGTAACCTGATAAATATGTCTACTTTCTCACGACGACGATTATACCAAGCTGCTGATATTCCGGGGGTAAAATCAGCAGAACCGATGTATGCCAACGTTGTCACATGGAAGAATCCTCAGACACGTCTAGAAACAGCGGTTTTAGTTATGGGGTTTAATCCTGACCAACCCCCATTTACCTTACCAGAAGTAAATCAACAGCTAGATGTAATTAAATTACCGGATACTGTACTGTTTGACCGTGCTGCTAGGGGTGATTACCAACAAGCGATCGCTCAAATAGATGCAGGTAAAACTGTAACTACGGAAATAGAACGACGTACCATTACTGTTGGGGGTTTATTTAAAGTAGGGGCTTCTTTTGCTGCTGATGGTAACTTGATCACCAGTGATGATAATTTTTTGCGCTTGTTTCCGAGACGACAAGCAAGCAGTGTGAGCTTGGGATTAATTACCACACAACCAGGTTATGACCCCAAGCAAGTGGCACAATCATTAAAATCTTATTTAGGAAATGATGTCAAAGTATTAACCCACGAAGAATTTGTCTTGTTTGAAGAAAATTACTGGAGAGTAAACACCGCCATTGGTTTTATCTTTACCTTAGGTGTAGGGATGGGATTTATGGTAGGGGTGATTATTGTTTACCAAGTTTTATCTACTGATGTTAACGCTCATATGAAAGAATACGCTACTTTTAAAGCTATGGGGTATCGTAATTTCTATCTACTGGGTGTGGTCTTTGAAGAAGCGATTATTCTTGCAGTCCTGGGTTTTATTCCTGGAGCCTTAGTACCTTTAGGGCTTTACCATCTGACAAGAAATGCTACCAATTTACCAGTATATATGACCGTTGCCCGAGCAGTAACAGTATTAATTATGACTGTTATTATGTGTATGATTTCTGGAGCGATCGCCACTCGGAAGTTACAGTCCGCTGACCCTGCTGATATGTTCTAGAGGCGAATAATGACAGACACCGTTATTTCTATCCAAAATTTAGACCATTATTTCGGTCAAGGTAAACTTCGCAAGCAAGTATTATTTGATATCAATTTAGAAATTAATGCTGGCGAGATTATCATTATGACGGGTCCCTCTGGTTCTGGAAAGACGACGCTGTTAACTTTGGTTGGTGGATTGCGTTCCGCTCAATCAGGCAGTTTATATGTATTAGGACAAGAACTTTGTGGAGCTACTGCTAGACAATTAACTAAAGCACGGAGACACCACGGTTATATTTTCCAAGCACATAATTTACACGGTAGTTTAACAGCATTACAAAACGTCAAAATGGGTTTGGAAGTACATAGAGGTATTCCCACTCAAGAAATGAAAAGATTGGCAACAGAAATGTTAGGAGCTGTAGGATTAGCAGACCGTGTTAATTATTATCCTGATGATTTATCAGGGGGACAAAAACAACGGGTAGCGATCGCTCGTGCTTTGGTCAGTCAACCGAAAATAGTATTAGCAGATGAACCAACTGCTGCACTGGATAAAAAATCTGGTCGTGATGTGGTGGAATTGATGCAAAATTTAGCAAAAGAACAAGGCTGTACGATTTTGCTAGTTACCCATGATAACCGGATTTTAGATATTGCTGATCGCATCATTTACATGGAAGATGGTCATCTCATTAGTGATGGTGTAGATGCTACGGCAAAAGTAGAATAATTGTAAAAAAGGCACAGAGAAGATATATTTCTTAACATTGTAGAAATTAAAATTTTTATTAACTTAACCGTATTCATATATAATAAACATCAAATTTAAATATTAGCAAAAAGTATTAAATTCTGTATAAAAACTAAATGACACGCTTTATACATGACCAGTTTGCTAAAGATTATTTAGAAGCATTACTCAAATCCTATGGTGAAGTACAAGCACCCCTGCGTGTATCAGCAGAGGTTAGGGAAATCGATGTATTGTTTACCCCTAATAATGAACATTCTGGTTTATCTAATCTAGGATTGTTAGGGAAATTTGCTAACGAACCAGCAATTTTTGAGCCATTTCGCAATGCAGCACCTAAAGAAGAAATTTGCGATTGTATATTAAAATTATTAGAAGTCAGAGGTAATCTACAACGAGAAGCAAAGCGAAATAAGACCCGATTACTTGAATCAAAAATACCCAAACTCTGGGTACTGACTCCGACCGCATCCAAAAGGCTATTATCTGGGTTTGGAGCAACTCAAGGGGACGGATGGTTGCCGGGAGTATATTTGATGGCAGAGTATTTAAGGACAGCGATCGTTGCTATTCATCAGCTTCCAAGTACTACAGAAACTTTATGGTTAAGACTCTTAGGTAGAGGAACAGTACAAAAGGTAGCAATTAATGAATTAGAAGCGCTACCATCAAATCATCCACATTACCAAGCAACCTTAGAACAGCTTTACAACTTGCAGCAAAATCTAGCTGTGAATCAAAATATAGATAAGGATGATAGGGAGTTAGTTATGCGATTAGCACCACTATATCAACAAGACCGAGAATTAGCGAAACAAGAAGGAAGGGAAGAAGGAAGGGAAGAAGGAAGGGAAGAAGGAAGGGAAGAAGGAAGGGAAGAAGGAGAACAACGTCTAATTATACGCTTACTTAATCGCCGCTTTGGTGAAATTGATGCATCATTGATTGAGCAAATTCGAGGATTATCGGTAGATCAACTAGAATTGTTAGGTGATGCCTTATTAGATTTTACCGCCATTTCCGAGCTAGAAGCTTGGTTAAATCATTGACATACTCACCGACCTTAAAGGTCGGTGAGTATGTCAAGATTGTAAAACTTGCGCCAAGCTACGATTTAACCAATCATTATACCAATTGTAAAAACTTAAAGGTTCTCCAATATCATGAAAGTGAAAATCATCTGGGTTATCATGAAAATAAGAGCAAGACTGAATTGTAAAAGGATATATTCCCCCACAATTGGAACGTTCGTCCACCCATATATTACCTCGTTGTTCTCCTGTAAGAACTAACCTTGCAAAAATACCAGAACTATAATGGGCTATTGGTACAGTACCTTGGATAAATTTATCATCTAAATACTCATCAATAGAAACTGTAATACTTCCTTTACTTTTTACCATTACATCCAAATCATTCCAACTAGATTTGAGAGGAAAACTTTTAGCAAAAAAATTACTATCTTTAGGTTGTATTACTTCTATAAATTCACTTTCAGAACCAATTCCTATTAGTCCATATCCAGGTCCAGCACCACCGTTACCAATTTCTAATAAAAAGTTGCGATAATCATTAGGAAGAAGAGTATTATATTTCTGCTCAAATAATTGAATTTGTACTGAGCTTAAACAAGGATGAATTTTATACTGATGTAATTCCGAACCAAAAATTTCACAATCTGTATCTAAATTTGCTAGTTGTATCAGCTTATGCTTTAAATGAAAAATGTTATTCATTATCTATTCCCTAGCTCTCAAACACATCTTCCTGATTTCCTAAGAATAGTCCGGAGGTTCAGGATGTAATTAACTAGGTCTTGTACCATTAAGAGGAGAATCAATTAAGCTGAACGAGTAATGACTGTGGCAGAAACTCCTGGTAACACCAACTTCACTAACCCCTTTTTGAACCTGAAGTATGAACCTGCACTTGAATCTTTAGGTAATGACTATTACGACGAAGTTACAGCAGCTGATTTTCCCCTACACATTCTACGCTGGCGTAATGACGCCCTATTAAGTTTATTTAAACTAGAACCGCAAACAGTAACAGACCAAGATTTTATTGACGCTTTCAGCTTATTTGAAGGACGTAAACCTTTACTAGCCTTACGTTATCATGGCTACCAATTTGGCGAATATAACCCCAATTTAGGTGATGGTAGAGGTTTTCTCTACGGACAAGTGCGCGGTATTGATAATGAATTATACGACTTTGGAACAAAAGGTTCCGGCAAAACACCTTACTCTCGTGGTGGTGATGGAATGCTGACATTAAAAGGGGGTGTCAGAGAAGTTTTAGCAGCAGAAGCACTGCACCGTTTAGGTGTAAGAACTTCACGGTGTTTGACCATGATTGAAACAGGTTTATCATTATGGCGAGGTGATGAACCTTCACCCACACGCTCTTGTGTCATGGTACGAATGAATAGATCCCATATTCGTTTTGGTACTTTCGAGCGATTACACTTTTTCAAACGTCCAGATTTAATTGAGAAGTTGTTAAATCATGTAATTGAGCAATATTACTCGCATTTAAATTTCCAGCCAGAAAAATATCAGCTTTTTTATGCTGAATTAGTCAAACGTGTAGCAGAATTAGTAGCACAATGGATGGCTACGGGTTTTTGCCATGCAGTATTAAATACTGACAATATGTCAATTACGGGAGAAAGCTTTGATTATGGACCTTATGGATTTATTCCTACTTATGAACCGTATTTTACTGCTGCGTATTTTGATTATTCTGGGCGTTATTGTTACACTCATCAACCAGGTATATGTAAGTTAAATTTAGAATTACTTCAGGAGCCGTTGAAAGCAGTTATTGATAAGTCAGTCATGGAAACTACTTTAGCCAGCTTTAGTGAACATTATCACACTCAATACTGCAATTTAATGTTAAAAAAGTTAGGATTTGAGCAGTTAGAACATTCAGAAGCAATAGAACTGATCAAATTAACTGTGCAATTTTTACATGATAGTCAAGTAGGTTATCATCAATTCTTTTATGAAATGGCTCGTACTTTCTCGTCTCAATGGCGCGATGACCCAGCTTTTATTTTACATAATTCTCAACTAGCGCCATCATCTGGTGCGTTACCAACTTTTGATAATTGGTGTATTCTTTACCACAAAATACTTAATGACTTTCCATTGGAGCAAATGGATCATATTGGTCAGACATTAACTTTTCAAAATCCCAAAACTGCTTTGTTAAGACCTGTAATTGAATCAATTTGGGAACCAATTGCACAAGATGATAATTGGCAGCCGTTTTATGATTTGGTGCAGAAATTACAGAATGGAGAGTAGTTTATACTATTTCTCACGTGTTAGGCGTCAGCCTTCCCTTAGAGTAGGCGCAAAGTTAATTTTATTATTTGAAAAGACCGCTGCACTTGAAACTGCGGTCACTATTTATTTGAATAACTAAATCTACTCCACTAGACTCTACTAATGGTGTGATAAATAACTCTGGGTGAAGCGAACGCCAAAAATACTTGACAAATTCTTCTATTTGTGAATCACTCATTCCTGATTTACCACTGGCGATCATCTCATGTTCTGCTTGTTGACGCCATTGCAATGAAAGGCGGTAATCTGTAGGATATAAAACAATCAAACTATCTAATCTTTCCCACAGGGGTAGATAATCGTGTAGATTTTGATTGATATCACGGGCAAAAATTTTATCTTCCAAAGTCAGAATTGGCCAGGGTGGATTATCAAATTCTTGATCTTGGATAGGTCGAACACCCACAAACCAACCTTCAAATAATAAAATATCTACATTAGTAATAATTTCAGGTGTAGTTCTATCACCAGCACCTTCACAAGCCGATTTATCAAAACGAGGTATTTTTACTACTGTTTGACCTATAAGAACTTGGTCTAGTACAGTTAAACCTAGGTTGACATCATGAGTTCCTGGTGGACCACGCCAGATTAAACGAGGATCTTGTTGCTGTAAAATTAGGCGATCGCTATAAGTTTTATACAAATCATCAATAGATAAACTGATTGCATTGTGTCCCAAATGTTGGAGAATCAAGCACAAAGCCTTACACAGAGTAGTTTTACCTGTTCCTTGTCCACCTAAAATCCCTTGGATAAAAGGACGTTTTAATTTTTGCTGTTGGGAAGCAATTTTGATTGCTAAAGGTAACCATAAACTTGATAACACCTCTGACATTTTTTCAGGTTGGAGGTTATGACCATAGCAAAATTTGCAAAAACTAGGATAAATAGATTTTAGTAAATCCTTTCTAGTGTTGAGGATGTTAATATCCTTATATTTCATATCAAAAACATTGCCATTTCAGCATTGCAGACGACCTAACAGCAAGGCAAATCCATTTAAAATAAGCTTGGGTAGATATTGAATTTTAATTACACCTTGTGAGCCTCTGCATAAATTCTTAATGCTGCTGCCATTTTCTGTTCATAATCTGCACCCAATCCATCGATCCTCTCCATAATCTTGCCGTTCATCCAAGGAAATACGGAGTGGTAGCCTAAAAATTCTAGGTGCATCTTCAAAATCGAGTTCATACTTTCTAATGTTTGCCTGGTTTTTTTGCTGATCCCACTCAAATTTTATACCTTGATTTTACCAGGTTTTACCATAGGTCTTAAAAATAGTTGCACTTTGTTAAGTTTAGGAACCTAACTTGAAGGCTTCAACAAATAGGCTATAAGTAAAGCCAACCTTCAGTATATTCACTGATTCTATCCAAATTGTTGTTTTTCCTGTCCAAGTGCGACTATAAAAAATTCTACTGGTGACTTCTGTAAACAAAACTAGAAATCCAGCTACAACTATATCTAGCTGAGCTTTTTGTCCTGCTGTAGTGGAAGTGGCTGTTCCTAGAAAAAAACCAAATAGAAAACTAATCACCAGCAGTGAGAACCTTCGCCAGGGGTTAGAGAACCATTGCCAAATTCGCCCAGTAATGGTATTGAGTAAGTTGACAAGACGAGTATTTTGCATTGGTAAGACTTTTAGGGGATAGTTAAAATTTTATAAAATATTCTGAAAAGCAGAATACCAGCTTACAGTAAGCTTGCTTAAATATTATTGTGGGTATTATTTCTAAAAATTATCAATATGAGACTGTCATTATATAGTAGCGCTGCGATCGCCTGCGGCGGGTCTTTGACCATCGCAGCTTGCTCTCTAGGTCTACTTTGGTTGTTAGTAGGATGTTACGATATTAGTGTATCCTTTGAACCAACGCAGCCAGAAACATTTCCTCAATCATCATCACAGAAAGCTAAAGCTTCTGGTGTACTTAATAAACCAAGTAATCCTAGCGTTACATCTGGTAGTTCAATTGCAAAAAATTCTAATCAAGGGGGTTTGCGGATGAGTAATCAAACCACAACTCCTGTAAGACTTGCTTTGCTAGCAAAGTATACTCAGCAAAAGAATACTAAAACTGCAACAAATTATAATCTCCCAGCCCATTGGGATTTCGCACCTCAAGAAGGTAGTGCGAAGGGACTCATGCTGTCATTACCTCAAGGTAACTTGAAGTTAGAGAAAGGTGATATTTTGGTGGCTTTTGCCCAAGATGGTTCCCGTCGTTACTGGGGCCCATATGTTGTGGGAGAAACTCCTGAACCTGCTTGGAATTCTCAACGTCAGGAATGGCAATTAGTGTTGAATTGAATTTACCGCTTCTAAAAACATACGCATATCTACGCAAAGCATCGGTAAATATGGGTAAGTCCAACTCCACGGTGTAAGTTCGCACGGGTTAGAAGCGTATTTCTGCTTGGTTCCCCATTACCCCTCTTCGTTTCTGATAACTTGAGCAGCAAGATAAATCTTTGTCCATTCCCCCATTATCTGATGGTTTTTCAGCTTTAACTTTTGGGCCGCGACTTCTAATGTGTCTCCTGCTTTCAGTAAGTCTAAGATTGAACGTTGGATTGGTGTCAATTTTTCAGACAATTGTTGTAGTTGCTGGATTGTTAATCCGAGGTTATGTTCCTCCAAGGAAATTGAGAGCCAACTATCAACAAGTTCCGGTTTATCTTTGACAGCAAAAACACGAACCGCATGGTAACTTATTTTTTCTCGCAGTCGGTAAATGTCTCCTATTTTTTCACCCATTTTTTTAGCGATCGCATCTTGGGATTTTCCCTGTAAATAAAGCTGCAACCACTCGACTGCTTTTTCTCCAAGTTTTTCACGTAAGTAATTTTCAAATTCTTCTTTGACCGCTTGACGTGCTAGCTGTTGTTCTTCCTGTTCTTGCCTATCTTGATATTGAGCGATCGCTTGATCGTCAAGTAAGCTGACTGGGTTGTCGCTATCTTCGGTCATCATCTCGTCTGAGACGAGACGAACTAAATCACTACTGGGAACTTGGGTTAAACCACCCCGCTGTGTACGGCGTAAATAATTAACAAAACGATACACTAATAAAGGTTGATTACGTACTGGTCGTAAACAATACTCTTCTGTACTGGCAAATAATAACGCATCGCGCAGGCGTGTATCGTTGGTAAATTCACTAATACAAGCCATTTGCTGCTGCATATAGTTATCACCTTGTAGCAATTCTTGCAGTACTTCTTGTAGCACATCTACAACTGTACGTTGGCGATCGCGGCTGAGAGCAACCCAAGTCTGAATTTTATTGCGTAATGTTACTAAACTTGCTAATCGAGTTATCAAGTTACGATAAGCGCGTTCCCGTCCTACGCCTAGGTAGCGTTGACGTAAAATTTTATAGCGATATTCCATCGCGTGCTTAGCAATATCCAATTCTTTGGAATTTAACTCATCAAACCGCTTTAAGTCGGCTCCTAAAAGCCAACCAATAATGCTCTTTCTTGTAACTTCTGTTTGGTCAGCACATTCGGTCGCTAGCCGATGATGCCAATATTGCGCCAGTTTACCTGCTTCTTTTCCTTCGGAAGCCATACTGAGATTGCGCTCCTCTAAACCCTGTTTTAAAGTTTGCATCACAACCCCCACGTGTCCCAATTAAAATTAAATGTTTTATATTTGGCAGTTGCACTATTTATAAAGAAAGCCTATACAGACTCACTAATCTACCTACTTTTATTACGTTTCAACTGATTATACTTATGCAGTATTTTCTGCATTTAGATAAAAATTCTTAATTAACCACTTCTCATATCAACCTCTCTCAAGCTTTTCTTGTATTTTTGTTTCTTATGTTAATTTTTGTTAATTATAGATTTTTCCAAATCACAAAACTAAAATGCTTAGAATTGGTATATGCATTCTGATGGCGTAGGAGGAACTCGTAAGTAAACACTTACAACAATCAGAGACGTTATATTAATCATGTAGGTTGCCAGGTTTAGTTTTTGTTATAGCTGTTATTATCTGGCATTTTTTATACTATGAGTTTAATCTTCATGTAATGTTCTTATTTGGATACCAGTAAATACTATACGAGAATATTCTGAAAAAAACACCGAAAATATAACAGTACCCTTACGGGTACTTTTGGTCAATATAGATTATCTGACTTACTGTAGTTTGGGCAATTCTTGTTGCAAGATGGTGGGTGAACTGATAAGCGAAGGAACAAAGAACAGGGAACAGGGAAGATAAAGAAGTATTTTGATTATTTATGAGCGCGATCTCCTACGCTTGTGAGAGGCAGGTATTTTCCCAAAAGATTGTGTAGTAGACCATAGGGTTAATTTTTGATAGTTGTCTCAGATTTCTCCGTTCCCTACTCCCTATTCCCTGTTCCCTACTCCCTACTCCAACTTAATTCTTGTATCATCGACCATTTGGTAGCCTGCCGACGACGGGATTTTCTACAGCTAAGCGGTATTCTTCAACTTGGTCTGTGTAAGCGATAGGTAGAACAGCTTCCACATTCTCGTGAGGACGAGGAATAATTACCCAAGATTCTAAAGTACCACCATGACAGTTTTCTGCGGCTTCAATGCCGGCAGCCATAGCGGTTTTTACCTCAGATACATCTCCACGAATATTTATTGTAAAGCGAGCGCTACCCACTCTTATATAACCAACGAGGGTGACTCGACCAGCTTTCACCATCGCATCTGCTGCGGCTAGCACAGCAGGAAAACCCTTAGTTTCTAATGCTCCAACTGCCTGTAGTGGCATTGGTTATCTCCTATATCAGTAAAAGTATGTGGCGCTACCAAATAATTGTACGAAGCTTCTTACATATTTTGATAGCTGAAAAGGAATTTTACTCAGAAAACACGGAAAGGTTCTGATTTGCTTGTGAAATGTATTGGCAAAACAGTTTCTATATTTTCTGGTGGATTAGGGACAATATAGTAAGTCATAACTTTACCCCCGTGGGCTTCGTTAGCTGCTTCTATACCAGCATCAACAGCTCTTTTAACCTCAGCAACTTGTCCACGTATCGCAACCAATAAACGAGCGCTTTCGGCTTGACCGTAATAAACTAGTGTGACTCCAGCAGCTTTTACCATTGCGTCTGCTGCGGCTAGTACAGCAGGAAAACCTAAAGTTTCAATTACCCCAACCGCCATTGGCATGGGTTTATTCTCCAATCAAGGCGTACGTAATCAGTATTGTATGCACAAATGAGGAAACAGGGAACAGGGAATAGGGGGGAGCAGAATTATTTACTACTCCCTACTCCCTACTCCCTACTCCCTACTCCCTACTCCCTTTCTAATCAAGTAACCACATTTGAGAAGAATTATCAGGTGCATCTTCTGCTGGAAGCGTGATTGGTCGTGTATCCAATGCTCTGTATGATTTTTTATACTGAGTTATTGCTTTAGGAGCTTCTTTTGGTTTTTTGAGGTTATTAAGTTCTTCTGTAAGATTGGCATTAGCTTCTGCTAGTTTTAAAGCATCCTGTTTGGCATCAGCAAGTTCTTTTGTTAATTTCTTGACCGAAGCTTTCTGCTCAGCTAATTCTGATTTTAAATCAGTGATTTGTTTCGGATATAAAGATTGTTTTTCTTGTGTTTTTTCAAAATTTGCTTTCAAATCTTCAACTGTTGCTTCCAAGTCCTGAATTTGTTGCTTATATAATGCTTCTTGCTTCTGTGTTTGTTCCAGAGCTACTTGTAACTCTTTGACAGTAGCATCTAAATGAACTTGGGCTGTATCTATCGCTTCTTCAACAGTTTCAATTTCTTCTGTGTCATGACCTACAGGAGTTGCAGGAATATCAATAGTAGATTCCTCTGAAGTTGGCGAAGGTTTTTGATTTTCTTCTTGTATTAAGTCAGAAATACGTTTTCTAGCCATTATTTTCTCCAATCACGCTGTAATTCATCAGCCACACGGCGGTAGTCTGACTCCGCTTCGCGTGCATTTTTTCCTCGCCATTCAGTAATTGGTACACCCTCTAAGGCAGCTCGTTCGTGGGCTTTGTAAGTACGGATAAAGGCATTGCAAGCAGGTATTCCTAGTTGCAAGAGAGTGTTTTGAGCTTCTAAGGCTTCTCCCAGACTCCGACTATCAACTTTAGTTAATAGAACTCGATGAGGAGTTCCTGAGGGGATGACTGCTTTCTTGACGGTTTCTACAAGGACAGCCAAATCCATTGGTGCGGGAGGTGTGGGCAAAACCAAATAATCTGCGATCGCAATCACAGCTGCCAATGCATCTGAGTGCAAAGCAGGAGGTGTATCTACCACTACTAAATCGTAACCTTTTATCTCTTGTAAATGACTTAAAAGTTTAGGATCTGTCTCTTGAGATAAATCGAATCCCATCTTATTATCACTGCGACTGAACCACCAGCCAGCAGAACCCTGAATATCTGCATCTACCAAAAGTACCTTCTTTTTCTTTCCGAAAGTGGCAGCCAGATTGACTGCGGTAGTCGTTTTACCAACGCCCCCTTTACCATTGAGAATAGCGATAATCTTTGGCACTGTTCAGTATCTAGTACGAAAAATGTGTTAAAACCTTACTTCTTGGAATATACCTTAGAAAGGTTACACTTCAAAACAATAAATAAAAACAAATATTATCTTGTGTCAATTCAATAAATTATTACACAAAAGTTTGGGAAATCTTCACAATATAATGCATAAGCCCCTAAGACCAGAGAGAAGTTGATGATAGCAACTAACAGTCTACCTGACGGCCCACAAATACCTGTATTGCTACGTCGGATAAAATTTGTTACGCACCCCATAGAATATGTTGAAGATTTTGCTAGAGTTTACGGCGATTCGTTCACCCTAACAAGCCGTGACAGTAGCCCTATTGTTTACTTCAGCCAACCGGAAGCACTAGAACAAATTTTTACTGCTAGTTCTAACTATTTTGACGCTGGTAGAACAAACCAAATGTTAAGGTTTATGCTCGGTGATAATTCCCTGATTTTATTAGATGGGGAAAGACATCAGTGTCAGCGTCAATTGTTAGCTCCTCCTTTTCATGGAGATCGAATGCGGGTTTATGGTCAGGCTATTCAGGAAATAACTCAAAAAATAAGTCAAAAATGGCAAAATAATCAGCCTTTTAATATTCGTCATTCCATGCAAGAAATTACCTTGGAGGTTATCTTACGGGTAATCTTTGGTTTGGATGAAGACCAACGTTTTCATCATCTGCGGAAACTACTGACATCTATATTGGAGTTAATCAGTTCTCCTGTGGGTTCTTTCACTTTCTTTTTTAGATTTTTACGGAGAGATTTTGGTGAGTGGAGTCCATGGGGTCAAATTTTAAGTTTAATGGAGCAAATTGATGAAGTAATGTATGCTCTTATGGGTGAACGTCGTCTGGAATCTAACCAAAATCGTCAAGATATTTTAAGTTTGATGATGTCCGCTCGTTATGAAGATGGTCAAGGAATGACGGATGTAGAATTACGCGATGAATTAATGACGTTATTAATTGCAGGACACGAAACTACTTCTTCTGCACTAACTTGGGCTTTTTACTGGATTGACCAATTACCAGAAGTGAGGGAAAAATTAATCCAGGAGTTACACGGTATTAGTTATGAACCAAATATTATTGCTAAATTGCCTTATTTAACAGCAGTTTGCCAAGAAACTTTAAGGATTTACCCGATTGTAATGACTGGTTTTATTAGAGTTGTCAAACATCCGATTAATATCATGGGTTATGAACTACCACCAGGAACCGCGATCGTACCTAGTATTTATTTAGCACATCACCGTGAGCAAGTTTATCCTCAATCTCGATTATTTAAACCGGAGCGCTTTTTAGAGCGGCAATTTTCTCCCTATGAGTTTTTACCGTTTGGTGGTGGAAATCGTCGCTGTATTGGTATGGCTTTTGCTATGTATGAAATGAAAATAGTATTAGCAACAATTATTTCACGTTACAAAGTTTCATTAGTTGATAAACGTCCGGTACGTCCTGTTCGTCGTGGTTTGACTTTAGCTGCTCCCGTTAGTATGCGAATGATTGCGACACCACTGTAGGTTTAAAAATAAGTTATCTCTTGACTCATTCGCTGTTCCAAAGACTTTATCAAACTATCAAGATCCATCCCAACCTGCTCTAAACATATAGGTGGTGCTGGTTGGGGTTCAAAATAAATTAACTTGACTTGCTCTCTGCCAATTCCTAGCATTAATACTTCTACTTCCGGTTTATGATGCTTGATTAGTCCCAACACTTCTTGAAGTCTGTTTTCAACTTTATCATTTAATATTTCTATGGCTGCTTGGGAACAATATACAAAATGCGGTTTCAGTTTGAAATCTATGCCGATAGTACCTAAATTGTTACCATTTTCTGACCATAACCCCCAAGCAAGTGCAGCCAATTCTAACTGGTTTGCTTTGACGAATCTATCTAATTGCTGACGCCATTTGCTGTCTGTTAATTCTGGTTGGGTACTACCGAACATCATATAACTTTCTGACTTAAGGATTCACATTATTTTAAGCCACTTTGTATCCGTTAAAGACTGGCATAAATTCCATTTTCTTGTAATAATTCTTCATGTCCCCCTGATTCTACTAATTGTTCGTGTTCGATGACGTAAATAGTATCAGCGTTATGGGTGGTGGAAGGTAGTTTGGTTAACTGTGATACGTTCAAGCGATCGCATCCTACATTAGGAGTAACAAAGAAAGCACAACCAGTAATTATTACTGTTACCCAACCAATCACAGTCATTAGCGAAAGAATTAAAAATTGTCTAAAGACATCTTTCACTCCTAGCTGTGCAATGATAGAATCCTCTCGTTTCACAATTACATCTACCACAACGCCATCTTTCGCTAGTGGTGCTAAGTCAAAAAGCTGGTTAAGAATCCTAGTCAGGAGCAACTTGCCAAATTTGTTGACGATACTGCGCCTAATTGGGCAAGCACTCATTGAGGATGAACTAGACCAGTGCGCTTTTTAGGCATCCTATGTTTTAATACTGTAACCAGTATTTGTCTTCTGAAGAATAATATACTACCACATAACTGTTGTCCTTATTTCCAATTCTCGTAGGTACAAACGTACAAACACAGCACACAGTCAACAATCGCCCAACCGTAGAAAAATATATACTCTATATTTAGCACTCACCATCTGATAAACCGCCGTGTGTATGTAGTACGCAGTACAATTAAGGAGATGAGCAGTTGAAAAGCGCACAAGTCAGAAATTGGCAAACAACATTAGCAGGAATTGTATTAGCAATACTTGTTTTTCTTAGCCTCAATTCCTTTATAATTATTAATCCTGGACAGGCAGGAGTAATTAGCATCTTAGGTAAAGCTAAAGATGGAGCCTTGAAGGAAGGTATCCACCTTAAACCACCTTTTATCTCGGTGATCGATGTGTATGATTTGACGATACAAAAATTTGAAGTTCCCGCAGAAAGTTCTACTAAGGATTTACAGACTTTGACTGCGAGATTTGCGATCAACTTTCGTCTTGACCCTACACAGGTCGTTGAGGTAAGAAGAAAGCAAGGAACATTAGAAAATATAGTCACAAAAATCATTGCACCCCAAACGCAAGAATCTTTTAAGATTGCAGCGGCTAAAAGAACAGTTGAGGAAGCGATTACCAAAAGAAGTGAACTGAAAGAGGACTTTGATAGAGCTTTAAGCGAACGCTTAGATAAGTATGGGATAATTGTCTTAGATACTAGCGTTATAGACTTGACTTTTTCGCCGGAATTTGCAAGAGCTGTAGAGGAAAAGCAAATTGCGGAACAGCGAGCGCAAAGAGCAGTCTACGTAGCTCAAGAAGCAGAGCAAGAAGCTCAAGCTGATATTAATCGAGCCAAAGGTAAAGCAGAAGCTCAACGACTTTTAGCAGAAACACTCAAAGCTCAAGGAGGAGAATTAGTTCTACAAAAAGAAGCGATCGAAGCATGGAAAAGTGGAGGTGGACAAATGCCGAGAGTTCTTGTAATGGATGGAAATAAAAGTACTCCACCGTTCATTTTTAACTTAGGGAATATTCAAAATCAACCCTAATTTGAGTAAATAATGTAAGTAGGGTGGGCCTTACCTACCCAAAACCTAAAGTAAACGTAGAGGCAGTAGAAATAAACAGGATATATGCCAACCCCAAATCATAGCACTATTAACGTCCAAGAGGCCAAAAAAATCCTCAACAAATTTAACTGTCTTGATATTGCACCTCCCATCAAACCATCGGAAAAACCTGGGATCAGACAAGCTTTACTTTTACTTACTAGTCTTTCTGATTACCAAATTCTGGGAATTTGTGCTGACACTGCTGAAGAAGGTTTGTCAGCGATGAAAACTTATTCCCATGCTTTGGGTTACGAAGTTAACAATGATTTGCCGACAATCGAAGGGCCTGTTTACATCAAATGCAATGGTAAAACAGGATTGTGCTACTTTGACTCTTATTCAGGGCATCATCGTGGAGTACTAGTATCTTGCCAGTCTAACAGTAAAGGGGGAATCAACGAAATGTATGGACATCTACCCCTGGATTTATTTGTGTAAACTTGAAAAGTTAGGAGGGAAAACTTGGAGTAAAAGATTCATAATTGAATTTTGTGCCCCATGAAGTTAAGTTTTCAGAATATAGAAGCTAGAACATTGCTAATTCTGACTTCTCGCTGAATTCTTATGGCATAACTCCTAACTTTATGCTTTGTTGAATGTTTATGAGTATAGTCACACTACAATCTATCAAGAAAGATTTTGGCATTAAAGAAATCTTGAAAGATGCCAGCTTTAGCTTGGATACTAGTGATAAAGTTGGCTTGATTGGTACTAATGGTTCTGGAAAATCAACATTATTAAAAATGATTGCGGGGTTAGAACCAATTGATGATGGTCAAATTTTAGTCAGCGGTGCTAAAGTAATATACTTACCCCAACAACCAGAAATCGATGAAAACCTTACCGTTTTACAGCAAGTTTTTGCAGATAGCGGTGAACAAATGGCTTTGGTCAAAGAATATGAGGAAATTTCTGATAAACTAGCTCATAATTTTGAGGATACTCAACTAATGTCCCGACTCTCGGTTGTCATGCAGCAGATGGATACAACTGGTGCTTGGGAATTAGAAACAAACGCCAAAATAATTCTGACAAAGTTAGGAATTTCTGACTTTAATGCTCGTGTAGGTGATTTATCTGGGGGTTATCGTAAACGTATTGCATTAGCAACAGCTTTGCTTGCAGAGCCAGATTTACTGTTGATGGATGAGCCAACAAACCATCTTGATGCTTTGTCTGTAGAATGGTTACAAAGTTATCTTAACCGTTATCGTGGCGCTCTTTTACTCATCACTCATGATCGCTATTTTTTAGATCAAGTTACTAACCGTATCATTGAAATAGACAGAGGTGATATTTACACATACTCTGGCAACTACTCATACTACTTAGAAAAGAAGGCTTTAGCTGAAGAATCGGCTTTAAGCAGTCAACGTAAATTTCAGGGAGTATTGCGACGAGAGTTAGAATGGTTAAAAAGAGGTCCAAAAGCCAGAAGTACAAAACAGAAAGCAAGAATTGACCGGATACAAGCTATGCGAGAGACTGAGTTTAAGCAAACTCAGGGAAAAGTAGATATATCCACAGTTGGTCGTCGGATTGGTAAAAAAGTTATTGAATTGAATAATATTTCTAAAGCTTATAATGGACGCACGTTAATTAAAGATTTTAGCTACGAATTTAGTCCAGAAGACCATATTGGCATTATTGGTAGTAACGGTGCAGGTAAATCCACGTTGATGGATATGATCACAAAGCGCGTCCAACCAGATACTGGAAGTGTAGAAATTGGTTCAACAGTCCACATTGGGTATTTTAATCAACATTCGGAAGAATTACTTTCAGCTTTAAATGAAAATCAGCGCGTGATTGATTACATTAAAGAAGAAGGAGAGTTCGTTAAAATTGCAGATGGAACTCAGATTACAGCTTCTCAAATGTTGGAGCGATTTTTATTTCCTGGAAATCAGCAATATGCTCCAATTCATAAACTTTCCGGGGGTGAGAAACGACGATTATTTTTATTGCGAATTCTCATGGGTGCGCCAAATGTGTTAATCCTAGATGAACCGACAAACGATTTAGATGTACAGACTTTAGCAGTATTAGAGGAATATTTAGAAGATTTTACCGGATGTGTGATTGTAGTTTCTCATGATCGCTACTTTTTAGACAGGACGGTAGATAAAATTTTTGCTATAGAAACAGAAGGAAAGTTACGAGAATATCCAGGGAATTACTCAGTTTATTTAGATTATAAAAAAGCAGAGGAACTACCTCAGGAAAAGAATAAAGCAGAGACTAAAGTAAAACAACCAATATCTAAACCAAAAGAAGTAGAAAATAAAAAGAAACGTAGCTTATCAAATTGGCAAAAGCGAGAATTGGAGCAATTGGAAACGAAAATTGCTCAACTAGAAACAGAAAAAGCAGAAACAGAAAAAGCACTAACTAATGTTCCCTCTAGCAATTATACCCAAGTGCAGAAATTATATGAACAATTAGAAACGCTTAAGCAAACAATTGATAGAGCAACTGAACGTTGGTTAGAATTAGCTGAAATGGAATCTTAGAAGGTAAAAGAAAGATTTAATCAAATCTTGCCGAAAAATTATGATTGCTTCATTAAGCTGTCGGTGATTAAATAATTGTCATGGCTCATATTTGACAATAGCTTGTCGCCTTAAAATAAAATTGGCACAGTTGCTATTTCCTATTAATATTTCACAAGGTTTTCTGACTTCTGAAACACCTACTACAATCCGAACACGAAAACCATATTCAGTAGGGGAAACCTCGTATAAGAATGGTTTCTTTGTTTCAGCTTTTAATGCTGTTGCTAACATTGGTGAAGTACAAATTATTGCTTGCTTATCTGGAGGTACGTAAAAATCTATAAAAAAATCACGGTCATTATTACTACCAGTCCATCCACTATTAATATGCTCTGTAGACCAAGATAAACAACGAGAATCAATTCCCTTATCGTAATCAAAGCCTCTTAGTACTACTACTTTCGGTTTAAAATTAGGGTTATTTATTTGTTTTTGTCTTTGTGATTCAAATTGTTCTTTTACACGGTCAATATTAATTATTCTAGCTCTGACTATATCAGCGAAAATAAAAATGAATATTGCGGTGAAAGTCAATCCGAAAAATACGGTGATTGGTAATAAGCGACCTTTAAATATAAGAGGTGTGTTAATTTTCTTCATATAAATTTGAATATATAATATAGTTCTACAATTTATATACCTCATTTTCCGGATGTATTAATATAACTACGATAACCTTGCCGCTCAAAGTAA
>Ga0224723_1000329_pt1 | contig 33518 bp, 27 predicted proteins | sample Balambano_FR2_Me_FD_161647 | JGI IMG/M metagenome (GOLD analysis project Ga0224723, IMG submission 161647) | Freshwater sediment microbial communities from Lake Towuti, South Sulawesi, Indonesia - Balambano_FR2_MetaG | ecosystem: Environmental > Aquatic > Freshwater > Lake > Sediment | place... | reverse complement strand
TCCATCACCCCCTCCCCCCACCTTCTATGTCTGATACAACACCTGCCTTACTTGTTCTTGCCGATGGAACCGTTTATCGTGGTTGGTCTTTTGGTGCTACTGGAACCGCAATTGGAGAAGTAGTATTTAATACTGGAATGACTGGATATCAAGAAGTATTGACCGATCCAAGTTATTGCGGTCAAATAGTAGTGTTTACTTATCCAGAATTGGGTAATACAGGCATTAACTTAGAAGATGAAGAATCGGAACGACCCCAAGTGCGAGGTGCGATCGCTCGTAATGTTTGCATCAAACCAAGTAATTGGCGCTCTACAGAGTCTTTACCTAATTACCTCAAACAGCATCAAATACCGGGTATTTACGGTATCGATACGCGCGCTCTAACTCGAAAAATACGTCATTTTGGAGCGATGAATGGTGGTATTTCTACGGAAATAAAGGACGAGATGGAGTTGTTAGAACAGGTACAAGCAGCACCAGATATGGCAGGATTAAATCTGGTAAGAAATGTCACTACATCTAAGACTTACGAATGGCGCGATCGCACTACTCCAGATTGGGAATTTACTAATTCTTCTTTGGATAGCCAAGAATCTTTTACCGTAGTAGCTCTTGATTTTGGCGTTAAACGCAATATTTTGCGTCGCTTAGCAAGTCACAATTGTCGAGTCATCGTTGTTCCTGCTGATACGAGTGCAGAAGAGATTCTCAAACATAACCCGGATGGAATTTTCCTTTCCAACGGACCTGGGGATCCAGCTACTGTTAAAGAAGGTATTGAAACTACCAAAGCTCTACTAGAAAGCCAAAAACCCATGTTTGGTATTTGTATGGGACACCAAATCTTAGGTCATGCCTTAGGAGCAGAAACCTTTAAACTGAAATTTGGTCATCGTGGTTTAAACCAGCCAGCAGGTTTACAGCAACGAATAGAAATCACCAGTCAAAACCATAGCTTTGCGATCGACCCGAAATCATTACCTGATAGCGTAATTGAAATCAGTCACTTGAATTTAAACGATCAGACTGTAGCTGGAGTTCGTCATAAATCTTTACCAGTATTTTCAGTACAATATCACCCAGAAGCATCTCCTGGTCCTCACGATGCTGACTATCTATTTGAGGAATTTGTTCAAGCAATGCGTTCAGCAAAATCCAATAATTAGCACTTCATATGATTAATTTTAGGGAGACGACCCACTTTCTTCGTCTCTACAACCCCGCACCCCACACACCGCATGGTATTTTCAAAAGCTAGACAAAAAGCGCTAAAACCATATATACTGGAGCGTTTACATTAACGATGAGGAGGGCGTTATTGCTGAGCCACTTAATCTAACCGTGAGCCTGAGAGGCACTCGTGAAGTGCGGGATAACTGTCAGCTATTCCGCCTCACAGGTTTGTTAGATGCCTTTTCAGAGCCGACATTCCGTAAAGTACTCGGCGGTAAAGTTGAAGAGGGTCCCAAGCACGTTATCTTGGATCTCTCACAAATTGACTTTGTTGATAGTTCTGGCTTAGGAGCTTTAGTACAGCTAGCTAAGCAGGCTCAAAACGCTGAAGGAACTTTGCAAATTGTCACAAATGCCCGTGTAACCCAAACGGTCAAACTTGTTCGCTTAGAGAAATTTCTCTCTCTGCAACCTACAGTTGAAGCGGCGGTAGAAAACGTCAAGTAGTTTAACTACTTGGCAGCTTTTTAAGCTATCCATGTTAAATCTGGATAGCTTAATTTTTGTTTAATCTGGTTAAAAATTAATTCCAAAGATAATATAGATAAATAAATACATTTAAATTGTGCAGAAAATAGTAGAGCGTTGTATCCTTGTGTTTAGGCAAGCATAGCCGGATACGAGACTGACAGTATTAACAACAGCTAATACAAGTAAAATGATCAGATATTAAAATCACAGGAGGAAGAGCTATTAAATGGACGTATCAAAAGCTAGCAACCAGGATTTATCTTGGTCTCAAGCATTAAAGACGCCCATGGAGCAGCTTTCTCAACAAGTTTCTCAAGCGCAATTACAACAAATTTCTCCTTCTGCTTTAGCTTACTTGGGGGATGCGGTTTACGAGTTGTACATTAGAATGCTTTATCTTGTCCCACCCCAGCGATTAGAAACTTATCATAACTCAGTAGTATCTTCTGTTAGGGCAGAAACTCAAGCAGAGATTATGCGCCAGCTTACTCCTTATTTAACTAATACTGAGCTAGAAATTGCCCGCAAAGGTCGTAACGCTGCTTATAGACGTCCCAAGCGAGTCGATCCCCACACTTATCAACAAGCAACAAGTTTTGAAACATTAGTTGGCTACCTTTATCTCACTGAACAAAAGCGCTTAAATGAACTTTTAGAAAAAATCTGTCCGAAGAAGTAGTCCAATCTTTCTTTGATAATCACCACTTCAGAATTTGAGGATACACCTCACCTACATACCCCATACTTTTATGACTAGTAAACCGAGGAAAATTAACACTTCTGGCGAACCGAAGCGTGGCCAACCCCTGAAAATAAAGGGTAAGCGTGTCATTTCTCATCCGATTCGCCGTCCTACAGAGTCGGACACTCCTAACAGCGAGCGTCCTTCCAGAGATGGTGAGAGGACAAAAAATATTGTTATAGATTCCCCCTATAACTCCCGTCCAAACCGCATCCAATCACCCGACCATACACAAGCAAGTGAAGACAACGACTTAATTTACGGACGCCATTCAGTAATTAGCGCTCTGGAAAGTCAACGCAGTCTTCATCGTATTTGGATTACTCCTCGTTTGCGCTACGATCCCCGTTTTCATAATTTGGTTCTCAAAGCCAAGGAAAATGGCACAGTTATTGATGAAGTTGAACCTAGACGCTTAGACCAAATTACCAAAGGTGCTAATCACCAAGGAATAGCAGCCCAAACTGCTCCTTATGAGTACGTTGAGTTACAAGAATTAATCGAAACAGCCAAATCTACAACTGATCCCGTGATTATAATTGCAGAGGGAATTACAGACCCCCACAATTTAGGAGCAATTATCCGCACAGCAGAAGCAATTGGCGCTCAAGGATTAGTGATCCCACAGCGTCGAGCTTCCGGTATTACTTCTGTAGTCATGAAAGTAGCAGCAGGTGCATTAGAAAATTTTCCTGTAGCCAGAGTTGTGAATTTACAACGCGCTTTAGAAGATTTAAAAACTGCTGGCTTTTGGATTTACGGTACAGATGCTACCGCAAGTAAACCATTGCATACTGTGGATTTTAAGGGAGCGATCGCTTTAGTCATTGGCTCTGAAGGAGAAGGTCTGAGTATGTTGACACAACGCTCTTGCGATGTATTAGTTTCTATACCCCTTCTAGGTAAGACCCCTAGCTTGAATGCTTCTGTAGCAGCAGGTATGGCGCTATACGAAATATACCGCCAAAGGTGGTCAAACAAACTTTACTTAGATAAGTTGCACAAAGACTCTTTTCCAAAGTAGGGTTTACAGAGTATAAAGAAATGTAAAAGAACAATTCTGACAATAGCCCGTTAACACCCTAAACAACGTTTATAAATCGACAAAACCATGAAAACCATTTGGGATAGCCTCAAGGAACTGTTGATTAACACATTTGATAGCTTCGGCTTCGCTTGGTGGGTAGAGATTGTAACACAAAATCCTCGCTGCACCTACTATTTTGGACCATTTCTCAACTCTATGGAGGCCAAAGCAGCTATCAAAGGTTATGTAGAAGACTTGGAATCAGAAAATGCCCAAGGAATCATCGTCAATGTCAAACGTTGCAAACCAGCTAATCTGACAATTGCTGACGACTTGGGGGAACGTTTTGACCGTAAAGTAAAGCCAGTCTTTAGCGGTCAAATGTAAAGAAAGTTGAAGGGTAAAAGTTAAAATTTATAAATTGTATCTTTTACCTTTCGCGATCACACGTAGGCTACTTCTGGATTTTGTAATAGCCAATTATCAATATCGCTTAAAACTTGTTGGGGTATTTCCCAAGGAAACAAATGAGCGGTATTCGGGTAACAGCACCACTGGCTATTTTTAAGATTCATAGATGTTTCTAGACTACACTCAGCAGTGATATGTCTATCTTTATCACCAGCGAGTACTAAGCTAGGACATTTAATTCGCTGGAGGTCAGCCACGCGATTATATCCTGCTCTGATGGCACTATAAAGAGCCTTAGTAGCAGCCGATGAAGTTTGTAGATAAGCTGGAACGGCATACTTGGCGATATGTTGGTAAGCGGTAGGAGTATGTTGCTGTATCAAGTAACGGAAAAGCGATCGCTTACCAAATGTCTCGATATTCCAACGCCAATTGGGATTTACACAACTTAACAAAGCTGCAATACCTGTGTATAAATTATCTTGCCAAGTAATAGGCGGATGATTTCCGTATGGTCTTGCAGCAGTTCCTAATAAAATTAATCCTGTAACACGTTCTGGGTGTAGTAGGGCCAATTCCATGGCTAAAATACCACCTAAAGACCAGCCTAGCAGTAAAAATTTTTCGATCTGATATCGATCTAAAAGCTTCTCCAAGTCAATTAAATGGTCTTGCATATTAAAATTGCCCTGAAAACGACTTTTACCATACCCACGTAAATCAGGAGCGATAGTTTTGAAGCGTCGGGATAAGTGATTTGTAAAAACAGACAAAGCTTGACCAGAACCTGGATGACCGTGTAGACAGAAAATGGGGAAACCTTCCCCTTGAACGTATACGTTAAGATTGGCAGCTTGATAAGGATGACGCATTTATTATCTTAATGTAGGTTTGTGATAGCACGTTATGCACTACTACAAGCCTAGCTTCATAATTCTTTGATTACTTAAGAGGGAAGAGTAAACAGGTTATTCCTCACTGTTCCCTAAGTGACTTTATCCTGATAAGCACCAGCATAATCAATCACACACATTTGTCTATATGTAGAGTGAATACCAAAAGCTACCCCTGCCACTCTAAAATCAGGATTAAACATATTTATTCTATGACCACGGTCAGGTACACCATCATCAATAATTAATTGCATGACAATATCCTGAGCAGTATTAGAACCATAACTAATATTCTCACCAGCCGTAATATCCCATCTTCCATAACGGCTAATACGAGTAACAGGTTCACTACCATCACTACCAATATGACCGATAGCACCTTTGGGTCCTTGGTCTTTTACGTGATCCCTTGCACCTAAAGTTAAACCTTTGGATATAGTCAAAGGAGACACAGGAGTAGCTTTTTTGAGAAAAGCGATCGCCTCATCAACAGCTTTCACACCCTCTTGAGTTTGTAGATAAACATAGGGCGCCATTTTCACCCGATTACCTTCAAAGCGCTTTCTGTAATTTTCCAATACAACAGCATAAGCAGCAGGATTTGTCCGCGCTTTGTTCATCTCCGTAACTACTTGTTCTTCCAGTGGCGAGAGAATATTACCCTCCGTAAGACTTTTAGAATTTGGTGAAGTTTGTTGAGGTATCACTGGTGCAGACGAATCAGATTTTAATGCTCTTTGAGAAAATATAGCTACTAAAATAATAGGGATAAATACCCACAATGAGATCCGCATTATCAACTACCTTATAGCTTATAAGCAACGAGCCTATGTATACTTTCTTCACAAGCTTATGAGTGTTTTCCAGATAATTTACAAAATTAGTTACGGGTAGTAGTACCAATCACCAACTAACTAATTTTTAGTAACAGTACCTGAAATACTTGACACTAATCTTCGTTAAATTAATGATATTATTTATCATCTACTTTCAAAGCCTATCCCGAAATCCAAAATCGATATGACCCTTTTATTAAAAGAATCGGCAGATTGTCATCATTTATTATCTTCCATATACTTTGATAATAACAATCATTTTCAACCTAAAACTTATGAATTTCAACTAAATGACCCTAAAGGGATTGGAAAATAAAATGAATATTACCCAAGTAGCTCAAGTTGTAGGGTATGCAGCACGTAGTTCGATAGTCCTTTGTGGCAAAAGCTGAATGTAGTCAAAAATAATCGAGTATACACATTCAATTCTGCTTACTGGATATTTGGCAATATTCTATCAGCAAACGCGATTTTAGATGATATTGATAAATACTTAATCAAAATGATTTGAAACAAGCTGATAATGCGATTTGGTTCGCAAAGGTTACTCCTAGTGTACAAGGACGGGTTTTTGCTGCGCGATCGCTGCTTCTGCAATTAGTGTCCGCATTCGGTTTACTGATAGCTGGGCCTTTGTCAGATAATGTTTTTACACCTGCATTAGCTGAAGGTGGTAGCCTTACTAATATATTTGGAGAAATATTTGGTAGTAGTGCGGGTGCAGGGATAGCATTATTGTATACAATATGTGCAGTGTGTATGTTGTTAGTGGGGATAGCTGGGTTTTGTGTTTCCTCTTTGCAGGATGTAGAGCGGATTTTACCCGACCACGATGAATTGCAAATCTAATCAAATGTTGAAGTAGGAAGTAAACGAAGCCCAGAGTAGATATTTCCAGCTATGGGTAGCTTTGGGTAGGCTTTATGTAACGGTAAGAGTTGGTTTGTAACCAAGGCTTTCTAATAATAAAGTCGGTTCTACATGAAAAAAAGCACCTAGTTTTTGAGCTATCTCTGGAGTTATATTCTGTCTTGCTTCTAAAATATCTTTGACTAATTGCTGTGAGTGCGGATGGGAATTGTGGTTATTGAGCAATTAGTTGATAGTGCAGAAACTATATGGTTGAAAATGTTGGGAAATAAACATTCTGCCCAGGTGGCTTTTGAATCAATCAAGCAGTTATCGCCAGATCGAAGGGAAAAAAATGATATAATAAGTGCATGTATAAAATACTGTGTTTATCTCAAAGACATACCTACTGATAGTTTAACTCCAGAAGAGGAAGATTTTATGAAAACGATGGAAGAAATCGATGCTTGGTATGAAGCTGAAATTAACAAGGCTAGGTTAGAAGGCAAACTAGAAGGCAAACTAGAAGGCAAACTAGAAGGTGAATTTCTAGGTAAGCTAAAAGGTAAGATAGAATCGGCAAGTGCTGTAATTCGGGCTAAGTTTGGCACCTCGTCTCTCACGCCACAGATAATTAGTCAACTTGAACAGTTAAACGAGCAGCAACTTGAGGAGTTTATAGTATTCATGTTTAATTGGCAACAACTTGAAGAGATAAAGGAATGGCTCTCCAGCGATCGCTAACTTAGTTACACCTCAATTAAGATCATTGCGATTAGGTTTCGACAATTCCATCACTTGAGAAAAACGTGAAAACTTGACCGCATCAGTAGGAGGAAAATCTGCTGACACAGCAAGTAAGCCAACTTTTATATCCTCAAAATAAATCAGACCACCAATACGTCCTTTAACTTGGAATGGTCCATGATAAAACTGATGCTTTACAATATGGATTAGTAAAAAGTTAGTAACGGTTATTGCCTTACCAAATATTTGCTGACAAGTTTGGTAGAGAATATTATTGAGGTATTCATAATGGGCGGGTTCACCCAGTTCCATAAATTCGGCATGATCCGCAAAATGATCCATATAAAACGTCCAGATACGGGAAAGGTCTGTTTCAGTGGTTAGTTTTTCCTTGAGTTCCTGAAACCGCTCAATTTTCATAATGTCGTAGTGAGGTGGGGCGAGTAGATAGCACTGTTAACAATTTACCATAGCGATGAGCATGATCAACATGAAACCTGCCTACGGAAAAATTTATAGGCGTATTAATCATCGAATGGGCAGGTTTACTTTCCCTCAAAACCCGCCCTACGATTACTACTTCTCTTTAAATCCTCCAGCGAAATCGATTACACAAATCGTCTTATAAACACTGTGAGAACCATATGCAACCCCAACAACTTTAAAAGCGGGGTTAAAAATACTTTTTCTATGACCACGGTCAGGAACACCATCATCAATAATTAGTTGCATGACGATATCCTGAGCATTACTTGGCCCATAACTGATATTTTCTCCGGCTGTTATTTGCCAAGTTCCATAACGATTCATCCGAGTAGCAGGGCTGCTACCATCACTACCAGTATGACCTGTGGCACCTTTGGGGCCTTGATCTTTGACGTGAGCTTTAGCTGCTAGAGATAAACCTTGGGATGTTGCTAAAGCACCTATGGGACGGGCTGAATTGAGAAAAGCGATCGCCTCGTTCACAGGTTTGACACCTTCTTGAGTCCGTAGGTATACATTACTAGAAATTTTGACTCGGTTACCTTGGAAGCGCTTTTTATAGCTCTCTAAAATTGGGACATATGATTTAGGATTTGTCCGAACTTTGTTCATTTCAGCAATTACTTGCTGCTCTAAAGCAGAAAGTTTACTTGCTTTTTCCAATGAAGTAGGTTTTGCTTGAGAGATAGTAAAGGAAGCGGTATTAGCAGTAGACTGTGTTACAGAGAAAGAAAAACAAGCTAAAACAATAGGGAACAACACCAAAAAACGACGCATCGATTACCTCACGATTTTTGTTCTACAGAATACTTGGTTAGCTAGAATGCACCGTGATAGTGATACAGACTTGTTGTAACCTTTAGAACAAAGAATCGTAAAGAGTAAGTTTACTTATACAGATTTTAAAATTTGTATGAAAATACCAAGCAGCCGCTCTATTGGTTCGAGGGGAATTTCTACTTTATCAATGTATAAAGTTTGGTTTTCCAAACGTAAAAATCTCCATAATGCACCAGTTGTCACACAACCATAAATCACATTTATAACTTTGTTATTTCTTAGGTTATATATCTGAGCTGCGATCATTTCTGCTCCACATTGACCCAATCCACTATTAATATCCTGATTCTTTGCTTCTACCAACGTTATCACTGGAGCGCTAATAAAAAACTGCTCTCGACTACGACTAATTAAAAAATCAGGATTACCATTCAAACCGCGCTCCAAATCAACGGTAAATTCTTTACCAGAAAATATAGATATTTGATAATCCATCTTACGTTTTATTTCTAATAACACCGGAAAAATAATTAATTCGCCACGCGCTTTTTCAGTATTAATTGCAGTGGCTAAAGGTACATTTTCTTCTAGAGTAGTTACTAATAGCTCAGTGGGTTCAACAGTCACTATGTTAGAAAATAACTTAGTATTTTCTACAAGTTCTAAATTAAACTCAGATATAAGTGTCTCTAGGTTAAATTTATTATACGGCATACACTTATCTTTATATTTTACATATTTTACAGTACTACCTTCACCTGTAATAATTCTAAATTACGCTCAAATATTTCATTTATTGGTAACATTTCTCCACCAACAGTCATAAATTTATGGTCTTTTGTTGCTTGGATAGTTGAACCATTTTCTAAAGCATACTCAAATACTTCTTGTTGACCACGATTATGCCATTGTGCGATAGGTTGAGTGTAAACATTACCATTTTGATCAATACTAAATACCGTACATTCAATTTGCTTTTCGACAATTTCTCCTACGGGCATGAATCCATATTCTACTGTTAAAATTTGAGTATCATAACTGAGACAATATTCGGCAAACTTTTTCATATCCTCGAATAATTTCTCAGCAACTTGCTTTTTCACTCCATTCTTCATGGAACCGTCAATAAATTTTTCTTGCTGTTTCTCCATCTCCGAGACTTTCTTTTTACCCATTGCTCGACGCAATAAATCAGCCTGTCCTAAAGAATACCCTGCCATATCTTGAGCAATTTTCATAATTTGCTCTTGATAAACCATGATTCCATAAGTTTCATCTAATATTGGTTCTAAAACATTACTTTCATATTCAATATCTTCTCTACCATGTTTACGGTTAATAAACTTAGGAATCAAGCCTGCATCTAAGGGTCCTGGTCGATAAAGTGCTAAAATTGAAGAAATATCTTCTATATTAGAAGGTTTTAAATCACGGACTATCTGCTTCATACCAGACGACTCTAACTGAAATATTCCTTCCAATTCCCCTGCTTCTAAAAGCTCAAAAGTCTTCTGTACATCTTTAGGTAAAGTTTTATGCTCACCTTTGGCTAAGATTTTTTGTGCTTTTCTTTCTTGGTTTGTAATTTCATAAGGGTCTACTTTATATCCTCGATTTGCTTCAATCAAATCTAGAGTTTTCTGAATCATTGTCAGATTTCTCAGTCCTAAGAAATCCATTTTTAATAATCCCAATGATTCCAAATCTTCCATGAAATACTGAGTAATTACTGAACCATCGTTATTCTTTTGTAAAGGGACAATTTGGTCTAAAGGTTCAGCAGATATTACCACCCCCGCAGCATGGACACCAAAAGTTTTGTTAGTACCTTCGATTCGCATGGCCATATCAATCCAATGACGCACTTTTGGGTCATTTTCGTATTTGGCTTTAAATTCCTGTTCTGGTGTAGTATCGGAAATCATCACCTTGAGTTTTGTCGGTTTTCCACGAACAACAGGAATCATCTTGGCCATTTTGTCTGCATCCCCGTAAGGAATATTTAACACTCTGGCAACATCTTTTAATACAGATTTAGAAGTCAGACGGTTAAAAGTAATGATTTGTGCAACTCTTTCTGTACCATATTTTTCAGTAACATAATCTATGACTTTATCTCGTTGTTCAATACAGAAATCTGTATCAATATCAGGCATAGATTTCCGTTCTGGATTCAAGAATCGCTCAAATAGCAATCCATGATGTACTGGGTCAATGTTAGTTATACCCATAGTATATGCTACCAAAGACCCTGCTGCACTTCCACGACCGGGTCCAACAGGGATATCATTATCTCTAGCAAATTTTATGTAATCCCACACAACTAAAAAGTATGTAGAAAAACCCATTTGCTGAATCATTTTTAATTCATATTCTAATCTTTCTACATATGATCCATCGACTTCATTTTTAGATTTGCGATTTAATCTTTCTAACAAACCTTCCCAGGCAACTTTTTCAACGTATGTATCAGCAGTGTAACCTGAAGGAATGGGATAATTAGGGATACGAGGCTCACCCATAATATTGTAAGGCTCAACTTTATCTGCTACTTCCTCTGTATTGGCCACAGCTTCTGCAATTACATCTTCTGGTAAATGGTCGCGGAATAACTGCTGCATTTCTTCAGCAGATTTGAGATATTCTGTACCGCTATACCGCATACGATTATCTTCGTAAATTAACTTTCCTGTTTGAATGCAAAGTAAAGCGTCGTGAGCTTCCACGTCATAACAAGAAATAAAATGGGAATCGTTAGTGGCAATTAGTTTAATATTTAGTTCCCGGGCTATCTTAACAATTTCCACATTCACAATTCTATCTTCTTGAGAACCGTGGTCTTGAATTTCTAAATAATAATCATCACCGAAAACTTCCTTATACCATCTGGCAACTTTTCGTGCTGCTTCTGGTTTGTTGCTCAAAATCGCTTGGGGAACTTCTCCACCTAAACAAGCGCTAGTTACAATTAAATCTTGATGGTATTCTTTAAGTAATTCCTTATTTACACAGGGGCGAGAAAATATACCTTTACCTTGGACACCTTTGAGATGAGAATCAGTTGTTAATTTTACTAAATTTTTGTAACCGTTTGTATTTTTTGCTAAAACAACTTGATGATAGCGGGGACGACGTTCTTGTTTAGTGATGTCGCCATTAATGACATACATCTCATTGCCAATAATTGGCTTGATATTTTTGCTGCGACAGATTTTGATGAGTTCGATCGCACCGTACATAACACCGTGGTCAGTAATAGCGATCGCCTTCATTCCCAACTCAATAGCTCGATCCACCAGTTCTGGTAGCTGACTAGCACCATCGAGCAAACTGTAGTCACTGTGAATGTGTAAAGGTGTAAAAGACATATATCGTACCTCGGACAAAGCAAACAAGGAAAAGGAACAGGGAGGAAAGACTTATTAAGAGTTTCATTTTAAATAAAAATAGTGGGTACACAGTCACTATTCCCTGTTTCCTTTTAATGATAGAGATGGTATCGTAGGTTAGCTCAGTTTCCAATACTAAAAATAATCTTTATCTGGAATCGACATTACGAAAGTGATGTTTATATAGTTACATTACCAACTCAGCACCCCTGCCGCAATGAATGAAACAGAGAATATGATGCAAGCTTCCCGTTCCCGTCCTTGGTGGCAACGTATTCCTCTGACATTGCAAATTGTCATTGCTTTAATACTAGCTATAGGCTTGGGAATTTTGCTCGGTGGCGGAAATCCCAGCGCTGCAAATAAAGACTTGATCAATGGGCTAGCAACTCCTGCCGACTTGGTACTTAAGGCTCTCCGGGCCCTTGCTACCCCACTAATTTTAGTAGCAGTACTACATACTTTTTTAACTACGAATATTCCCGGTACAGCAGGACGTAAACTGGCAACATTACTTTTTACTAATACAATAGTAGCAATACTGATTGGATTACTAGTAGCCAATATTCTGCGTCCAGGTACATGGGGACAATTAACACCTCCAGAAACTATACAGCAAGCAATTAGTCAAAGTAACTTAGATCCTTGGGGGCTAATCAGAGATGCTGTACCAGATTCTGTTCTCAAACCTTTAGTAGATAATAACGTTATTCAGTTGATTGTTATTGCTTTAAGCTTAGGAATTGTATTAAGAGCAATAAAATCAGAACAAATTGCCCAAGGGAAGACAGAATACAAGTCTATTGAACAAATAATCAGTATATTATTTGAAGCTGTAATCCGCGTTCTAAATTGGGTAATAGCTTTAGTACCTTTAGCAGTATTTGGTATCGTCGCTAAAACTGTTGCTATTAGCGGTTTTGCACCATTTAAATCTTTATTTGCTTTTATCATTGCTGTAATACTAGCTTTAATATTACAAGCGTGTTATTACCTAACTAGAGTCAAACTAGAATCTTGGGTAAGTCCGTTAAACTTTCTTAAAGGTGGTACTGATGCTTTCTTGACAGCTTTTTCTACTTCATCATCTGGTGCAACTATGCCAGTTACATTTGAAGTACTGCAAGAAAAAATTGGCTTACGAGAATCTTCAGCAGCATTGGGAGCATTAGTAGGAGCAAACTTCAATAATGACGGAACTGCTCTTTATGAAGCAATGTCTGCATTATTTATTTCCCAAGTATTAGGACAAAATTTAACTCTTCCACAGCAATTCATTGTAATTCTAACTTCAATATTTGCTTCTGTTGGTGCAGCAAATATTCCCAATGCAGGATTAGTAACGATGACACTGGTATTTACTTCTGTTGGCTTACCTACACAATATATAGCTGTACTAGTGACAGTAGATTGGTTTTTAGATCGTTGTCGAACAGCAATTAATGTTATGGGTGATATGACTGTGAGTACATTGCTTGATGGTAGAAAACCGCAAGAAAAGCGGGAAAGCGAGGGAGAGGGGAGGGATGTCTCCTCCGGTGAGACAAGTGGTGTCGAGAGGGGGTAGATAGCTGTAAACAAATGCTTATTCATAATGAAAATTTTCAAAAAGATAAAAGGAGCATCTTTTTGCATATACTCCCTTTATCAAGTTGTTTGACTTTAAAGTGCAAAGCGAATATCCGTTGTTGGATGTTGTTCTAACTCAATTTTAACTGGCTCAATATGCCAGATATCTTGACAGTACTCGTGAATTGCACGGTCTGAAGAAAATTTACCCATACGTGCAGTATTCAGAATAGACATCCGTGTCCAATGGTCTTGATCACGGTAACTTTCACTTACCCTATCTTGACATTCAATGTAAGATTGGTAATCTGCCAATAACATGAATGGATCATCATACAGGAGTTTATCAATTAAGGGTTTAAACAGGTTCGGATCTCCTTCTGAGAAATATCCTGATGAAATCAAGTCAATTACTTGTTTTAAATCCTCATTGGAGTGGTAATAGTCCCAAGGATTATAACCTTCAGATTTTTTGCTTCTAACTTCTTCGGTAGTTAATCCGAATAAAAAGAAGTTTTCTGCTCCCACACACTCCCGAATTTCGACATTAGCACCATCTAATGTCCCGATAGTCAATGCTCCATTCATCGCAAATTTCATATTTCCTGTACCAGATGCTTCCATCCCAGAAGTGGAAATTTGCTCTGATAAATCAGCCGCTGGGTAGATTCTTTGGCTATTGGTTACATTGTAATCAGGGAAAAATACTACTTTTAGACGATCGCGCACTTCTGGGTCAAAATCAATAATCTCTCCGACTGCGTTAATTAATTTAATAATTAACTTAGCCATATGATAACCAGGAGCAGCTTTGCCACCAAAGATAAAAGTACGTGGTGTAAATTCTAAATCAGGATTCTGCTTAATCCGATTGTAGAGAGTGATAATATGTAACGCATTGAGGTGTTGTCGTTTATACTCATGAATTCGTTTGACTTGAACATCAAACAAAGAGTCTGGATTAACAGTGATACCAACATTTTTTTGGATATGATTAGCTAAATCTTGCTTAATTGCTTGTTTAATTTCTCGCCAAGAATTACGGAAGTCTTTATCTTCAATAAATGACTCAAGTTTTTGTAAGTCAGACAAAGACTTAATCCAGCTATCTCCAATTTTACTGGTGATTAACTTGGTTAGTCTAGGGTTACTTAATGCAACAAAGCGACGTGGGGTAACTCCGTTAGTTTTATTACTAAATTTCTCTGGAGAAAATTCATAGAAATCTCGCAGCACAGTTTCTTTAAGTAATTCGCTATGGAGTTGTGCGACACCATTAATTGCGTGACTACCAACACAAGCGAGGTTAGCCATACGAACATATCTTTCACCGCTTTCATCAATCAGAGACATCCGGGAAAGGCGTTCGTTATCTCCCATAAATTTTACACGTACTTGATTGAGAAATCTATGATTAATTTCAAAGATGATTTCCAAGTGTCGTGGTAAAAGACTACCAAACATACCTAAAGGCCAACGCTCTAAAGCTTCTGGTAAAAGTGTATGGTTAGTATAGCCGAATGTATTTTGAGTAATTTTCCAAGCTGCATCCCATTCCATATCATGTTCATCAACCAATAATCGCATTAACTCTGCAACAGCGATCGCGGGATGAGTATCGTTTAACTGGATAGCAAACTTTTCGTGGAATTTTTCTAAAGGTATATTTTGACGGAACATAATCCGCATCATGTCTTGCAAAGAACAGGAAACAAAGAAGAATTGCTGTTCTAAGCGGAGTACTTTACCTTCGATTTTTTCATCATTAGGGTAAAGAACTTTGGTTAAGTTTTCGGAAACGACTTTCTGGTCAACAGCACCGTAATAATCTCCTTGGTTGAAAGCTGCAAAATCAAAAGAATCTGCTGCTTCAGCTTTCCATAAACGCAAGGTGTTTGCTGTGTTAACTTTATAACCTAAAATCGGTGTGTCATAGGGAATGCCCTTAACAATTTGATTTGTCACCCAACGTACCCGATAACGACCGTCTTCATCAGTATAACTTTCAGTAGTGCCACCAAACTTCACATCAACAGCCCATTCTGGACGGTAAATTTCCCAAGGATTACCAAAGCGTAACCATTTATCAGTAATTTCAATCTGCCAACCATCTTTTATTTGTTGGTCAAAAATCCCAAACTCATAACGAATTCCATATCCTAGTGCAGGAATTTCCAATGTTGTCAACGAATCTAGGTAACACGCAGCTAGTCTTCCCAAACCACCATTACCTAAACCTGGTTCTTCCTCTTGTGCAATTAAGTCATCTAGATTTAAACCAAATTCTTCCATTGCTGTTTGTACCTGTTCGTAAACACTTAGGTTAATTAAGTTATTACCTAAGTGTTTGCCAATCAGAAACTCTGCTGATAAGTAAGCAACAGTCCGCGAGCCTTTTTCTGTCAGTGTTGCAACAGAACTTAGCCAATGGTGCAATATGCGATCGCGTATTGTATAAGCTAGAGCCATATAGCAATCATTACGAGTCGCTAAACCAGGAAATTTACCTTGGATGTAGAAGAGGTTATCTAGAAAAGCTCGCTTCAGGGTTTCAATATCAGTACCAGTGCGATCGTCGTACAGTGGCTCTTTAGGAGCATCTTTTTTAGATGGAACCTGTCCCTTTTTATCCTTTGCTTTCATGAATTTATCAGTTTTTGGAGTTTGTGTAGTAAAATACACTGATTTTGCGTGTATCTTGGAAAACTCTATAACCTATTAGTAAAGGAAAGGTAAAACGAAAATTATATATTGGCTAAAGTAAAACTTTTCACTAAAAAAGGAATGACGAAAGTTGCTATTAATAAAAATTTACTTTTGGTAATCTTAGTTTTTTAAAGATTGCAATATTGTCACAATGCTATTATGGTGATTCAATCTAAAATTCATAAATCAGCTATTAACCATGACTTATAATGTCTGGCGAGTTCTCTAAGAAAATATAGCTCTTCACCCTCAAGATTATTAAACATATCTCGATACCGCCAACCACGTTCATAACGACTCAGCATTTCTTCAGGTGTAAAGCGATACACATCTACGGTTTGCCAACAAATTGACTCCAAAAAAGGTAGGTTTTTTGGGGGGTTGGGAAAATTAATTGTTGGTGTTGCGGTTGCCATGACTGAAATCAACCACCCTACTTAACTGTATTTATATAGTAGCCGATTTCAATTTATTTTTTGTCTACGTGTGCGAACAATGCACACAGCCATGAGTGAAAAATGTGTCCTTGTACAAATCCCATAATTTTACTTATAGAGATATTCCTTCAAGTTCTTGATCGCTTAATTCATACAAATCGCGTAACTTTTGTAACTTCTCTTCACTTCCCTGCCAAAAACCGCGTCCGTGTGCTTCCAACATCCTACTAACAATGTTACGAAAAGCTTCTGGATTTGCTTTACGTAATTTCTCCGCCATTTCAGCATCCAACGCATAAACATCTACCGATTGCTCATATACCCAATTATCAGTAAAATCCACAGTACCACCCCAACCAATCAGCGCTGTCATCCGTTGGGATATTTCATAAGCACCACCAGAACCTTGATTTACCATCGCTTCAGCCCATTTGGGATTGAGTAATTTGGTGCGGTACTCCATTCGCAGCAAATCATCTAAATCGCGGGGTGTTGTATCCTGAGAAAAACTTTCCACAAAACTAGCAGTAACTTTTTTACCACTTTGCTTTTGAACAGCTTTTTTCAAAGCACCTGTATTCGCATAATATTCTTGAATATCAGTTAAACCGTATTCCACAGAATCAATTTCTTGAACAATCCGACTAGTACTTTTCAATAATTGAGTCAGAATCTCAGGACGTGCTTGACCTTTATCTTGTCTACCATAACTAAAAACATTACGTCCTTCCCAAGTATCAGCTAATTCGTCACCTTCCCAATTAGCATCAACAACTCTATCATTAACCAACGAACCAAAATCACCCGCTGGATTAGAAAATAACCTTGCTGATGCATTCTCCACACCTTGCATTTTCAAAGCCAAAGCGTGTTTTCTAATGTAATTATCTTCCTCCGATTCATCTGCGTCACTCGCTCGTTGAAACAAATCATCCAACAACTCAATAATATTGACAAAACTATCCCGGAAAATTCCTGATAAATTAGCTAATATATCAATACGTGGATGACCAACCTCAGATATTGGCTTTAACTCATAACGAACAATTCTACCTGTACCTTCCTTAACAGGTTCTGCTCCTACCAATTCCAATAATATACCCAGAGATTCTCCCTTAGTTTTAATCGCATCCAAACCCCATAACATCACCGCAACAGTTTCTGGGTATTCCTTATATTCTTGGAGATGTTGAGCGATAATTTTGCGAGCAATTTCTCTACCTCTTTCATAAGCAGCGGGAGATGGCATTCTATAGGGGTCTAAAGCATGAATATTTCTCCCTGTAGGTAACACACCTATCCCATCTCGTAACAAATCACCACCAGGTGCAGGGGGGATATATTCTCCATTCAAACCCCGTAAAAGATTTGTTAATTCATCAGTTGTTTGCATTAATAAATCACGGATTTGCTGCGCTTCGATTAGATTTTTGTTTTCTCCAAAATACGCTTCTAAATACCCAGTCATTTCTTCTTCGCTTGGGACTTCTCCCAAAGTATGTAACCCGGAAGAAAACAATCTATTTTCTAATACTTGTAAGTACTCATACAACTTAACCAAATAATCATTAAAAACATGATTACTAAACAAATGTATATTCTCTAAAGTAAAAGAAATCCCTAATTTTTTACCCTCATCAAAAGGACAATCTGCATCTAAACCAGTATCAACAATCTTTTTAGAAATTGCATCTTTAAGTAAATGATTTTTCTCTGAATCTTCTCGATACTCGGCAATTAAATCCCGTAATATAACCAACTCCTTATATAAACCTGCACGACCATAAGGCGGAACATTATGAGAAACTAACACACCATAACCGCGACGCTTAGCTAAAATTGATTCTGAGGGATTATTGGCTGCATATATATATAAGTTTGGCAAATTTCCCAACAAAATATCCGACCAAGAATAACCAGTATTTCCTAAAGGCGAACCAGGCAACCATTCAACAGTACCATGCATACCAAAATGAACCACAGCATCAGCCTGTAATTCATTTTGTAACCATTTATAGAAAGCAGCATATTGGGGATGGGGAGTTAAATCTCGTTCAAACATTAACCGCATCGGATCCCCTTGCAAACCCAGTGGTGGTTGTACACCTATCCACACATTCCCTAACTGAATACCACCAATCTGAAATTCATTACCGTCAGTTTTGATACCTGTTCCTGTAAGAGACTTCCATTGTTTTTCAATGCGGGATGTTAGGAGGTATCCTAGCCATTTTTCTAATGTTTGGACATGAACCTTAGAGTTTTCTTCTTTAACCCAACGAATTAACTCTTCCCCATCCTCAGGCAAATCTTCAACAATGTAACCTTGTTCTTTCAAAGCTTGGAGGAATTTCAACAAACTACGGGGTACATTTAATAATGCAGCTGTTCCTGTAGCACCGTAACCAGGGGGAAACCCATACAAAATTATTGCTATTTTCCGTTCAGATACTGCTTTGTGGCGTAAATTTACCCAACTTTTTACCCGACCAATTAATCGCTGTACTCTTTCCGGAATTAAGTAAATATTTTCTCCAACTAAGCCACCTAGAGGAATAGTATCAATTGCTCCATCTAGTTCTGGTAATGCATATAATACGACGCTTTGCAAGCCACCAATTCCTTGACGTGTCCAAGAGTGGATATCTTGAATTAATAAAGGTGCAGCGACTATGTATGGTACATTTTTTGCTGTGAAAATGCGTTTTGCAACTTCTATTTGTCGTCCTGCTTCCATAGAACCAGCAGGCCCACCGACGAGAGGGAAGCCAATAGTTGAGACGATCGCGTCAACTTTGACTGCTTCAGTGGATAATGAGGGTGTTTCTACGTTACCTCGTTGTCGTTGCTGAGTTTCATAGTCGCTTGTCATCCAATCACGGACAGCAACATGACCTTCTACACCATTGATGAAAATTGGTAAGGGTATTAATCCTGCTGCTTCAAAGCTGCGAATCAGTTGAGGTATGTATGGTTGTTTGGTTATAACATGTTTGCGGTAAAGTAAAATTCCAATAACAGCATGGTATTCCCCTATAAACGACTTGGTGGGTCGTCTCTCCGTAGATATTTTGGGTAATTGATTATTCTGATACCATTGCAAATACTCCTGGGGTGATTCAAAATAACCTTGATAATCAGGATGTAATAACCCCATGTTTGGAGTTTCAAGGGGTGGGGGAATTTCTCCGACTTTTAAATTTAAATATTTCTCTCCTAGTGTCCAGAATAAGGAAGCGACATTTTCTGAACCTCCAGCATTCCAATATCCGTAGATGATTAACCAGTTACGTAAATCTTGGAGTTTTTGTATTGGTATAAATTTTAATAGTTTTGGCCCGATTTTTAAGAAACTTATATAACCTGCTAATTTATCTTCTTCTCGTCCATTGCTAAACTTATCAAGGATGAATTTAACGCTTTTTGGCATTCCTGTAGGTTTGCCTACGATCGCAAATTCACCCAGCTTGGTCAAACTCATCAATTCCAACGCTGACTCGAATACCAAACGGATCGGAACATGAGTTAGGCGATCGCGTAACCACAAAACTTGGTCATAATCAAATAGTAAACTACCAAAAAATACATCTGCACCTCGGAGAGCGACTTCTACCTCCGAAGATTTACTGATAATATCTCTATCACTAAATACCTTAATATCTAATTCACACTTAGATTTCGCCAAACAAGCAGCTTGACGATATAAATCGGCATTGAACGATTCAAACCCAGCAATTAAGACGATTCGTTTCATATCCTTATTATATCGGATATACAACAGTTCAATTTAATTTGTGAAACATAATTTCCCAACAGATATTAGGAACTTGAAAATATGAACGCCGCTATTTTTCTAAAGGAACATAGGACATACGAATGTGAATACCATAACAGAACTTACGCAAAGACCATTGAATAATAAACCACAGAGACACGGAGGACACAGAGGTAAGAGGGTTTGGGAGGATTTTCGCATAACTCATAATTAAGATGTCTTCTCAATGGAGTTCTGATAAGTGGAGTACGATTTTAGTCAAGGTAAACGAGGGGCTAGGAACTGTAACTTAATTTCTCGACAAAATTATTAATTGCTACTCCTGCATGGGTAGTTTTAGTTGATTTTTGTACGGTTATTGTTCGGGTAACACTACTGCAATTCTAGGTATTTTTTGGGTAAGATAGACCCAGAGAATCAGAAAAATTATGCCTAAACGCGATAAATGGTTTAAAGCTTTGCTTAGTCAAAAAGAGTTTGACAAGCTTCAAGCATACGCAGAGGAACAAGGTTGGAGTATGTCTCAGTCTTTTAGAGAATGGATTAAGGAGCGCTCACGGGCATAACACCTATCACATACGTTTAGATGATGAGGTTTTAGCATGGTTCCGTGAACAAGTCCATTTGGCAGGTGGTGGAAACTACCAAACCTTAATTAAGGATGCCTTGCGCCAGCACATTTAGCAAAGCTGTGAACCTTTATGAAGAAACTTTACGAGAAGAACTTGAGCGTATTGAGTGGTAGGTAACGATAAGGCAATTTCCAGTAAAATAATAAATTTTCGTTCAATCCCAAAATGTATGAGTATTATCATTCCAAATGAAGTATTGCAAACAACCCAGATGTCTGAGGCTGAGTTATTAACTGAAATCGCAGTTATGCTCTTTCAAAAGGAAAAATTTACTTTAGCTCAAGCAAGTCGTTTTGCTTTGATGAATCAACTCCAGTTTCAGCGATTACTTGGAAGTCGCCAAATTCCTCTCCATTACGATATTACTGAACTTAGAGAAGATGTAATCAGTTTGGAAGCAAATAATTGGCGATGATTGTAGTTAGTGATACATCATCAATTAGTAATTTGGCTGCTATTGGTCAATTAGAATTATTGCAACAGCTTTACGGTAGTGTAATTATTCCTCCAGCAGTTTATCAAGAACTTCTCAATTCTGGCGATACAGATCCGGCTGTTTTAGCAATTCAAACTGTAAACTGGATTAGAACTCGTTCTGTTACCAATATTACTTTGCTTCAAACTTTACAAAATAATTTAGACATCGGTGAAGCAGAAGCTATTACCCTTGCCGTTGAATTAAATGCTGATAGACTGATTGTAGATGAACGAAGAGGTAGAAATGAGGCAGTTAAGTTGGGTCTTCAGGTAACTGGAATATTGGGTATATTGCTAGCAGGGAAACAACAGAGATTAATTCCTTTAATACAGCCATTATTAGACGATTTGATTACTAACGGCTTCTGGATTCGTAAAGAATTGTACGCAGAAGCTCTTACATTAGCCGGAGAGTAGTGAAATATCTCCGGCTTTCCTGTAATTAATAATTTCTCTTCAACAAATTAGATAAAACGTTAAAATTCTTATCAATTCCCCCAATAACTTCATACACACTGCTAAGTATAGGTGGTGGCAAACTAATTAAGGTGTCTTCAGCAATTAAACGCTGAAAATCAACTTTAATTTCACCATTACGTTCTGTGACACCATCACTTTCATAAAATTTCACTCCTGCTCGTTGCATAATTTTAATTACCTCTTGAGCAATAATGCCGTAACCAATGGTTGAGGGATGAATACCATCTAAGGAAAATAGACCCCCATCAGTACGACCTTTAGCATTGGAACGAAATAATCGGGAATTAGGTTCTGGTGAAAGTGCTTGCAATTCTGGTGGTAGTTGGTACGCACCACCTACTTCATCCCACCATTCTGGTCTAGCAGTGGGGTCATCTAAATAACGTCTTGATGCTAAACGGTCTAGTATGCCAGCAGTTTCCAGTAAATACCAATCTCTACCTTCTGCCCGACCTTGAAGCACCGCATCAACAATAAAATCATTATATTGGTCAATAGCACAATCAATTGCTCTAGCTTCATTTTCACTCAACCGTGGATGTTTATCCGGGTTAAAATCTTTGTCTTTAATCCAAGGTAATGTGTAATAAGGAAAGTAACGGGAACGGTCTCTCGCTTTACCACCAACACCACGAGCAAAAGGAACAATGGTGACGTGGGGTATTGTACCAAAAATTACATGACGAGCGCGGATTTTCTTAACTTCAGCGATTAATATGTCTAGTTCTGCTTTAAAGTGAATTGGACGCCAAACTGTATACTTATCGTTAACATCCATGTTGTCGTAATCAGCGTCACTCCAAACGACGTTAAATGTCAAGATACTACCTAGGGCATTATTTGCTCCCGCAAAAACTACCAAAGTTTCAATACCTTCTGTTTCTGCTGTACCTTCTGCACCGAGTGCTGCTGCTGCTTGCAATGGTGTGAGTGCTTTACCGTCAGTACCTCGGGCTGAGTTTAATACTTGTAACGCTGCTCTTTCGTTGTGATACTCTACTACCACACGCCAAAAGTCATTTTTAGCAGGGTTTTTCTTCAAAATATCCAAACAAATATCTGCATTACGCGATATCGTGTTTCTTAAATCCCAACCGTAGACAGCTAGGTTATGGTTGATTAGTTTTTGTAACGGTAAGCGTGAACCTTCCCCACGCTCCCAGTAATCTTCCACAGCATCCAAATCTCCCCGCAAAGTCAAGACAGCTGAAACATACTCCCACCAATTTAGGCGATCGCCAAACTTTTGACTCAGTTGGTTTGCTAATGTTTCTAAATTTACGGGTAAACCATTATTTGGTCCATCATAAGTTGGATAGCGGAATCCAGACCAACCTAATTCCCTAGCAATAATTGCTGGATAAGATAATCCTGTGTTAAAAATTGCTCCACTTTGATAACCATGAGTTAAAGAATCACCAATTGTTACCAAACGATGCTCAGGATTCCCAATCTTATTTACCTGCACAGGAATACCAAGAGTCGGATCTAAAACTGGTTTCCGTGTCTCAAAATTTATTATTACATCTGCTGGTGTTTTAGCATCCCGTAGAAAAATCGGTATACTGTTCATCAGTATCTCCTTATACTAGGAATAGTGATATAAATACTACCAAAAGAGAATATACCTCTTTATTAAAAGGGAATAGGGAACAGGGAGTAGGGAGTAGGGAAATCCCCATAATTAAAATTACTTGCTCTATACCCAATATTCAAGGCTGCTTCTTCCCTGTTAAGAGTTCCCACCCCGAAGGGACTTGGTAAAAATCCACAATCCGGAATAGATTTTATGCAACGCTATAAAATCCTAGAGTAGATGCAATATCAAATACAAAAATTTCACAATTCCCAATTAGGGTCTACATAACGGTATTCTATTCTGGTTTTTGAATTTTGGCTCCTATATTCTGATTTTTAACTTATTTTTTATTACTTCTCTAAATTTTATTCTTTTGTTACAATCACCACTTGTTTGATTATATATTATCATAGAAAATTTTTAATATATTAGCTCAATTACTTAACTTTTTCTCTTTGGCAGGTAGTAAAAATGTGGAGCAGAATATCGACTAATATCTACCAAACAACCATTGAGATTTGAGGATTAGCAATAAACACTTAACGGTTTATATTTTGAACAGCTACCATATTCGGGGAAGTAAATGAAATGAGATATGGAATTGATATTGGACATAATTGTCCTCCAGATATCGGAGCTAAAGGAATAAAATTTGAAGATAATCTGACTTTAGATGTTGGTAGAAGAGTCATCGCAAAATTAAGAGCTTTAGGGCACGAAGTAGTAGAATGTAAGCCAGATAGAGCTAGTGCAGTAGGAGAATCTCTTTCGAGAAGATGCGCCAAAGCAAATGCTAGTAAAGTTGATATTTTTGTTTCCATACATTTTAATGCTTTCAATACTAAAGCTAATGGTACAGAAGTATTTGCTACTAGTGAAGAAGGTAGAAAAATTGCTAAGCCTGTACTAGATGAAATTGTCAAGTTAGGATTTTTCAATCGCGGCGTTAAGAATGGTTCTCACTTGTTTGTATTGCAACACACAAATATGCCTGCCATTCTAGTAGAAGGGTGTTTTATCGACTCACAAAAAGATGTAAGTCTTTATGACCCTGAAAAAATGGCGAATGCAATTGTCAAAGGATTAACTGGTAAATTACCAACAGAACAAGTTCCTGCTGTACCCGACGCAGCAGATAATAAAGACACTAGCATCCTCAGACTACAAAAATCCTTAAATCAACTTAAGATAACTGATAAAAATGGTAAGCCATTGGTAGAAGATGGTACTACTGACCCCCAAACTAAATCTGCAATTGAAAAATTTCAGGCTATAACAGGAATACAGCAGACTGGAATTGCTGGAGAAACTACCTGGAAAGCTATTAATTTAATCTTAGCCAAACGCATTATCAGACCAAATCATGCTGGTGGTGTACCTGTAAGATATTTGCAACACCGTTTAGGAGTTGATAATGATGGTGTCTATGGCCCGAACACAGAAAAAGCAGTCAAGGAATTTCAAAGAAAAAACGGTTTATTTGCTGACGGAATTATTGGCCCCATCACCTGGCAAAAGTTAATTGGGTAGTGGGTGCTGGGTGCGGAGTGCTGGGTGCGGAGTGCTGGGTGCGGAGTGCTGGGTGCTGGGTGCTGGGTGCGGAGTAACCATTCCCTACTCCCTACTCCCTACTCCCTACTCCCTTATAATCTTATTAATTAACCAGGCGATCGCACTATCCACATCACTAACTTGTTCCCCTAATGGAATGGGTGGACGCTTGACCATAACAACTTTTATACCCAACTGGCGTGCTGCTGCAATTTTTGCATAAGTTGCCATACCACCACTATTCTTACTTACTAATGTATCAATATTATAATGCAGCAGCAAATCCCGCTCTTGTTCTAAGGTGAAGGGGCCACGATTATATAAGAACATACCTTGCGGAACTACAGCATCAGCTAATGGTGGATCTATCATCCGCATTAAAAACCATACTTCCCTAAGATGAGCAAAAGCTGTAAGTTCTTGTCTCCCAATTGTCAGAAAAACTCGTTTTGCTTGATTTTGTAATGCTGTCGCAGTATCTTCAATACTATCAACTTCCAACCACAAATCATTTGGTAGTTTCTCCCATACTGGTCTAATTAGCATTAAATGAGGTATATTACATTCCTTAGCAGCAGCAGCAGCATTCAAGGTTATCTGAGCAGCAAAAGGATGAGTAGCATCAATTAATACATCTATATGGAAGTTTTGAAGATAATTCACTAACCCAGTTTGACCACCAAAACCACCTATCCTAAATTCTCCAACTGGATTTATCGGATTACGAGTACGACCAGCAAGCGATGTGATGATTTCCACTCCATCCATTGAGGCTTTTGCTGCTAGTTGTACTGCCTCACCAGTTCCGCCTAGGATAAGAATGCGTTTCATTATTTAAAGTAAGTATTTTTGATTCAATTTGGGTTTGGATCATAATGCTAACTACTTCAGATTGGATTATACGTCGCGAGGGATAGGTTTTGCATTAATATTTCGCGCTGGAATCATAGATCCGCACACCACACCCCTAATAGCCGGAATCGCGGATAAATTTTGATTCTTGAATTGTAACTTGTCTCTGTTGGGCACTAGGTCTGATACCACCTTTTGCCACTTGTTGCTGTTGGGAGAACATGGCACGTAACACTAGTGCAGGATCTACATAATTGTTACCGTATTTTAATCCCCAATGTAAGTGAGGTCCGGTTGTACGTCCTGTCATTCCTACACGACCAATTCTATAACCAGCTGGTATTTGCTGTCCTTCCCAAAGTTGAATTCCACCCCCACGGTCAATTAGATAACGACGACCCTGTGCTGTTTCAACTTTTCCTTCCATGTGGCAATAGGTGTGTTCCCATTGACCAGATTTCATGATTACATGAGTACCACAAGCATTGCGATCGCCAACTTTAAATACTGTACCTGCCCACCAGTTACGAATATAGCTTCCTTGGGGAGCTGCTATATCTAACCCTCTATGAAATTCCCAGTTGTCACCACCAGTTGCAGAACGTCGATAACCAAAAGGTGATGTGTATGCTTGAAAATTTTCTACGGGAAAAGAAGCAGATTGCCAACCCCGTGCTGTTGCTGTTTGCAAGGATTTAGTACGTTGTGCTGTTGCAATTTCAGATAAAAAAGTAATAGAAATTACAAAAATTAATCCTGCTATAAATAGGCTGAACAAAGAAAGCGCTACTTTTTTTCTCCGTTTACTCATTTATAATTCCTCTATAAAAATGAAGTATAAATCTGACAACAGTCAGCGTTTAACCTCCGCACCACAATTTTACTGATATGATATGTTAGTTACTCGACCCTATCTTACTTTAATTCATTTCAATGTCAAGTATTTTTTGTCACTAATAGAAAAAATGTGGTTTTCAACATTAACTACTACTAATTACAAACTATTAGGTAGATAAATTCAAGTTTTGTGAATACATTTCAGCACTAATACGTAATCTCTATTTTATGTAAATATAGAGTTTTACTAGTAATTACTTAATGATTTATTTTTATGGTTGTTTTTACTGATATAATAATCAAACACTGTAGATGTACACCAACTTAATTAGGAAAAGGACGTTTTATATACTGCACGATAGATGTACCAAGCGTCATAATACGGTTGATTTAGCATCTATTAGGGCTAAAATAAAACGAATGCTAGGTTCTTATCACTTATGGTGACTGATATTCTGCCTTTCAGCTTGGAATTAAACAAAGTTGCCATTGCTGGAGCAACTCTTTGGTCTTTGGCTCTGTATTTAGGTTTTTCTCCACTTAACCAATGGGTGATGGAACAATTAAACCGTTGGTTCAACTTCGCTGAGCGATCGCTCTACACCAGTCAGTCTGAATTTGAGCGGACTCGTCAAGCTAGAGAATCCCAAAATGCTTTTTACGCTTCTATATTTAGCATTGTACCTTTTTTAATAGCAGGTGCTTTGTGCAATTGGCTCGTGGAAATTAGTTTAGGTGGCAGTTGGTCAATTAGTATGGGTATACTTGCCTGTATAGGTTGCGGTGTTTATGAATTAGGTCGCAGGGATGGAGAATCTTCTGATTAATTCACTCCATCACTTCAGAAACTAACTGTGCTAACTTCTGCGCTGCTCCCGCTTCACCACGTACACTCCTTAACTTAACTCTGATCGCTTCTAGTTTTTCTGGATTCTCTAAATAATCTAGAACCATAGATGCTACTTCTTCGGGTTTAAGTTTTCCTACTAATTCCGGAACTATCATTTCTTTTGCCCATATATTAGGCCATGCTAGTAACCCTTTACGTCTTAATACTAACCAATTTATTGCTTTCGCAAATCCGGAGCCGATTACAGGCATATTAGCTAATATACCAGCTAAACCATCCCAAGAGCGCATGGCATCTAGTTGTTGTGTGGGTAGCAAAACTAGCATCGGTACTGCTAATGAACCGAGTTCAGCAGTGTTTGCTCCCACTGTAGTTAAGCAAATGCTGCACTGAGAAAGTATATTATATGCTGGGCTTTGAGTATAAAGTTCTACGAATAAACCTTTAGCTGTTTTTAGGTAACTTTTGCTTTGTTCATTTTCTGGGATGATTAAATCAGCTCCTGCAAAGTCAAACAATTGAGTTATGGGATTTTTCTCAGGGTTGGCGAAACTGATTAAAGTTTGCAAATCTAAAGTTGGTGCAACCGGAATCACGAATTTAGTATCAGGACGTTTCTCCTGAATATATTCAGCGATCGCCAACATCAAAGGTACTCCCTGAGCCAACTTCGCAGCTTTAGAACCAGGAAGCAACCCAATCATTTCCGAGACGACCCATTGGGTAGTCTCTACACCCTGCGCTTCTACCATCAAGTCCCCAACTACAGTAAACTTATGAGCATACTGAGGGTTTTTAGTGGCAACTTCAGTATTCATGACGCCAAAACGGTCTATTAAGTTGTGCCATCTGGCATCCCACTCAGCGTAAACTACAGTACGATAATTCAATCTTTTGCCAATAATCACTGGGAAAAATTGATCCCCACCTAAGAAAATTACAACACCTTTTTCCCTCCAGTCCCAATTATCCTTTGTTTTTCCCCACAACAAAAAATTCCAAAAATCCTCTGCTGCTTGTACTCTATCTACTTCTGGATAAGAACGAGCAATAGCAGCTTCTTTACCACTAGCATTAGTACAAGGGGACAATACTACACTAATCCTGACTTTTTCCCGGTCTTCACCGAATCTTTCTCTTAACGCTTGCACTACTGGACGTACCCAGGTTGTCACTTCACCAGGACCATTGGAGAGAATTAGTATATCTGTTTTTGTCATAGCCATAATTGTAACGTTTTCTTCACATATATGTAAGCGAATACTCTTAATAAAAGTCAATATATGTAAATAAATATTTCGATTTATATATCGAATTGTGTCAGATAGACGACAAAATTCCCAATTGGTAAGCGTTTTCTGATAAAAAAATCATACTGCCACATAAATAGAGGGAGTTAATACTTCCTTTTGAGAAGCATCACAAGGAGCCGAGAGAACATGTTCACTCACGTCAAGTCCACCATTAGACACATTGCGCCTGATAACTTGCGAGGACGTAATTTAATTAAGGTGGTCTATGTCGTGCTGGAATCCCAGTACCAGAGTGCATTGTCGCAAGCGGTGCGGGCCATTAACGAGAGTAATCCTAACCTGGCGATTGAAATTAGCGGATACTTAATTGAGGAACTCCGAGATTCCCAGAACTATGAGGAGTTTCAACGGGATGTAGCCAACGCCAATATTTTTATTGCTTCATTGATTTTTATCGAAGATTTAGCGCAGAAAGTAGTCGCAGTTGTAGAACCACACCGTGATAAATTGGATGTTGCTGTAGTCTTTCCTTCGATGCCAGAGGTGATGCGCCTAAATAAGATGGGCACTTTTTCTTTGGCACAGTTGGGACAATCTAAGAGCGCGATCGCGCAATTTATGCGAAAGCGCAAGGAAAAGTCAGGTGCTAATTTCCAAGATGGGATGCTGAAGCTTTTGAGGACGTTACCCCAGGTGCTAAAGTTCCTACCGATGGATAAGGCTCAGGATGCTCGTAATTTCATGCTCAGCTTTCAATATTGGCTAGGAGGTTCCAAGGAAAATTTGGAAAACTTCTTACTCATGTTAGCTGATAAATATGTATTGAAAGATGTCAATAAAATCTCGTCCTTAGAATATCAACAACCAGTAGTTTACCCTGATATGGGTATTTGGCATCCTTTAGCGCCCAATATGTTTGAGGATGTTAAGGAGTACCTCAACTGGTACAGTAGTCGCAAGGATATTTCCAAAGATTTAAAAGACCCGTTAGCACCTTGTATTGGTTTGGTATTGCAGCGTACTCACCTAGTTACTGGTGATGATGCTCATTATGTAGCTATGGTACAGGAATTGGAGTCTTTAGGAGCGCGGGTAATTCCTGTATTTGCTGGTGGTTTGGATTTTTCTAAACCAGTGGAAGCATATTTTTGGCTAAATGGCAATAGTAAGTTGGCAAGTCCATCTGCCTTAGTAGATGCTGTAATATCATTAACTGGTTTTGCTTTGGTAGGAGGACCAGCTAGACAAGATCATCCTAAAGCGATTGAGGCTTTGAAAAAATTAAATCGTCCTTATATGGTAGCTTTGCCTTTAGTGTTTCAAACCACTGAAGAATGGCAAGATAGCGATTTGGGTTTACATCCGATTCAAGTAGCGTTGCAAATTGCGATTCCAGAGTTGGATGGAGCTATTGAGCCGATAATTTTATCAGGAAGGGATGGAGCTACAGGAAAAGCGATCGCTCTCCAAGATCGGATTGAAGCTGTCGCACAACGAGCGATGAAGTGGGCAAATCTTCGACGTAAACCAAAGTTAAATAAAAAAGTTGCCATTACTGTGTTTAGTTTTCCTCCAGATAAAGGTAATGTGGGAACTGCTGCTTATCTGGATGTATTTGGTTCTATTTATGAGGTAATGAAAGGACTTCAACAGAATGGTTATGATGTCCAAGATTTACCAGAAAATGCTCAGGAATTAATGGAGCAAGTTATTCATGATGCTCAAGCTCAGTATAATAGTCCAGAGTTAAATATTGCTTACCGGATGTCTGTACCTGAGTATGAAGCTTTGACTCCTTATTCCCAACGTTTAGAGGAAAATTGGGGCCCACCTCCAGGTCATCTCAACAGTGATGGGCAAAATCTGTTGATTTATGGTAAACAATTTGGTAACGTTTTTATTGGTGTACAGCCAACATTTGGTTATGAAGGCGACCCGATGCGGTTGTTATTTTCCCGTTCTGCTAGTCCACATCACGGTTTTGCTGCATATTACACTTATTTAGAAAGAATTTGGGGAGCAGATGCGGTATTACACTTTGGAACTCACGGTTCCTTGGAATTTATGCCAGGTAAACAAATGGGAATGTCTGGGGAATGTTATCCAGATAATTTAATTGGCACAATTCCCAATCTGTATTATTACGCAGCGAATAACCCCAGCGAAGCGACAATTGCTAAGCGTCGCTCTTATGCGGAGACAATTTCTTATTTAACTCCACCTGCGGAAAATGCTGGTTTATATAAAGGTTTGAAGGAATTGAGCGAATTGATTGCTTCTTATCAAACCTTGAAAGATACTGGACGTGGTGTTCCGATTGTCAATACCATCATGGATAAATGTCGGATGGTGAATTTGGATCAAGATATTGAGTTGCCAGATGATGCTGAAGAAATGACTGCATCTGAGCGAGATAATATTGTAGGTGCAGTCTACCGCAAATTGATGGAAATTGAATCACGGTTATTGCCTTGTGGATTGCACGTCATTGGTAAACCTCCTAGTGCAGAAGAAGCGATCGCCACTTTAGTAAACATTGCCAGTTTGGATCGTCAAGAAGAAGAAATCCTTGGTCTACCCAGAATTATCGCCAATAGTTTAGGACGTAATTTAGACGAGATTTACCAAAATAGTGATCAAGGCATTTTAGAAGATGTCCAACTTTTGCAAGACATTACAATGGCCACTCGCGCTGCTGTAACTGCGCTTGTGAAAGAGCAAACTGATGCAGAAGGGCGAGTTTCCCTGGTTTCTAAGCTCAATTTCTTTAATATGGGCAAAAAGGAACCTTGGATACAAACTCTGTTGGATTTGGGATACCCGATTTCAGATTCAACATCCCCAATCCAAAGTTTGTTTGAATATTTAGAATTCTGCTTACAGCAAGTTTGTGCAGATAAAGAACTCGCAGGTTTACTCCAAGGTCTAGAAGGAGAATACATCTTACCGGGGCCGGGTGGCGATCCCATTCGTAACCCAGATGTATTACCCACAGGAAAAAATATACACGCCCTTGACCCCCAATCTATCCCTACGACAGCAGCTGTTCAATCAGCGAAAATTGTTGTTGATAGGCTGTTAGCAAGGAATAAAGCGGAAAATAATGGTAAGTATCCAGAAACTATTGCTTGTGTACTTTGGGGAACAGATAACATAAAAACTTACGGGGAATCACTAGCACAAATTATGTGGATGGTTGGTGTACGTCCAGTTCCCGATGCTTTAGGTAGAGTGAATAAATTAGAGTTGATACCCCTAGAAGAGTTGGGAAGACCGAGAATAGACGTAGTTATTAATTGTTCTGGTGTATTCCGCGACTTATTTATCAACCAAATGAATTTGCTAGACCAAGCAGTGAAAATGGCTGCGGAAGCAGATGAACCTCTGGAAATGAACTTTGTGCGGAAACACGCGCTACTGCAAGCAGAAGAGATGGGAATTAATCTCAGACAAGCAGCAACTCGTGTTTTCTCTAATGCTTCTGGTTCCTATTCTTCTAACATCAACTTAGCAGTAGAAAATAGTACATGGGAAAGCGAAGCAGAGTTGCAGGAAATGTACCTGACTCGTAAATCCTTCGCATTTAGTGCCGATAACCCTGGTACGATGGAACAGACTCGGCAGATTTTTGAAACCAGTTTGAAAACTGCTGAAGTTACATTTCAAAACTTGGATTCTTCAGAGATTAGTTTAACCGATGTTTCCCACTACTTCGACTCCGACCCAACCAAAGTAGTATCAAGTCTGCGTTCCGATGGTAAAACACCAGCATCTTACATTGCAGATACCACGACAGCCAATGCTCAGGTAAGGACATTATCAGAAACGGTTCGTTTGGATGCGCGGACTAAGTTACTGAATCCTAAGTGGTATGAGGGGATGCTTTCCCACGGTTACGAGGGAGTGCGGGAACTTTCCAAACGGTTAGTAAATACAATGGGTTGGAGTGCGACTGCTGGTGCTGTAGATAATTGGATATATGAGGATACTAACACCACATTTATCCAGGATAAAGAAATGCAGCAACGTTTGATGAATTTGAATCCCCATTCTTTCCGGAAGATTGTTTCAACTTTATTGGAAGTGAATGGACGGGGTTATTGGGAAACCAGTGAAGAAAATTTGGATAAGTTACGCGAATTGTATCAGGAGGTTGAGGATAGAATTGAAGGAGTTGAGTAGAGTCGTGTAATGATCCCGCTATCGTAGACTATAGTAGAGACGTTCCGGTGGAACGTCTCTTTGCGCGATCGCAATAGTAAAAAAGCCGTTAGACCAACTATCAGCCCACGACTCATCCTAATCGACGATCATTTAGTCAACACTAATTTATTATGAACGCTCTTACAGTCAAATTAAACCCAATTATAGAACTAACGGACGAAAATTTTTTGCAATTATGCTTAGCAAATCGTGATTTAAGATTTGAACGTACTGCTACAGGAGAACTTGTTATCATGCCACCAACAGGGGGAGAAACTGGAAATCGCAATGCTGGAGTAACTGCTCAACTTTGGAATTGGAATGAACAAAGTAAGTTGGGCAAGGTTTTTGACTCCTCTACTGGTTTTAAACTACCTAATAATGCTGACCGTTCCCCTGACGCTTCTTGGATAAAATTAGAACGTTGGCATCAATTAACACAAGAGCAAA
>Ga0224723_1000328_pt1 | contig 33647 bp, 25 predicted proteins | sample Balambano_FR2_Me_FD_161647 | JGI IMG/M metagenome (GOLD analysis project Ga0224723, IMG submission 161647) | Freshwater sediment microbial communities from Lake Towuti, South Sulawesi, Indonesia - Balambano_FR2_MetaG | ecosystem: Environmental > Aquatic > Freshwater > Lake > Sediment | place... | reverse complement strand
CTCTCACTCTCGTCTACCAGATTCGAGACATCAATCCCGGAATAAACAGGCTCATATCGCCGCAGCCGATTCATGCCTTCGCCCAGCAAGATCATTGCGCCGCGTGCATTGCGATTGCTCAGGTGATAAAGTGCCACAGCAATTTGCAGCACGCCCTGATAGAAGGTTTTATCGGGTTCGCCCGACTCCATCCAGAGGGCCTCCAGGGTGTCGTGGCAATCGTAAAACTGTCCCTGGTTAAATTGCTCTACGCCCTGCCAAAATTCAGGCGGAATCGACTCGGTCATCACATTGCCTCTTGAAGTTGGAGTTGCAGCGATCGATGTGAAGCAGTTTTCCCGACGAGGAAATCGGGTTGAATTACCAGCCCTAAATTACTGGTTTTTAGCCCGTTTTTTGAGCAAGCAAGGCTCGATCGCTGCCAGAGCAGCCAGCGGCTTCCCTCCGGCAACTGATGGAGTGAATTTGGATTTTGTGTTAGCCACAGCAGGGGTTGCTTAGGGCGATTGCTTACACAAGATTCATCAAACCGCACGGCTGCTAGCGTTTCCAGCACTGCTTGTTCTCCGCTTACTTGACCAGATGCCGTCCACAGGCTCACCCGCGTCTGACGGCGCAGCGCATAAAAGAAAAGCGAAGCTGCTGCAACGACCGCCTGTTCAAATGCTGCCGCTTCCCAGAGGGGGTCCCCAGCGGAAGAAGTGCCTGGCATTCCATTGTCCAATGCCACAATTATTTCCTGTCCGCCAGTATCGGTTTCCAGTTCACGAACGCGCAGATCACCATAGCGGGCGCTGGTGCGCCAGTGGATCAGTCGCATTGAGTCCCCCCATCGATAAGGGCGCAGGGTTCGGGTTAAGTCCTGGCTGGCATTCCGAGTGTGGTAGGCATTCATCACCTGTGGATGATTGTCTTGCCCCATTGCATCGACGATCGGACACTGGGTTAAGGGCAATACCATCGGATAGACGATTGCAGCGGCTTTGATCTTCTGAATCCGCCGACACCAAAACAGCCCCACTGGAGCCGCAGTGCGTCGCTCGATCGTCTGCCAGCGATAAACTCCCCGCTGCGAAGTTGGGCACTCATATCGCCAAACAAAACTTCCCTGGGGCGGAATCAGCTCGATCGCCGTTCTTGCAGGCGCACCCAATTCAGCAGGCAGACCGTCTTGAAGCTGAATCAGCGTTTTTGCCTGATGGGTCTGATTTTCGATTTCCATCTCGATCGCCAAAGCATCTCCCGCTGTAACCGGAGCGATCGGACGACGACGCACTCGAACTCCGCGCAGTGCTCTTTCCGGCAAGATTGCACCCATTAGCAGCATCGCGAACATGACCCCGCTCATCACATAGAGCCAGCCCGCCATTGTATTGGTTGCTGCCCCAAAGAAGCAAAGCGACAGCCCCAGCAGCAGCCAGCCGCTATAAGCAGGCGTCACCCAGTGGGTTTCGAGCCAGTTTGTGATGCGCTGAAGGATTGCCATGTTTAATAAATATCAATATTTTCTATCGTGGGAACTGCTTGCTTTGTGCAGATTGTTCCCCTGTTTAACCTCTGTGCCGATCTTTGGGTCGATCGATCCCTGCCTTGAGGATGTGGTAGGGCGATCGTCGGGCACAATACAATCACATTAATCGGATCATCGCATTCTGAAAAAAGAGCAAAAATCGTGCAAAAAGTGCGAGGCAGTGCAGGTTGCAAGGCAGCACTGAGCCTGAGCAAGTTATAATTTTTGCGGAGCTTACCGACCCAGCCTCTTAAATTATGAACAATCCACTGACTCATGCTTTTTTCATAGGTCGCGCTTTTGCTGAAGCATTGGGCGAGCAGCTTGAAGGTACCGTAACCAATGCCCTGAGTGAACTCGGTAAGTTTGATGCTGAGCAGCGCGAACGCCTCCGACATTTCACCGAAGATGTGATGGAGCGGGCACGACGCGCCGAAGAAATGGCAGCACAAGGCACGACAGGCTCCACTGGCTCAACCAGCAGCTATTCAGCTTCCCGGAAAACAGACGACGTGCAAGAAATGGTTGATAACTTGCGGGCAGAAACTGCGCAGCTTAGAACCGAGCTTCAGCGGTATCGAAACCAGTCAGGGCAGTAAGGTTCGGCAGCGTTTCAGCAACCCGATGCAAAACTGTTTCTCACTCTTAATTAAGGTTAATAAGGTCTTTTTAGTAAACCCTCTTTACGGAATTTCTGAACCTGCGTGGCTGTCCTTCCCGACGATCCGATCTTTGATTCTCAGTCAGAAAAGCCGCTCACTAGGCGCGATCGTTCTCTGTCTGAGGTACAGCATCACCGATCTGCGCTCAACCTGGAGGCAGATCGGCAGGCTTACGATGCGGCAATACTCCCAAAGTCCTACAGCGGCAAGGCATATCGCTGGAATCGAGAAAACTACTCGCGCCAGCGTCGCTTTATCGACATCTGGGCGTTTGTGCTGAAGCTGATGGCAGCTCAGTGGGCATACGGCAAATCCTGGACGTATACAGGCGGCAAAACCGAGGAAAAACAGGCAAAGCGTCGTCGTGCCCAGGCAAGCTGGATTCGGGAAACGCTGCTCGATCTTGGACCAACTTTTATCAAGGTGGGACAGCTTTTTTCAACCAGAGCCGACCTGTTTCCAGTGGAGTACGTCGAGGAACTGTCGAAGCTTCAGGACAAAGTGCCTGCGTTTAGCTACGACCAGATCGAAGCCATCATCGAGCAAGATTTTGGGCGATCGGTTCCTGACCTGTTCAGCAGCTTTGATCCAATTCCGCTCGCGGCTGCCAGCTTAGGACAGGTGCATCGCGCCCAGCTTCACTCTGGCGAAGAGGTGGTTGTTAAGGTGCAGCGACCCGGTTTGAAAAAGCTGTTTACGATCGATCTGCAAATCCTCAAAGGCATTGCTCGCTACTTCCAGAGCCATCCTAAGTGGGGACGAGGACGAGATTGGCTGGGCATTTACGACGAGTGCTGCCGCATTTTGTGGGAAGAGATTGATTATCTCAACGAAGGACGCAACGCTGATACGTTCCGGCGCAACTTCCGCGACGAAGACTGGGTAAAAGTGCCGCGTGTCTACTGGCGATATAGCTCTCCGCGAGTGCTGACGCTAGAATATATGCCCGGTATTAAGATCAGCCACTACGAGGCACTGGAAGCCGCCGGACTCGATCGCAAAAGTTTGGCGCGTCTGGGCGCCCAGGCATATCTGCAGCAGCTCCTCAACGACGGCTTTTTTCATGCAGATCCTCACCCCGGCAACATCGCCGCCAGCCCAGACGGATCGCTGATTTTCTACGACTTCGGCATGATGGGTCGAGTGCAGCCCGTAACCCGCGAAAAGTTGATGGACACTTTTTTTGGTATCGCTCAGAAAGACGGCGATCGCGTGATGAATTCTCTCATTGCCTTGGGAGCACTGGCTCCCGCCGAAGATATGGGTCCAATCAGGCGATCGATCCAGTATATGCTGGATCACTTTATGGATCAGCCGTTTGAAAATCAGTCCGTTGCAGCAATTAGCGATGACCTGTACGAAATTGCTTACGGTCAACCGTTTCGCTTCCCGGCAACTTTTACCTTTGTCATGCGGGCGTTCTCCACGCTGGAGGGGGTTGGCAAGGGGCTGGATCCGGACTTTAACTTTATGGAGGTTGCAAAACCCTTTGCAATGCAGCTTATGTCAAATGGAAATGGTTCGCCCGCGAATGGGTTTTCAGACAGTATTTTGAGCGAGTTGGGTCGCCAGGCTGCGCAGGTCAGCACCTCAGCGCTGGGGCTTCCCCGCCGGATCGAAGATACGCTTGATAAATTAGAACGCGGGGATATTCGGGTGCGGGTGCGATCGACTGAAACCGATCGGATGCTGCGGCGGGTGAGCAGCGTTAATATGGGAACCAACTACACGCTGTTGATTGGGACATTCACGCTTTCAGCTACTATTCTGCTCGTCAATCAGCTTGTTTGGCTGGCAGCGGCGGCGGCGGTTCCAGCAGTTTTGGCAGGGATTGCGCTGATTCGATTGCTTATGCGGATTGATCGATACGATCGAATGTTTTAAGCTGAATTCAATCTCATTTGCTGCCCATGCCATTGGCTTCCACCATGAAACCCTTGTTTACGGGTCTGACTGATCCGGGGTTGCTTCGTAATGTTAACCAGGATGATTATTACCTTGATCCTCAGGGTCGGTTTTTTATCGTGGCGGACGGTATGGGCGGACATGCAGGGGGGCAGGAAGCCAGCCATATTGCCACAGAAGCGATTCAAACCTTTCTCAACGAGTATTGGGACTCAGATGAATCTTCGCCTGCTTTATTAGAGCAAGCTTTTCTGCGGGCAAACCGCGCCATTCTTCAAGATCAGGTCAAACACCCTGAGCGATCGGATATGGGCACGACCGCAGTTGTTGTTCTACTACGCGATCAGCAGCCCTGGTGTGCTCACATTGGCGATTCGCGGCTCTATCGCTTGCGTGGTGCAAAACTGCATCAGGTCACCGAAGACCATACCTGGGTAGCACGGGCAACAAAACTGGGCGACCTCACGCCTGATCAGGCAAGGCTGCATCCCTGGCGACACATCCTATCTCGCTGTCTGGGACGAGAAGACGTGGGGCAGATTGATGTGCAGTCGTTTGATCTGCAATCGAACGATCGCCTCCTGCTCTGCAGCGACGGGCTAACTGAGGAACTCCCCGATCATTTGATCGCTTTTCACTTGAAGACAATCCGAGCCTGCGACCGGGCAGCTTCGACGCTGGTCAGTGCAGCCAAAGAGCGAGGCGGACGAGACAACATTACAGTCGTCATTGTGGCATTTGAAGAAATTCCTACCTCAGATGAAATTCATCCTGTGAGCGGACATTAAATCTGTCCTGCTTTCAAGTCTGCACTTGCGACAGGTGGGATAAGCTATTGCAAGTCTGCAGCTCTGGAGGCTCAGGGGAGATTTTTCAGAGCAGACTTTTAAGTTGCCCGATTCTCCGGTTTGGTTTTATGACATTGCGACAGGCAGCCCTCAGTAAAAGCAGTAAAAAAAGCAAAAAGTATTCTCTCCGGCGATCGATCCAGCGACCGCTACAGCATTTTTTTTGGGGGGCTGCCCTTGTGGGGCTGATAGGTTTGGGCTATCAAAGCCTTCAGGGCTTCTGGCAAAAGCCTCAAGCGGTGCTGGTGCTGGGGGGAGCAACTGAGCGAGAAGTGTTTGCTGCAGAATTTGCTCAGGCTCATCCTGAGCTGCCCATCTGGGTTTCTTCCGGAAGCAATCCTGAATACGCCGAATGGGTCTTTTCGGAAGCAGGCATCGCCGCCGATCGCGTGCATCTGGACTATCAGGCAGTCGATACAGTCACAAACTTTACGACCCTGGTAGATACGCTCAAAGCACAGGGCATTACCAGCGTTTACCTGATCACGTCGGACTATCACATGCGACGCGCTCAGGTGATTGGCGAAATTATTTTAGGCAGTCGCGGTATTGATTTTAAGCCGATCGCCGTTCCCAGCCGCCATCAGAATGAGCCGATCGAGAAAGTAGTGCGCGACGCTGCCAGAGCCGTTTTGTGGGTCACGACTGGTAACACAGGCGCAGATTTGCTACAACGCTGGAAGCACCCGGTTCCCTGATTTTTCTCCTGTTTCGTCAGCATTCCGCTTTGTAAATTTAGCGTAAATTTACGCCCCACAAATCGAAATCGATCGACCAAGATGGAAGAGTACCTTTGTTCTTCTGCGGCGATCGATTGCCAACATGATGATCTCTCAACGGACGATGCCGGAGTCCGATTTCACATCCGAAGATAGCGACGAGCAGCTATTCCAGCAGGAAAACGATTTCTTGTCTGAGAATGCGCTGCTGAGTGTGTTTGAGCTGCAAACAGTGCTGGACATGCTGGCAGCGATGGAGATGGCTGAAGAGCTAACTCAGCTTCAAGCCTTGACCGAGATGCAGAAGCGTCAGGTCTGGGAAGCAACACCAGAACCCCTAAAGCAAAAACTCTGGCAGCTTCGCCATCTGCCCGCTCCAGTTCAACCTACATCAGTCACAGCAGAGCCAGCCGACGAAATCCAGGAAGATACTATCCAGGAATCTGAAGCTGAAGCCGAACGGGAAGACGAAATCGAAGATCTGGGTCAGGATATAGAGCTGACAGAAAACTCCTATGCGTTCGTTCAGTCCAATTTGGCGGAAGATTTGGCTGGAGGAGTTGAGCCGAACTTGTCTTCCTCTGTTCAGCCATTAGAAGATCAGGCATTTGCAGGGCCTTGTTCCGATCGCACGATTCCCGCGGTTGGCGATCGCATTGTTCTCAAAGCTCACCCAAAGCTGACTCTTGAAGAACTGAAAGCAATTTGGCTGGTGGAGCAAATTCAGGGCAGCAAGGGCAATGTAAGCCATGAGATGCTGGGAACCCGCAGCTACCCATTAACCTGGATGGCGATCTATTCCAGAGGGCAGTCAGAACCAGAAGCTAAAGATCTGGCAGAGAATCTGGACGACGAGGAAGCGTTTTGAGAAGGCATTTTAGCTTGCTTCGGCAGCTTCCACAGGTTTAGCGATCGGCGTAACAGCGATCGGCTCCAGGCGAAATCCAACAACGGAAATGCCCTGACAGAAAAATCCCTGGCGCGGACGCAGCTCAAATGCAGGCTCTGTGCCTTTCTGATATTCAGGCTCTGTAAGCAGTTTGCAGCCGTTTTCACAGGAAATGAGCTGCACAGGCGTTTGGCGTGTGCGTGATACAAGCAGATGGGTTGGATGAAACATAACTGACCTCACTCAGTAAATTCTCAATAAATTTCAAGCGCAATTGAAAACAAGACACAGCTAAGCGACCGAGTTTCCTGTGCCGGAACCTGGCATTCTGACCGATTTCAGGCTGCGAGCGCGATCGCAATCTGTGTCAGAAAAGTTAGTAATGAAACTAACAAACCAGCATAGGACTTGAGAATCATTCACAGGTATAAACCTGGAGGCGGTATTCCGTAACTCTGAAGGGGGACTTACCGCATTGAGGTCTATCTATGGTTATCATTTCTTGCGATCGAGCCAAATTTCAGCAGCACCTCAGGAATCTACGGCAGCGCCAGAACCTATCTCCCCGGAGTCCAGATCAAGATTCTGGTGAGTCACGATCGCCTGAATCAGGGGAAGCGGGACTTGATGAAAATACTGCCGCTGAAACTGCTCCTCTTGAACAGCATCGAGAAACGGCTGAATCTCGGCGAGGGAACGTGAATCAGTCTCACGCAGATCTAATTCGGGCTGCTGAGATTTAGCGTCCTCAGGCTGCCAGGCGAAAGAGAGTTCCTGACCCGATCGCTCAATCTGAAAGCCATATTGCTTTAGCAAATGCAGCCCAATTTCCAGCGATCGACGGCTGATGTGAAGCTGCTGACAAAGCTGCTCCTGCGAAGCAAAAATTCCGGTGCGGCTCAGATATTTGGCAACGCCCACAAGCCGCCGCCAGCAGTCGATCGGCGCATTTTCGGCTGGCGGTGGATATGCCAGAATTAGCGATCGTTGGCTTTGCTGTGCCTGCCGCAGCCATTGTCTGAGTTCGTCCCAGCTTGCCGGACAGGTCGTGAGCTGAATTGCATCCTCAACCGTGTTTTGGGTCAAGGTGAGGGGCAAATTGGCAGAAGTGCGGCAGTCGATAATCCAGTCGGTTGCCCAGTTTTCAGTTTGCCTCACGGAACTGGTCGCTTGCAGATCGACGAGACGAACTTCATACTGTTTGCGGTAGGTGTTGAAGTCCAGTTCGACGATCGCATCATAGGACAACGCGGGAATTTCATCGCGATAGTGCCCCCACCAAACTCCAGGAAATCCTTGAGAAACGGTCTTATCCCAAATCTCAAATTCGGTTTTGATGTAGCGAACTTTGCGTCCGCGCAGATCGGTGATGTTGGCGTTGCGAACGCTGCGAAACCAGCAGTTTTGAATCAGCAGGCGCGGCACAGAATTTCCCATGCCGTAAGGTTCCAGCAGTTTCAGTTCACGAAACAGATCTTTTCCCAACTCGGCAACGGTTACTGTGAGATCTGCGCTGAGTGTTGGAGCCGATAAACTGGCTTGCTGTTGGCGCACCTGGCGGTTAATCGCTTCGGTAAAGAGCGGCACATTTGCCAGGGGCAGGGTCAGTCCGGCAGCCAGGGGATGCCCGCCAAAGTGATGGATCAAATGAGACTGGTTTTGAAACAGGGCGTATAGATCCAGATTGTGGGGGGATCGCGCTGAACCTCTGGCGATCGGCTTTGGCTCTGCTTCATTGTAGGTCAGCAGAATGGTAGGACGATTCGTTTCCTGAGCAATTTGTCCTGCCACCAGACCGAGCACACCCACTGACCATTGAGAATCTGCCAGCACAATCACGCGGGTTGTAGACAAATCAATTTCGGTCAGCCTTGCCTGAATTTGCTGCACCACGTCTTTCTGCAGCGATTTACGCCGCGTGTTGGCAAGCTCGGTTTCCTGCGCCAGTTCCCGGCAGCGATCGTAATCTCGACTGGTCAAAAGCTCCACACCAAAGCGGGCATCGCCTCGAATTCGGCTGATGGCATTAATGCGCGGGCCCAAGCCAAAAGAAATATCGGTGGGACGATCGCCGTTGCGCTGACAGAGTTCCAGCAGGCAGGCAACCCCCGGACGGGAAGCGGTTTTTAGATTGCGCTGTTGCTGAAGCTGCTCGATGCCGCGCTGTGCCAAATAGCGACAGTCGCCAGTGAGATTCACCAGGTCAGCAATTAAACCGATCGCCACCAGATCTAGCAACTCTGTCAGCGGTTGGGTTGGTACGTCAGGCAACGTCTCATAAAGGGCTTCGACCAGCTTGTAAGCTACTGCAACGCCAGACAAGTGGGCAAGCGGGTGATTCTCAGGCAGCGTGCGCGGGTTGATCATCGCGACGACAGGAGGACGCAGCGCAGGCAGCGTATGGTGATCGGTGATGATGACTTCAATTCCCTGCTGCTGACCATATTCCAGCTCAGATAAATTCGTGCTGCCCGTGTCGCAGGTGACGATCAGGTGATAGCCTGCTGAAAGCAAAGCATCAATGCCGCCGATCGACAAACCGTGGGATTCGGTCAGCCGATTTGGAATTACATAGGTCAATTGCGATGGCGAAAAAAACTGTCCCAGTCCTTCCCAGAGCACTGCCGTTGCTGTAATTCCGTCCGCGTCAAAATCGCCCCAAATGGCAACCTTTTCTGCGTTTTGTCTTGCCCTGACCAAACGATCGATCGCCTGCTGCATCTCCTGTCCAAACGCAAACGGACTGGTGGGCTGATACTGAGCTGGATTCAGATAGCCGCCAAGCTGCTGAGGCGATCGAATGCCGCGCTGCCAGAGAAGCTGTGCTGCCCGGAGTCCTGCCTGCGGCGATTTTTCATCAGCTACAATCTCTGCTGCCTGCCGCACTGCATCTAGAAAATCAGCAGGTAAATCAGCCGTTGTCTGAACTTGCCACTGCACCTCACCCATATACGCATTCTCTTCAGGTATCGCTCTTCAGGTATCGCTTGCCGCTTTAGCCTTGCTGTTTATCCTAGTACGAGAGTACTGAGTGAGTAAATCCAGCCGCCAGATTTGAAGCGTTTTGCTTGAGAGAAGATGAGCAAATCTTAACCGCAAAAAATAAGGGCGCTTTCAACAAAGTGTCCAGCAAACTATCAGGATGAGCGATCGCAGTGCATGAATGGAATGGTAGCCTGTCGCGCAAAAAAGCTGACAGTTTTTGCCTACAGACCCAGCAAGCTGCATTGGGGATGTGCAAAACCAGACTGAAAAATATCTTTCGAGGAGTGATTTCATGACCCAGTGTTCCCGTGCGTTCCGCCAGTTTCTCAGGCTCCATTCCAGTCCCGAAATATTCAAGCTCAAGATACCTAAACCAAATCCTCTGAGCCTGTTAATGGCTGCAATCGTTCTAACAGGTGGATCGATCGGCTTCCTCCCGCGATCGGCTCAGGCACAGTCAATGCTGCAAGAGCAGGGTTCCCTTCAGCCAATGCAGCAAGAGCATCTTTTCTCCGGCGAGGCAGGGCAAACGGTAACAATTTCGCTGACAAGCGGCGAGTTTGATACTTTCTTGATGTTGCTTGACCCTAGCGGCAGGGAAATTGCAAACAACGATGACTATGCCCGCAGCCTCAACTCTTCGCTCGTGGTTACACTCTCCGAAAGCGGACAGTACAAAGTCGTGGTGCGTTCTTTTAGCGGACAAGGCGGCAGCTACACCCTCAGTGTCAAGCCTGCAACTGCTTTTGATGAAGCATACGCCAGAGGGGTGCAGTTTTTCTCAGAAGGGAAGCTTGGGGAAGCAGCAACGGCGCTCTCTGATGCCATTCAAATTGAGCCAAACCAGCCTGCTCCCTATCTCGATCGCGCTGAGGTTTCCTATGCTCAGGGTAATTTGCCGCTAGCCATTTCTGACTATCAGCAAGCCGCCGATTTGTATGAGAAATTAGGCAACAGCAGCGCGGCGAATCAAATTCGTCAACATCTGGCTGCTCTGCAGATGCAATCAAACCCCTGATCGAGGAGTGAAGGGGGTAGGTGAGTGGGTAAGTTGATGAGTCAAGAAAAAGCGTTGAATGAGGAAGGGTTGGGTGCAGAAAGGTTATCTGGGGCTTTCACAGGCAGCAGTTTAGCCGGAATTCCCACAGCGGTTCGTCCGGCGGGAATGTCGGCTAAAACGACGGCATTCGCGCCAATACTGGCGTCGTCGCCGATCTCCACATTGCCCAAAATTTTTGCTCCGGCTCCTACGTTGACACGCTTGCCGAGCTTTGGAGCATCAAAAGGTCGATCGAGGTAACGGTTCCCCAGCGTTACCCCCTGACGAATGATGCTGTCATCCCCGATCGTGCTATGTCCGTGGACGATAATCCCGCTCTGATGTTCCACCACAACTCGCCGACCAAGCTTGACTGTAAAAGGAATATCAATGCCGTAGGTGTTGCGAACTTTGCGGTAAAGCGATCGATACAGGACGCTGAGCGGGGCACGCAGAAGTTTCGGCTGAACGGTCATGCGCCAGACGCCGAATCGATGCACTGCCACCGCTCGAAATCCTGGTTTCGTCCAGTCGCGCCCGTGGCTGTCCCAGTCCTCCCGAATTTGCTGCCACAGGCTAATTTCAGGTTGAGCAATTTCAGGCTCTTTTGCTTCAGGCTCTTTTGCTTCAGGCTCTTTTGCTTCAGGCTCAGCAACTGGGCTTGCAGAATCAGCACCTGCACTGGCAGCATCTGATTCAGAAATCTCTGCCTCCAATGAGCTTCTTTGCAGAAACCCCGTCAGCGTTTTGACCAAAACACTATTTTGAATAAAATCGGTCAGCAAATGGGGTGGGTCTGTATCTGGCTTGCGCTGAATTGCCCGTCTGACTCGCCATAGTGCAAAGCTCACTGCCCAAACAAACTCAGCGAAGACGGCATACCACCAGCCATAGTTTTTGGTGAAAAATCGCCGTCGGGAGTCAAACCAATAGGTGGGACGACGCTTGGGTGCGCGTTTGGTATCGGTAACGCCAGAACTTTGACCCACAAAATGCACGACCCGGCTCTGGGGGACATACCAGCAAGACCATCCTGCTCGCTGAACTGCTAGGCAAAAATCGACTTCCTCAAAGTAAAGAAAATAGTTTTCATCCATCAGTCCAACGCTTTCCCAGACCGATCGCCGCACGATCATGCTGGCTCCTGCAACCCAATCCACCTGGCATTCGGTTTCAGATACGGGTGGGGCAACCGTCCAGCGATCGAGCAGCTTTGACACAATGCCAAGGCGCAGCCCATCATCTAAATCACTCAAAATCGTGGGAAACCGAAATGCCGATCGCTGCGGAGTTCCGTCCAGTTCCTCTAATCGACTGCCCGCAATGCCTGCTTCAGGATGACGATCCATAAACTCAACAAGGGCTGAAAGCGCCTGCGGTCGCACGATCGTATCTGGATTGAGCAGCAAGATATAGTCGGGCGGTGTTTCCTCTGCTAAAATCTGGCGAACCGCGGCGTTGTTTCCGGCAGCATAGCCCCGATTTTGATCAAGCGGCAGGAAAGTCACCCAGTCCCATTGGGCATCAGTAATAGCGGCTGAAATTTTCTCTGCTGACCCGTCATTTGAGCAGCCATCCACAACAAATATCTGAGTACCGGGCAGTGTCCCTATTTCTGAAACCAGCGATTTTAAGCAGTCGATCGTTAACTCTGCAGTGCGGTAATTAAGAATAACGACTGCAAGACGGCTAGCAGAATCGGATGAACTGAAGGGTTGGAGCGAGGTCTGAGTTATCGCAGACATATTCTTCCTGACGCAGTAAAGACAGCAGTGAAAACAATTTTTGAGAGCGAGAAAACCGCTCCTAACCGTTTCTCTTTTACCACACTAGTCATAACTGCCTGAATAAACTATAAAAGCTTGCCCAGTAGGATTATGGTAATTACAAAGTTTTTGAAAAGAATGATTTTAAGTTGGTAAAAGCCGGGACGATATGGGCATTTTTTGGCTTTGCTTGTAGTAACTTGTGGTAGCTTGGATGGAATAATTCAGACAGCGTTTCGATGCCGCCTACCGATCGCAAGCTCATCGTTCCCCAAATGCCCGGTATGCAGGAATTACAGGGATGTATCGGCTGTTCGACAGACACATTCAATCTTTATAGTTCTAATCCTGGTCGTGCTTCTCTTTAACCCATAGGTTTCTAGTGAAAATATGAAAGCCTTGCTGAACACCAATTCGCCTGACCAGCGACGCCTGAATCAGGGTCGATTCTTAACAAATTCATCCTCTAATTCATCTCTGCTTTATCGTAATTTCACAAAAGAAGGGCTTCGGCGTTCGATTTCAGTAGTCCTACTGGGTCTGACGGCGTGGACGACCGCAGCAACTCTGCCTGGTTTGGCTCAAACCGCTCCTGAACCTGTTTCGCCATCTCCTGCTGCCCAACCTGCCCCAGAACAACCGACTCCCGGAAGCGCAGCAGAAGCAACTGGTGGACTCACCCAAACCGCTCCGGCTCCGGCACTGCCCCAGTCTCCTCCTGGCGCACTGCCCCAGCCTAACCGCACGATTATTCCCCCTCCACTGACGGCAGCTCCGTTCGAGAATGCCTATGTGTTAGGGCCCGGAGACCAAATTCAGATTGATATTTTTGATGTGCCGGAACTGAGCGGCGATGCGGGTCGTCACACTGTGCTGATCGACGGTACAATTCGGCTCCCCTGGGCGGGAACTGTGCGCATTCAAGGACTCAGCCTCGACCAGGCAGCCAGCACCATTTCAAGAGCCTATGCTGCCTTTATTAATGACCCGCTTGTCTCTGTAAATCTGGTCACGGCTCGCACTCTCCAGATCAGTGTTGCGGGTGAAGTGAAACGCCCCGGTCCCTATACCATTACTCCGACAAGCGATACAACAACTGCGCTTGCAGGCGATGGGGCAGGGGCTGACGACACGACTGGGAATCAGTGGCCCACGCTATCACGAGCAATTCAGGCAGCAGGGGGCATTACGCAATCTGCAGATTTACGGAGAGTACAGATTCGCCGTCCTCAGCCGAATGGGGCGATCGAAGTGATTGACGCAAACCTCTGGGAACTGGTGCAGAGCGGCAATCTGAACCAGGATGTCAGACTGCGCGATCGCGATATTGTCTTTATTCCCACCGCGACAGCGCTCACCAACGAAGAACTGATTGCGCAGGGCGCAGCCAACCTGTCTCCAGCCGCAATCCAGGTCAATGTTGTTGGCGAAGTTGGAGAACCCGGAATCGTTGAAGTTCCGCCGAATACGCCGCTCAATCAGGCACTTTTGGCAGCAGGTGGATTTGATTCCAGACGAGCAAGACGCAGCCGCGTAGAACTCATTCGACTCAACCCGAACGGCACTGCTACTCGGCGCACTGTACAAGTTGATCTGGCGGCGGGTGTGAATGAGGAAACCAATCCATCTCTGAGAGAATACGACACTGTTGTGGTCAGCCGTTCTGGGTTGGCGACTACTGGAGATACAATTAGCACGCTCCTGGCTCCCTTTGCAGGAATCTTGGGGGCAGTAGGGGGCATCTTTGGAATTGTGGATACAGCTGCGACGATAGGCGACTAATGAATCGCCTTTCATGTCGCCTAAATCACCAATCATTCCTGATTAGGGTGGGTCACTTGAGCTATAAAGAGGTCAATATGGAAATAGAGCAGACAGTTCAATCCTCAGCCCCCAGTGTGAGAGGCAGACCGATCGCCCCGCCCCCTTCTGCTGATATCGACGAAGTTGATGTCTCTCCCAATAGAGGCTTGAATCTGCGTGCCCTTGGTCGAACTATTCAGCGGCAGGCTCTGCTTATTGCGGGGGTGGCAACTGCGACAACTGCCCTGGCAATTTTCCAGGCAATGAAAATTCCCCTTACCTATGAGGGCGATTTTCAGCTATTGGTTGAACCCGTCACTAACGAAGCGAGAATTGCTGATCCGTTAACCGTCACGCGAAATGATGGAGGGGTTCCGGGTCGGGATGTGTTTACGCTCGACTATCCCACTCAGATTGAGATCCTGCAAAGCCCGGAAATGCTGAATTCGATCGTGCAGCAGGTGAAGTCTCAGTATCCTAACTTCAGCTACGCCGACTTGCGGGAAGGGCTGACGGTTGAGCGGCTCGCACCCGAAGATGCTGGGGGGGATGCAACTCGCATTATTCAAGTCACTTTTGAAGGAAGCGATCCGGGTCTGGTGCAGGAAGTTTTGAAAGTCACTGCCGATCGCTTCATGCAGTACAGTCTGGAAGATCGGAAGAGCCGATTTGGAGAAGGGATTAAGTTTATTGAGGATCAGCTTCCCGAAGTGCAGCAGCGGGTTAGAAGCATCCAGGATCAGCTTCAGCGGCTGCAGCAGCAGTACAACTTAATTGACCCTGAAACTCAGGGGGGACAGCTCTCTGAGCAAATCAACGACATTACAACCCTGCGCCTGGAAACCGACCGCCAGCTTCAGGAACAAAGAACCCTCTATTCTAACCTACAGCGGCAGCTTCAGCTCAGCCCTCAAGAGGCGATCGCAGCCTCTGCACTCAGTGAAGATCCAAACTATCGAGAACTCCAGACTGCTCTACAAGAAGTTCAACGCCAGATTGCGGTTGAGACCGCCCGATTTAGCGAGCAAAGCCCTGTGGTGCGCTCTTTGAGGCAGCGAGAAGCAAATCTAGCGAACCTGACAAACCAGCAGGCACAGCAGATTGTGGGGCAGGCAGCAGGGCAAAATGGATCGGGCGGCAATGCTCAGATCTTGGCTTTCCAGAACTCGATCCGCCTGGGATTGATTGAACAAATGGTGACTGCTGGAAACCAGATTCAAATGCTGGAAGCTCGCAGCCGTGAAATCAACCAGGCAAACAGCCAGTTTGGGCGACGAATCCAGCAGTTTCCGGCGATCGCCCGCCAATATAATGACCTGACCAGAGAACTGGAAATTGCGACGCAAACGCTCGATCGGCTGCAGACCCAGCGAGAAACTTTGCGGGTTGAGGCAGCACAAACGGAAATTCCGTGGGAGATGGTGTCTGAACCGACGATTCCTCGCGATGCCGAAGGAAATGCGGTTCCAGGGCCATCGAAGGCAGCCAATTTGGTGATTGCAGGGGTGGGCGCTGGGCTACTGCTGGGAACCCTGCTGGCGCTGCTGCTTGAGCGATATCGCAATGTGTTCTACACGATCGAAGACATTCAGGAAACGATCAAGCTCCCAACTACAGGCGTGATTCCTTTTTCCAGAGGCGCAAAGCAATCTCTCGACTTTCCGTCAGCGTTTGGGGCAGCGGGCGACATTGAAGACAATCGTCTGGAAACTGCAGCGTTCCGTGAGTCGTTCAGCGATTTGTATTCCAATATTCGTTTAGCAGAACCGCCAATTCATGCCCTGATGGTGTCTTCCGCTGAACCTGGAGACGGCAAAACGACGATCGCCCTTTACCTAGCACAAACGGCAGCGGGGGCAGGACAGCGCGTTCTGCTGGTCGATACTAACCTGCGACAGCCTCAGCTTCAGAGCCGCCTAGATCTGCGGAACACCAAGGGGCTGAGTGACTTGCTCATGGGTACAATGATCGCAGATGAGGTGATTCAGCGATCGCCCCTGGCAGAGAATCTATATGTGTTGACGGCTGGCTCAATGATGCCGGGGTCAGCAAGATTACTGGGTTCAGATCAGATGAAGCAGCTCATGGAGAAATTCCGCTCTGCTTTCGATCTGGTGATTTATGACACGTCTCATCTATTTGGCGTAACAGATGCAAGCTTCCTGACTGCCGAAGTTGATGAGGTTTTGCTTGTCATCGCGACAGGTAAGACAAATCGCAATGCGGTGCAGCGAGTCCTGAACAAGTTGACAGGGCTGCCGATGGCGGGAGTGAGCATGGTTGTCAACCACCTGCGTGAGCATGGCGATCCAACAGGAGCATACACCAACTACAGCCAGAAGTCCCTTCCCCCTCGGCGGGATGGTCAACCTTCTATGCGGATGTAGCAATGACCAGATTGCGATTGTAGGATTTTAGAATCATAGACTTTAAGGGGTGAGCTAAAAATTCATCCCTTTTTGTTTTGTCCTTTTCTACTTTTGTTGCATATCTCCTTTCGCTTCAGGCTGATAGCTAGAGGTGCTTGGTCGGAGACTGCCTCGTGAGTCGCGATGGATAGATACACGGATGGCTACACGCATAAAAAATAGAAAAATAAAAAAGAGAGATAGGATGACCCACCTCCCTATTATCAATACATCGTTATCAATCATCGGCTCGGTTCGAGCGTCAGACTACAGGTTTAGTAGCGGAAATTGTTGTTGCCCGGCTTGTGAACAATGAAGCTCATGACCTGGCACTGCTTGATGTTGTCAAATGCAACTACGCGGATGTAGCAGTTTGGAAACTCAGAGCGGCACTGCTGCACTTCACTCAGCACTTCTTGAGGGCTACGAGCGTTGAACAGAGGCAGCTTCCACATTGTCCAGTAGTACATTTCAGCCGCAGAGTCTTCGTTGAACTCGATACAGGGAAAGTAGCCCTGATCGATCGTGTACTGGATCTGACGAGCAATTTGCGCGTCGCTGAGGGGAGGCAAGTAGGAAAAAGTTTCGTAACGCCGCTCTTTAGGTAAAGTCTTCATGGTTGACCTGTTCAGGTTTAAGGTTTACACGAGCAAATCTTGAGTTGCCTTTTGCTCAATGGCTGTTTGCTAAACGCTACTCGCCAGACTCACTATCAACGCTATTTTCTAAATGAGGAACAGTGGGATGGTTTGCCTGATCAGGATGGATTCCATCAACGCTAACTTGAGTCATCCGCTCAAGCTGCTGGCGACGCTGCTCGATGTTTGCCTGCTGGATGGTCGATCGCAGCATTTCGGGCAGCACCTCCGCAATTTCCTCTGCAATGTGTTCTCGAACAGTCAGAATCCGAAAAGCCAGTTCTTGCCGCTCGCGAAACAATGCTTGCAGAAACGCTTCGCCATCCTGAACACCTGCTCTAGTTGAGAACTGACGGAGCCAAAGTGCTCTTGGCGGATCAGTTTCGTCCAGTTGAGCAGCCACCGTTCGCATCGCCTGATAAGTGAGGTAGCTGCTGAGCGTTTTGGCAGTATCTTTGGCAATTCGCCTGAGATCCATAGGAGACAGATGATTGAAGGATGAGGCATGAGGTAAGAATAACAGCTTATTTCTATGAGGTCAGAAAGAGACTGCTACTCACCCTCTGTCCTGCATCCTTCACTCTTGCCTCTTAAATGGTGTCTTGAGCTTCGAACTCGAACTTGATTTCCTTCCACAGTTCGCAAGCTGTTGCTAGCTCAGGTGACCAGCGACAAGCTTCACGGATGATGTCGCCGCCTTCACGCATTAGGTTGCGCCCTTCGTTCCGAGCCTGAACGCAAGCTTCCAGAGCAACACGGTTAGCCGTTGCACCCGGCGCATTACCCCAGGGGTGACCCAGCGTACCACCACCGAACTGAAGCACGGAGTCATCGCCGAAGATTTCCACGAGCGCAGGCATGTGCCATACGTGGATACCACCGGATGCAACTGCCATCACACCCGGCATCGAAGCCCAATCCTGGGTGAAGTAGATGCCCTTCGAGCGGTCTTGCTCCACATAGTTTTCGCGCAGCAGATCTACGAAACCGAGGGTGACTGCCTGGTCGCCTTCCAGCTTACCGACGACAGTTCCGGTGTGGATGTGGTCACCGCCGGACATGCGCAGACACTTTGCCAGAACGCGGAAGTGCATTCCGTGGTTCTTCTGACGATCGATTACGGCGTGCATTGCGCGGTGGATGTGCAGCAAAACGCCATTATCGCGGCACCACTTAGACAGGGTTGTGTTTGCGGTGAAACCTGCGGTCAGGAAGTCGTGCATGATGATGGGCATGCCGAGTTCTTTTGCGTACTCAGCCCGCTTCAGCATATCTTCGCAAGTTGCAGCCGTCACGTTCAGATAGTGACCCTTGATTTCGCCCGTTTCAGCCTGTGCTTTGTGGATTGCCTCAGCCACGAAAGTGAAGCGATCGCGCCAGCGCTGGAACGGCTGCGAGTTGATATTTTCGTCGTCCTTCGTGAAGTCCAGACCGCCACGCAGACACTCATACACGGCACGACCGTAGTTCTTTGCAGACAGACCAAGCTTCGGCTTAATCGTACAGCCCAGCAGCGGACGACCATACTTGTTGATCTTGTCGCGCTCAACCTGAATCCCGTGAGGGGGACCCTGGAACGTCTTCAGGTAAGCAACGGGAATCCGCAGGTCTTCCAGACGCAGTGCTTTCAGAGCTTTGAAACCAAATACGTTACCCACGATCGAGGTGAGCATGTTGGTCACAGAGCCTTCCTCGAACAGATCCAGAGGATAAGCAATGTATGCAATGAACTGGTTATCTTCGCCAGGAACGGGTTCGATGTCGTAGCAGCGACCCTTGTAGCGATCGAGATCCGTCAGCAGGTCTGTCCAAACGGTCGTCCAGGTTCCGGTGGAGGATTCTGCGGCAACGGCTGCACCTGCTTCCTCATAAGGAACTCCAGGCTGAGGAGTCACACGAAACGCCGCCAGAATGTCTGTATCCTTCGGCGTGTAGTCAGGTGTGTAATATGTCAGGCGATAGTCTTTTACACCTGCCTGATACCCAGATTTGGTCTGGGTTTTAGTTTGAGAGTACGACATGATTTCCCTTCCTGTGAATCACTTCGATCCGAACGCGAAATCCGAACTTGAAAAATCCGAACCTAGAAACCCTACCCTGCTCACACGCGACTTGCAGACGCAATCGCTGGAAGAGATCGCGTCAAACAGACAAGTATTGCGCCAACAAAATATCGAACCACCAACAGCCACAAAAAATCTGCAGTGCCGATCGAGTCAGTCTTGAGTCAGGGCGTATCGAATGGCAACCTTAATATTATCTTTATGTCTGCCCTGTTCACGGGTTCATTCAAAAATATATCAGGAATGTAATAAGTGTATATTTGAATCTTCTTAGTTTATAGATAACGATTGTTTATCTATTTGTCGATTGGTAAAGCAATCGACAGGCTAAATTTATTGATTCTGTTCGTCTGGCTAGCGTTTCACGTTTTGCGTTACTGTTAGTCTCTTCGCTGTCACTTTGTTTAAGAATTGTTAAGCTCCTCGATCGATTTTTCACGCAGAATGTGGTTCACCTGTCAAGCCGATTCGATCGCCTGAAGCAGGCATTGCTGTAGGGATTCAGGCAGATTTGTTTTCTCCCGTCGATCGGTTTTGATACAAACATGAACAGTGTGAGCCGATGCTGCAATTTGATCAGATGACGATCGATTCGCAAGTGCGATCGTGTAGTTTAACCTGAATTTATAGGTTTCAATTTCAGTTGGCTGAAGCTGAACCTGGATCACTTCGCCACAGCGCATTGGATGCAAAAAGTCAATGCTTGCATGAACAATTGGAACGGCGATCGATCGAGCAGAAAAAAACTCATTTAAATCAATTCCGCTTGCTGCTAACAAAGCCTCATAGCTTTCGTGGCAGATTGAGAGCAAATTGGCAAAGTAAACAACTCCGGCAGCGTCAGTGTCGCTGAAATAAATGGTGCGTTGATAGGTGAAGGGCATTTTGGAAGATCTGCTGTAGTACGGAGGTTTTCCGATTGACGGCGATGGCATACATTAAATAAGCACTGCTAGAGAAATATCTTCGATCGCCGCTCACCCGATTCTCTCCTATGTCTGCAACCTCCCAAACAACTTCCCAGGCATCCGCTCAATCGCTAGAGCGATCGTCTGCGCAACAAAGAATTAAAGAACTGTGCAAGCTGCTGCAAAAAGCAAGCTATGACTATTACGTGCTGGACAATCCCACCCTGCCGGATGAAGTTTACGACCGCCTTTATCGCGAGCTGCAAGAGCTAGAGCAGCAGCATCCAGACCTGATCACACCAGACAGTCCAACCCAGCGGGTGGGAGAAAGACCTGCAGCGCGATTTAGCTCTGTGAAGCATAATATTCCGCTCTATAGCTTAGAAAATGCTTTTAACATGGCGGAGTTTGCCAACTGGCAGGAACGCTGGCAGCGGGTTGCGCCAAATGTGGAGTCTTTTGAATATGTGTGTGAGCTGAAGATTGACGGGAATGCGCTGGCTCTGACCTATGAGAATGGCGTGCTAGTGCGAGGGGCAACGCGGGGCGACGGCATCACCGGGGAAGAAATTACGCAGAATGTAAAAACGATTCGATCGATTCCTCTGCGGCTGAATATGGACAATCCTCCACCAATTGTGGAAGTGCGAGGCGAAGCTTTTTTGTCGCTGGAAGTATTTGAGCAGATCAACTCCGAACGAGAGCAGGCGGGTGAAGCTCTGTTTGCCAATCCCCGAAATGCGACTGCGGGCACGCTAAGGCAGCTTGATTCGCGGGTGGTGGCAAAGCGGCGGCTTGATTTTTTTGCCTACACGCTGCAAATTCCCGGAATGCTGAGCGAGGGAATGCAGACCGAAGTGGCGGCAGTCCCGGCAGGCGAAGATGGACAGCTTGGGCTGTTTGCTGATCCTTCTGTTGATTCGTTAGACGGGCAGTCTCAACCCGCCCCCTACCCTCCCAATTCTGGGGGGCTTCCGAACCTTCAACGCTCATCAATATCATCATCAACATTGCGTGAATCAGGTGGCAGTGCAGCGATATCGATTCCTCAGACTCAGATCAATTCGCTCGACATGCTCTCAGAGATGGGCTTTAAGGTGAATCCGAATCGGGTTCTGTGCAAATCTTTGGAAGAAGTGGGGGATTATTACGATCGCTTTTCCACCGAACGGCTGACCCTGCCCTACATGACTGACGGCGCGGTGGTGAAGATCAACTCGCTGTCACTGCAGCAGCGGCTCGGCTTCACCCAAAAGTTTCCGCGCTGGGCAATTGCCCTCAAATACCCAGCAGAAGAAGCGCCGACGATCGTTGAAAACATTAGCGTGAATGTGGGACGAACGGGAGCCGTCACGCCGCTTGCCGAATTGCGTCCGGTGCAGTTAGCAGGAACTACGGTTTCAAGGGCGACATTGCATAATGCCGATCGCATCGCGGAACTCGATATTCGCGTGGGGGATACGGTGATTGTGCGAAAAGCGGGGGAAATTATTCCCGAAGTGCTGCGGGTGCTGCCCGAACTGCGTCCGGCGAATGCCCAGCCGTTTCGGATGCCGACCTGTTGCCCCGAATGCAGTCAGCCACTAGTCAGAGAAGATGATGAAGCGGTGACACGCTGCGTGAATGCTTCCTGTCCGGCGATATTGCGCGAGGCAATCATTCACTGGGCTTCAAAGGGGGCACTCGATATCCGGGGGCTGGGTGAAAAGTGGGTGCTGCAATTTGTGAATCACGGGCTGATTCATACTGTCGCGGATTTGTATGATCTGACCGCAGAGCAACTCATGCAGGTCGAGCGGATGGGCAAAAAGTCGGCGCAGAACCTGGTAAAGGCGATCGATCGAAGCAAGCAGCAGCCCTGGGCAAGAGTCCTGTATGGGTTAGGGATTCGGCATATTGGCAGCGTCAACGCTCAAACCTTGGTCGAAAACTTCCCTACTGTTGAGGCGCTGGCGCAAGCAGAAATGGCAGATATCGCGGCGATCTACGGAATTGGCGATGAGATTGCTCAGGCGGTGTATCAGTGGTTTCGGGTTCCGGCAAACCTGGCGCTGGTCGATCGCCTCAAGGCAGCGGGACTTCAGCTTGCCAGCGATGCTGCGTCGGTTCGTCCCAAGACCGGAGGACTCGTCGGAAAAACCTTTGTGGTGACAGGCACATTGCCCACCCTCAAGCGCGATGAGGCAAAAGCTCGGATTCAGCAGGCAGGCGGCAAAGTGGGCGATTCTGTAAGCAAGAAAACTGATTATCTGGTTGTAGGCGAAGATGCCGGGGCGAAGCTGGAGAAAGCGCAAAAGCTGGGTATCCCCCAATTGTCGGAAGCGCAACTGCTGGAATTAATTGCATCCTTAGAGGAATAACGACTAGAGTCGTGTCAGCACTTTCCGGGTCGTTTCCAGGCAATTCTCAGGCAATCCTCAGGCAAAATGCTATGGCGCACTTCCTTACTTCGCTTCGTCCGTCCTGTTTGCTGCAAACGATCGTCGGTCTTGCCTTGTTCCCGTTTGCGCTATTGGCGGGGTCTGCCTGGAGTGCCGATCGCCTGATTTTGTCTTATGGATTGCTGGAGCGAGAGCTTCCGGTCGATTCGCTGCGTGTTTACGCTAACGAGGGGACGATCGACGCTGATTTGAGAAGCTACAAACCCTACATTAACGACGAGCAGCTCGTCCAGTTGCGCGAAGTGCTCAATGCCAAAGCTAACTTATCTCCGGTGGCGGTGGCGCAGTTCCTTTACACCGAGCAGGGCGAAATTTTGCTCAATCGTCTCGGCAATGTGATTCGCACTGAGGCAAATCTGCCAGGGTTTTACGCAATTCGATCGGCACTGATTCTTGCCGCTGCCGACCCTGAAGGCTTGAGCTTGCTGAACGTTCTTGAAAAGTTTCCGCATGACAATATTCGCATCGATCTCACTCAGACCCTGCGAATTGCAGGCGACCTGGAAGCCCTGATTCGCCAAACTCAGGCTGCTATTTCCCTGGTCGAGCAGCAGTCTGCTCAGGAAGCCAGCACGCAATCTACGGTTGAATTTGCCGTTCTGCCCGATCTGCGCCGTCCCGGACAATATGCCTGGCAGAAAAATACGCTGGAACTGAACGATCGCAGCCGAGACCGCAGCTTTCCTGTCGATCTGTACTTGCCCCAAACTCGCACCCAGGCTCCAGTTGTAGCAGCACCGCTGGTTGTGATTTCCCACGGCTTAGGCTCCGATCGCACCAGCTATGGCTATCTTGCCCGTCAGCTTGCCTCTTATGGATTTGCGGTCGCCGTTCCCGAACACTCCGGCAGCAACGCAGAACAGCTTCAGGCTTTGATTTCTGGCAGTGCCAGTCAGGTAACTTCGCCGCGAGAATTTATCGATCGTCCCCTCGACGTTAAATATCTGCTGGATCGGCTAGAGGCTCTGACTCAAAGCAATGCACGGTTTCAGGGACGGATCAATGTGCAGCAGGTAGGGGTCATTGGTCAATCGCTGGGTGGCTACACCGCTCTGGCGCTGGCAGGGGCAAAAATTAACTCTGCTCAGCTTGCGCAGGAATGTACCCAGTCTGAAGCAGATACGCTCAATCTATCGCTGCTGCTGCAGTGTCGTGCCGCCGAACTGCCGCAACCCCTACCGGATCTGAAAGACGATCGCGTCAAAGCGATTATTGCAATTAACCCGATCGGCAGCAGTCTGATTGGTGCAGCGGATTATGGCACGATTCGGATTCCAGTCATGCTGGTGAGCGGCAGTGCAGATACAGTAAGTCCGGCGTTGCTAGAGCAAATTGTGCCTTATAGCTGGCTGACAACGCTTAACCGATATCTGGTGCTATTGCAAGGTGGGACGCACTTCTCAACCATCAGCGTTGATGACACGCGATCGGAAGATCTGGTCGATTTGCCGCCTCAAATTGTGGGCCCAAATCCGCTTCTGGCACAAACCTACCTGAGAAGCCTCAGTGTTGCCTTTGTGCAAACCTATGTTGCCGATCGCCCCGGCTATACGCGCTACCTCGAAGCTGCTTATGCGCAGTTGATCAGCCGTCCGGATCTGCCTGTGCGCCTGGTGCGATCGATTACGCCGGAGCAGATTGCTCAAATTACTGGAACTCCGCAGCCTGATCCGGACGGCACTGATACTCGTACTTCGCGCCGATAGATCTGGTGATAGATCTGGAGAAAGTTTCGCCTGAGAATTTATTTGCAATTCTGCTGTAGATAAAAGCGTGGATTATGGTAGAGATAACAGCGTGAATTATGGTGTGAACGATAACGCGATCGATCTTTGATTTGCTGCGCGATCTGAAATCTTGAATGGGATTAACCATTTTGCTAATTATGAGCAGAAGCAAGGAAAGAAATGCAGGCAGACTTGAACGCTGGTTTAGTTTCGATGCCCTCAGCAGGATTAGAGCGTGTTTTAAAACCTCAGATGGCTACGCCCTTATCTTTCAGCCAACCTCTGAGTCCTGGGGGGCTGACGTGCGTTGTTTCCTCGAACTTATCCTGCCTAAATAAGTGCGTGCAGTGAAACAATTTCACTGGAGAATCTCATTTAAAGCTCAAATTAGATTTAGATTGAAGAATCCAATTGCGTCTCTGGTGCGTACTCAGTGTGTTCCACCTGCGATATTCAGTTGGAGGATTCAATGACAAATTCAAACAACAGCTTCAACAGAGCGCAACCCCTGGGTGCATTACAGTCGCCGCAGGTTATTCGTGACTCAGCAAATCGAGATAACAGGATCGGTTTTTTCAGCTTCAGAATTACGGGTCGCAGCAGCTTTCGGGGCGTCTTGCAAGGACTCCGCAGCAATGTCGATCTGGCACTGTTCGATCGCGATCGTAACCGCATCGGTCTTTCAAAAAATCCGGGTCGGCAGTCTGAAGAAATCAACACCATTTTGGAGCGAGGTCGCTACTTTATCAAAACCACGCTTCGCGACGGTGAAACTCGCTATCGGCTCAGGTTAGCTGCCAGTCCGCTCGCTGCGCCCGATCCGGCGACGGCAAAGTTTGTCGGCTTAACCACTGATAACAATCTGGCATTCTTCAATAACGACAACCTGGTAAACGTAACCAGAGTCGCTGTGTCTGGATTGCAGGCTGGCGAGAACTTGCTGGGCATCGATTTTCGTCCCGTGAACGGCGAGCTGTTTGGCTTGGGTAGCACCAATCGCCTCTACCGTATTAACGCTGCAACCGGGGCTGCTACTGCGGTGAACTCGCAGCCTTTTGCGATCGCCCTCAACGGCACAAACTTTGGCTTCGACTTTAATCCTTCGGTCGATCGGATTCGGATCGTCAGCGATGCGGGGCAAAACTTCCGCTTAGTGCCAGACACCGGAGCCGTTGTGGACGGCAACCCAGCTCTGGATGGTATTCAAGCGGATGGGAGCTTAAGTGGCGCAACGACTTCGATCGCAGCCACCGCATATACTAACAGTTTCCCAGGCGTAGCCCCAATGACGCCGCCCGCAGCCACAACGCAATACGGTATCAACACCACAACCGATGAACTCTTTATCCAGAACCCGCCTAATGCAGGAACCCAAACTCGTGTTGGTGCGCTGGGTGTAGATTTCAGTCCCAATGCAGCTTTTGATATCGTGAGCCAGCCTGCGAGCGCAACTGCCCCTGCCACCAACACTGCTTTTGGACTTTCCAACGCTTCGCTGTACAGCATTAATTTGACCACGGGTGCAGCAACGCTAGTTGGGGAAGTTCGCGACAACCGCACTGCGCTCAGCTTCACCGGATTGGCAGCTCGACCCTAAATCAAAACACCTTAACACGCAGCAAAACATACAAAAAACGAGAGCCAGGGATCCACCGATCTCTGGCTGCTTCATAGTTCAAAGGACTCACTTCTGGTCACTCTAAGCGTTTCTTTTTAAGATGGGTAAGCCAACCTTTCCCGATCGCTCATGAACATTGGCTTACTGCTGATCTGCCTTGCTGCTCTCTCCTGGGGGACAACGGGTGCAACAATGGTGCTGCTCTCGAATGTAACCCAGCTCAGTCCTCTGGTGGTGGGGTTTTGGCGGCTGGCGATCGCCTCTCCTTTTTTGTTGCTGCTGGCACGTCAACAGGGAAAGCTGCGCGGCTGGCGATCGAGATCTGAGTTTCTGACCTACGCAGGGTTGGGGCTGACGATGGCAATCTACCAGGTGTGCTATTTCTGGGGCGTTTCACTGGCAGGGGTGGCGGTTACGGCACTGGTTGCAATCTGTTCTTCGCCGCTGTTTATCACGATTCTGGCAGTGACGCGGCTGGGAGAGCGGCTTACTCAACGACTGAGCATCGCGCTGGGGCTAGGGCTGATTGGAACTGCGCTGCTGGTGGCAAATCCAGAAGCCTTTGCGATGAACGGCAGCCGCTTTTTGCTCGGCGCACTGCTGGCGTTAGGGGCAGGTCTTTCCTATGCGATCGGCTCCATTATTGCCAAAGTGGGAGTTGCGACGCTGGAGCCACTGCAGGTTGCCGCAGTAGGTTTTTCGATCGCTGCTGTGCTGCTCAGTCCTGCTGTGTTGCTCACTCCGTCGCTGCCTGCTCTGGCTGCTGGGATGCCGTTTTTGCTATATCTGGGGCTGGTTCCAACGGGGATTGCCTACGCGATTTATATGATTGGTTTGCGTCGAACTCAGGCAACGGTCGCGGGAATTGCTGTTTTGCTGGAGCCGCTGACGGCAACGCTGCTGGGAGTCGTGGTGTTTCGGGAAGCCTTTGGCTGGCTGAGTGCCCTGGGTGCTTTACTGCTGCTGGGCGCGATCGGCTTACTCAGTCTCAGGCGTTCTTGATCAGCGCCCTGATAAGCCTTGTAACAAAGGCGATCGTCAAGATTTCACTTGCGCTAGGGTTTGAGTAAGGGAAACCCTGAGTCGTTCAAGCTGTCGCTCCTGGGGAAAATGAGATGGCTTTCAAGCGAATTTTGGTCGCGATCGATTATTCATTGCTCAGTCAAACCGTATTTGACCATGCGCTAGAATTAGCTCAGCAAAATCAGGCAAAGCTGCTGATCTTTCACTGTATGACTGCCGATGTTGTGACGCTGACACCGCCGCTGCCCGGCGAGATGGGCATTTCGCCAGAAATTATGCATCAGAGCTATCAGGTGGAATCGCTGCGGCTGTCTCAGCAAACCCGTCAGGTGCAGGAAATGCTGTATCGCTACTGTCAGATAGCACGGCAGGCAGGGGTCACCGCCACATCTGAATACAAAATTACGGAACCGGGCGAAGGGCTGTGTCAGGCAGCAAAACAGTGGGGCGCAGATTTGATCGTCATGGGACGACGCGGCAGATCTGGGCTGACAGAAGTTATTTTGGGCAGCGTTAGCAACTATGTGATGCACCGTGCCCCTTGTGCTGTTCTGGTGCTCCAGCCTGGAACAGGGCGATCGACCACTAATGACCTGGGAAAGCAGCCGATTGAGAGTGAGTCTGCGGTGGAAGTGTGAGCAGGTTGAGCAGGGAATAGGGAGCAGGGAGCAGGAAGATTTGCCAATTACCAAATTCCTCCTCACATCCACTCATCTTCTCACTTACCCATCCACCCTTTCACCCCTCCCCTCTCACCGTTCCCGGAACACGCACTGCTAGAAGTCCTGCTCGCATTGTCATAAATAGAGCCATTGCCAGCCAGAGCAGCGTGGAATTTTGTCCGCTCCAGGCAGCGATCGCCACAGGGACAAATCCGAGCAGCGTGGCAATCAGGGCTGTGTTGCGCAGCGTGGCACCTGCGGTAAGTCCAGCGAAGTATCCGTCGAGCATAAAGGCGATCGATCCGCAGCCCAGGACAGGCAAAAGCCAGATGACGAATTCGTTGATGCCCGTGAGAACGATGGCGCTATCAGTAAAGAGATGAAAGACACTATGGGGAAAACAAACGCAGATGAATGCGATCGTTAACGCAAAAAACAAACTGATTCCGCCTGCTAAGCTTGCCAAAGGCAGAAGCCGATCGCGTCGTCCTTCCCCGTGAAACATTCCGGCTAGGCTCTCGGTGGCGTAAGCAAAGCCGTCAATAAAGTAGGCAGTCAGCGTCACGATTTGCAGCAGTAGCGCATTTTCTGCTAGAACGTCGGTTCCCAGAGCTGAACTAAGGCTGGCGAATAAAGAGAAAGCGCAGAGCAAGGTAAAGGTGCGAATCAGCAGATTGCTATTGAGTGTGAGTGTTTGCCGAAACTCTGACCAGTTAAAAACCTCTGGAGCCAGCGATCGAATTTCCTGCCATTTGACCGATCGTCCCACCATCACGAGTCCTGCGATCGCCATCGCGAGTTGACCGATCGCCGTTGCCCAGCCTGCCCCCGCGCTTTGCCAGTCCCACCGCACAATCAGCCAGTAGTCCAGCACAATATTCACACCATTGCCGATCGCAGACAGCATCAGCACCCGACTGCGCCAGAAAGGAAACGACTTTGCCTCGCCCTTTTCCTGTCCGAGCAACCAGCCGATGATCACAAAATTCAGCAGCGTGACCGGAGCCGCCCAGATCCGCGCATCGTAGTATGCCTGACCTGCTTGCCAAACATCCGGCGCTGCATTCAGTAACCGAAAGCCTGCATCGCGCAGAGGGTGCTGCAGCAGCAAAATGACTCCGCCCAGAACGATCGCCAGCAGCCCATTTCGCATTCCCGTCAGCAGCATTTTGGATCGGTCGTTGCGCCCCACTGCCTGCGCTGTCATCCCCGTCGTGCCCATGCGCAAGAAGCCGAGCGTGCGGTAGATTGTGTTGAACAGCACCGTTGCCAGAGTCACGCCTGTGAGGTAACGAATGTCGTTGAGATGCCCTAAAAATGCCACGCTAATCAGCCCCGACAGCGGCACCATCAGATTGGAGAGAACATTAATCGTGGCTAACCGCAGAAAGCGCGGCAAAAAATCGATCGCCCCCAAGGGGAATCGGCTTTGCCCCGCTGCCAGAACTGATGCTACAACTGATGCCAGAACCAATGCAAAAGAGTTCTCCTTGCGGGATTGCTCTTGAGGAAGCGAGGCTGAAAAAGACTGCTCGCGAGCTGGATCGATCGTCGGGGAAGAACGAGGCATTGTGAAGCTCTGTAAAGGTATTGCTATCGTTCTACTCTTAATTCAGGTTAAAAAACAAGTCGAAACCGGACGAAATCTAAATAAATTCTAACGAAACAGCCAGAGCCATAGGGGAATCATCAGCAGGCAGCTTCCAGTCGTGAGCACAATGCTGCTGGCAATTAGCGATCGATCGATGTCGTATTCTTCCGCCAGAATCAGTCCGGCAAAGGCGCTGGGCATTCCTGCCATCAAAACCAGGGCAAGGCGAGCGGGCTGTGGTACTCCTAGAAAACAGGTCACCAGTCCAAGCAGTCCCGGTAGGGCGATCGTCTTGAGCACCATCGGCACAGCGGCAGTCTGCAGACTTTTCCAGCCCTGAAGCTGGCGCAACCGCATCCCCATGAGCAAAAACGCTGCCGGAATCACCAAGGCGATCGAGCGGTGCAGCCCCGACTCCACAATTTCTGGAAGTGGGATAGATTGAGTGCTGTAGCTCAGTAAAAACGCCCACAGCGAAGGGACGGTAAGAACATCTTTTAAGAGTTCTCTGACCTGCAGGTGAGCTGCCTGTCGTCCGTAATAGCTTGCCAAAAGTACACCGATGCCATAGGTTCCGACCACGTTTTGCGTCACGCTATAGGAAACCAGCCAGCCCCAGTATTCAGCGTCTATCAAAGCAGGCGCGATCGCTAACCCAATAAAGCCCGTATTGCCCAACACCGAAGCGATCAAAAAACTGCCGCGCTGAGCCGGAGAGAATAACTGAGTTGCGTCGCTCTTTTCTGAGGTTGCCGCGATCGATTGAGACTGCAAGACCTGCAGCACCAGCCAGGCGATCGTAAAACCGCTCAATAAAGTAGCAATAGTCAGGAGTGGAGCCAGTCCAACTTTGGATGCAAAATTCGTTTGTCTTGCAAGTGCCAAAACTTCAACGGGAACGCCAACCCAGTAGAGACTCCGTCCCAAAAATCGCGGTAGTGAGGCGGGTAATGTGCCCGAAAAAACTAGCCCCAGCCCTACCCAAACAAAAAGCGGCAGATAGGACTGAAGCAAAACATCTGTCATTGGGGAGCAGCCTGGAGAGCAGAGAAAAGCTGTTCTATTCTAGAACGTTCACTGACTCAATTCGCCATTGCCCCTGAGTTCTCACCAGGTCGTAGCGGGCGCGGATGCTGTCTTCGTAAGAAGAGCTTTGATCGATCTGTCCATTGACAAAGAGATCGCCCCGCTCTGTGACGATCGCCTCAACCTGTGCCCGATCGCCCTCAGAGGAATCCGAAGTGGAACTGGCAGGACTGGCTGTCTCTGGACTGGCGGCTGGGCTACTTCCGGCTGCGGGACTCGCCTCAGGGCTGGCTGAGCTGGCAGGCAAGGAGTTGGGACTGGGAGACGAACTCGAATTTTCGGATGCCGCCGCTGAACTATCTGCTGTTCCGGTTTCAGGAGTGACTGAGACAATCTCGACGTTGGGATGCTCATACTGCCAGTACCAGTTTTCGGTTTTTGCCCTTTCTGATCGCGTCCGCCACTCCGCCAGCATTGGGTCAGCAAGAATCTCAGACAGGGCACTGGTTTGATACTGATTGCCCATCGCGGCTGTTTTTGCCGTCAACCAGGACTGAATCACCGTTGCAGCCGTGGTTTCGTTCATCGGCTCGGCAGCAGCAGGAGATGGCTGAACTGAAGGCTGAGGAGAGGCAGCGAGTGAGGTGTTTGGCTGAACAGCACTCGGAGGAGCAGGAAGCTCTGGAGTGGCTGGAGCAGAATTGTTTTGTCCGGCAAACAGACGGCTGATCAGAAATGCCAGGAACACCAGACCCAGTAAGCCGATCGCTGCCAGAAACAGGAGCCGATCCAGCCGTAGCCCTTTACGAACCGCACTTCTGCGGGAAGAGGCAGGATGAACGACCATTTGCCCATCTGCTGGATTTGAACGAGACCGCTGCGAAGGACTTCCCTCGTCGGGGTAGTCGTTTAGAGGCAGAGAATTTGCATCAGCAGCGCGAGTAGAGCGTCCTGTGCCGCTTGCTCTTGCGCCATTAAGTCCTTCGCGTCTTTCTGAACGCGGTTCTGGGCGGGCAGTAAATCGTTCTGCCGCAGCCAGATCAGGATCGCTGCTTTGTCGATCGGCAACCGACGTTGGAGCACTGCGATCGGGACGGTTCCACTGGGGAGCGGCTGCCACCCCCGGAGACGAAGATTCTCGATAAGCAGTGCTGCTTGATGCCCAATTTGCACTGACTTCGGGTTCGTTGGGCAATTCTTCCAGATATGCCTGCACGTCCTCATCAGCAAAATACTCTTTGAGCGAGGCTTGTTTGCGGGCAAGATCCCGAAAGTGGGGGAAAACCTCGTTTTGCAGCCAGCGTTCGCTATAAAGGCACAATCCGGGCAGCAGGTCGGGTGATCCCTGCGAGTGATCGCGGATAAAAGCCAGCGATTCATATTCCTGGCTGAGTTCTAGCGCTCGACTGGCTTCTTCGGTCTGCCCCAGCAGCAAAGCACAAACCGCCTGCTCCAAGTGAACATCCTGGCGGAGACCGATCCGCATCAGCATATTTTTTGCCCGGCGAATCAGGGCTGGCTGACCTTCTGCAAAGCCTCTTGCAACCAGAGCGTACACGGCAAGATAGCTTGCGACCGGAGAAGGGCGACGCGCCTCAACTTCAAAGAGCGCCTGCTGTTCAGCGGAGGTAAGGTAGCTGCGCAACTGCTGCATAAACCGCAGAAAATCATCGGTATTCAGTCCCGATTGGTCTTCGCCATCGCCGTCAATTCCGCCGCGATCTTGCAGCATTTCTTGCAGCAGTGTCAATCCCTGCCGTCGATCGTTGACGTGGGTTTCGGGGAGGGCAAGCAGTTCCAGGATACGGTAAGGACGCAGCTTATAAAGCTCTGCCTGCATTTCACCCCGGATTGAAGCAAACACCCCTTCTCTCAGCAGCAGCTCTCGCCCTGTCTCCAGCGATTCAGCCGCATTTTCGTACTGCCCCTGATTCCACTGTTCTCGCCCCAGCTCCAGACAGGCAAGCGCAACGGTAAGCAAAATATCGCTGCTGACAATATCTGGATCGCCAAACTGTCCCTGCTTTAAGCTGCGGTTTCCGCCGATGATGTAGGGACGACCCAGCTTTAGAATCAGCTCATATTCGCCCAGCTCCAGCAGGATGAGCAAAACTCCCACAAAATGAGCTTCGTTGATCTCGATGCAGGGGGTGTAGAGATCGATGCCGAGGTCTGGCTCACCCGAACGATAGCTGCCGTTGAGCGAACTGCCGATGTCGTTTTCTTCGATCGCCTCAGCCGAACGCCCCGCTTCTAACAGCTCGTAGGATTTGGCGAGAAAGCCCGCATCATATTCCTGGCGTTGCACTGGGTCAGAGAGGACGGCATACGCTTCGTCAATCAGCTCTCGCCGAGCCGCAACCGCCGCCTCCGAAAACTCTCGTCGCGGGGGAAGCTGAAGGGATCGATCGCGATACGCCTGCTGAAGCTGTTCAGCCGTTGCCTGTATCGGTAATCCCAAAATCCGGTAATAATCTAGAGGAATTCGCACCATCTCCTCTCCTGCGAGTCGTTCATCCAACACAAATCCGCTATCCCATCGACGTATCTCTTTAATAAATCAAGAAAACTTCCGCATTAACGGAAGCCCCTATTCTAGAAGCTCCTGTTAAAAAAATCAGTGCTTACTAAAATTCACCCCTCAGCATAGACAAAAAAGTCCTCTCTGTTACATAAGCTTTCTTACGAGCTTCCTTTCTAGGGCATGAGCCTTCTAGCGTCTATGTCCAACTCCTGCAACTGCAAGTCGGACAGCAGAGAACTAAATAGAATTAGCTTATCTTTAAGCCCACCTGCTATAAAGTAAATTTTTCAATCAAGTCCTAGATAGCAGACCCTGATTTAAGCAATAAGCCTATACAGCAATAGATGCTGACTTCAATAGCAACTCACTATTGAGCTTTCTATCGAGCTTTGGATTAATCCGCAATAAAAGAGAATATTAGTCTAGCTTGCTTGGTCAGAGTTTGCAGATTTTATCCGATCCCAGCCTGGGATCAGACGGGAATGCTAAGGATTTCTATAGGTGACTTAGACTACACCAGATGGCATCCGTATTACTCAAATAGACAGTACAGCGTCCTGCATCCGATTTTATCTACATTTAGGATGGCATCTCAATCCTGAGGAGCGAGAGATTCGCTGACTTCTCCAGCAGCCCTATCGAGCCGTTTTTGCGATCGAGCTTCACTTTGTGTCCCTATCTTAAGCTAGGATAGTCTGCGACTACTCGGGGGTATGCCTACTTCGCATCGTTTTGCGAGAGTGACAGCAACCAGATTATTCTTAATAAATATTGAGATTACAAATATTGAGATTATAAATATTGAGATTTGATCGAGATTCAGGGGGCGATCGCACAGATTCTATGCCCGACGCACATCCCCTGAGGCTCAGCATCTATAAAGCACTTGCCA